>OGNC01000520.1_pt1 | contig 24678 bp, 22 predicted proteins | sample 1573311 | NCBI WGS metagenome assembly OGNC01 (sample SAMEA2581889, study PRJEB24529) | metagenome | biome: Human gut stool | place: China | collected 2011
AGCGCATCCTTGGTAAGGATGAGGTCGGCAGTTCGAATCTGCCCAGCAGCTCCAAAATGTGTTGATGAAAGATGCAACGCCGAAAACGCCGCACGAAAGTGCGGTGTTTTCACATATAATGCGCCACTTTTAGAATGAAAAAGTTGCAAAAACTCAATTTTTCAACATTTCAGTTTTTCTACGCGAGAGGCGACATTTTAGAGATGCAGCAGAGCGCTCTTATGGACTGGTGTGACTTGAACACCGAGGCTAAAAAAGAATAAAGCATAAGAAGGCAGGCCGCCGTTCTCTCCCACATGGGGAGCCGAACGGCGGCCTTTTTCGTTACATTGGTGCTTATGTTGCTTTCGCCTTGTTTGTCTATCATTCCTTGGTGGTGTTGGTAATAGCTTTCTCGTAACCTTTCGGGTATAAAAACTTATAATCACTTATAAGAAGTGAGGTTCTGAAAACTCTGCAGGTGACTGAATTTTAAGAACTTATGGGAGCTTATGAGGACTTATGAGCTGCGTGATTATTTTAACGTTAATTATTTAACGGATATGTAAAAAATTTAACGATCCCTTTGTGGGAAGTGCAGAAAATCCGCCGGAAGGGGAAAATGTCCTTGCTTAATAGTGGGGGAGACCGTATAATACTAAGCAGGTGAAACTGGCCTTGACGGAATGCTTTCCGGTCAGCGGCCCCCCATAATCACATAAATTACAGGAGGACAATTACATGAAAGTAGCGATTTTCGGCGCCGGCACCATGGGCAGCGGCATTGCTCAGGTTTTCGCGGCTAAGGGCCACACTGCCCTGATGTATGCAAGCTCTGTGGCTTCCGCTCAGAAGCACAAGGATAAGCTGGCTGCTTCTCTGGCCAAGCGCGTGGCCAAGGGCAAGATGACCCAGGAGGCTGTGGACGCTCTGCTGGCCAACATCCTGGTGGAGGAGAAGTCCGCCTGCGCTGATGCCGATCTGATCATCGAGTGCGTCAAGGAAGATATGGCCACCAAGAAGGAGCTGCTCTGCGAGCTGGACGAGCTGTGCAAGCCCGAGGCCATCTTCGCTTCCAACACCTCCTCTCTGTCTATCACCGAGATGGGCAACGGCCTCAAGCACCCCGTCATCGGCATGCACTTCTTCAATCCCGTTCCCAGCATGAAGCTCGTCGAGGTCATCCGCGGCGCGAACACCACGCAGGAGACCTTCGATTTCATCTACAAGCTCTCCGAGGAGATCGGCAAGCAGCCGGTCGAGGTCGCCGAGGCTCCCGGCTTCGTCGTCAACAAGATCCTCATCCCCATGATCAACGAAGCCATCGGCCTCGTTGAGACCGGCGTCGCCTCCGTCGAGGACATCGACAAGGCCATGATGCTCGGCGCGAACCATCCCATGGGCCCCCTCGCCCTCGGCGACTTTATCGGCCTCGACGTCTGCCTCGCCATCATGAACGTGCTGCTTGAGGAGACCGGCGATCCCAAGTACCGCCCCGCCCTGCTGCTCAAGAAGATGGTCCGCGGCGGCCAGCTCGGCAAGAAGTCCGGCAAGGGCTTCTATGATTACAGCAAGTAATTTTTCGACAAAATATAACAGAAAAGAGCCGGTTTCGACCGGCTCTTTTTCTCAACACCGGAAAGGGGAGGAACACCATGAGCGAAAAGAAGTGCGTTTGCGGACACGAGCTGGAAAGCCGAGGTTACCAAGTGCTGGAGCTGCACGGCGAAAGTCTCCTGAAGGATTATATGGACGTGGAGCTGTGGGTCTGTCCGTGGTGCGGTCGGATCGCGTTCTTTATGCGGGAGAAGGACCGGAAGGACCGCTACCGCGCCGAGTGCGGCGGTAGGACCGACGAGGAGCTCAGCGCGCTGCTGGAATCGCCGGATGCGCCCGCGCTGCTGCGGGACGCGGCGCGCGAGGTGCTGGACTCCCGCGCCGAATGGAAGGCGGCGGAGCAGCGCCGCCGCGCGAAGGAGACGGAGCGTGAGCAGGAGAGTACGCCGCGCGGCGGATTTTTCTCCGGCCTTTTCGGCGGCAGGGACGACGATAAGCCGCGCAAAAATCAGCCGCCCGAGTTCTGAGCCTGCCCCTTGACAAATCCGCGGCGACGGCGTATACTGCTATCCATCAAACCGGCATCGACGGAGAAGAAACCGCAGAGCACCGCACAGAGAGGGACGCATTTCGGTGCAAGCGTCCTGCGTGAGCGGCGGCCGTACCACTCCCGAGCAGCCCGCGACGAGCGGGACGGGTTCGCCCGTTACAGCGGACACAAGCGGCGCAAACGCGCAAGCAGGGTGGAACCGTGGAGTATAGCAATGCTTCACCCCTGATACCGTCGGGGGTGAAGCATTTTTGCACCCTCAGAGTCAAATGGAGGTAACTGAAATGTCCGAAGAAGTCAAGATCAACGAAGAAAACCAGTACAGCTTTGAAAATCCCGAGTACCGCAAGACCTATTGGCACACCTGCTCCCATGTGCTGGCGCAGGCGGTCAAGCGCCTGTGGCCCGAGGTGAAGCTCGCCATCGGCCCCAGCATCGAGACCGGCTTCTACTACGATCTGCTCGCTCCCTTTGCCTTTACGCCGGAGCATCTGGAGCAGATCGAGGCGGAGATGCGCAAGATCTGCAAGGAAAAGCTCAAGCTCGAGCGCTTTGAGCTGCCGCGCGAGGAAGCCATCAAATTCATGGAGGAGAAGGACGAGCCGTTCAAGGTCGAGCTCATCAACGATCTGCCGGCCGACGCGCACATCAGCTTCTATAAGCAGGGCGAGTTCACCGACCTCTGCGCCGGCCCGCACCTCGATTCCACCGGCCGCATCAAGGGCAACGCCATCAAGCTGACCGCCTGCAACGCCGCCTACTGGCGCGGCGACAGCAAGCGTGAAACGCTCCAGCGCATCTACGGCGTCGCCTTCCCGAAGAAGGAAGAGCTGGACGCCTACCTCAAAGAGCGCGAGGAGGCCGTCAAGCGCGACCACAACAAGCTCGGCCGCGAGCTCGAATATTTCACCACCGTCGACTGCATCGGTCAGGGTCTTCCGGTGCTGCTGCCCAAGGGCGCGCGCGTCGTGCAGGTGCTCCAGCGCTGGGTCGAGGATACCGAGCAGAAGCGCGGCTATCTTCTCACCAAGACCCCGCTGATGGCCAAGCGCGACCTTTACAAGATCTCCGGCCACTGGGATCACTATCTCGACGGCATGTTCATCCTCGGCGACCCGTATGACGAGACGAAGGAGTGCTTCGCCCTGCGCCCGATGACCTGCCCGTTCCAGTATCAGGTCTACCTGAACCGCCAGCGCTCCTACCGCGACCTGCCGATGCGCCTGGGCGAGACCTCGACGCTGTTCCGCAACGAGGATTCCGGCGAGATGCACGGCCTCATCCGCGTGCGTCAGTTCACGATCTCCGAAGGCCACCTCGTCCTGCGTCCCGACCAGCTCGAAGAGGAGTTCAAGGGCTGCCTCGACCTTGCCAAGTACTGCCTCGGCACCGTCGGCCTTCTTGACAAGTGCACGTTCCGCTTCTCCCAGTGGGATCCCGCGAACCCGAACAACAAGTACGAGGGCACGAAGGAGCAGTGGGATCACGCCCAGAGCGTGATGGAGCGCATCCTCAAGGACCTCGACGTCGACTACACCGTCGGCATCGACGAGGCCGCATTCTACGGCCCGAAGCTCGACATCCAGTATAAGAACGTCTACGGCAAGGAAGACACCCTCGTCACCATCCAGATCGACATGTTGCTCGCCGAGCGCTTCGGCATGTACTACATCGACGAAAACGGCGAGAAGAAGCTGCCGTACATCATCCACCGCACTTCTCTCGGCTGCTACGAGCGCACGCTCGCCTACCTCATCGAGGAGTATGCCGGCGCGCTGCCGACGTGGATGGCGCCCGAGCAGGTGCGCTTCCTGCCCGTCACCGACCGCGCCGCCGACTACTGCGCCGAGCAGGCCAAGAAGCTCGAAGACATGGGCTTCCGCACCGAGGTCGATTACCGCAACGAGAAGATTGGCCGCAAGATCCGCGACGCGCAGACCGAGAAGGTGCCCTACATGGTCATCGTCGGCGACCGCGACATGGAGAACGGTACCGTCTCCCCGCGCCACCGCGCGGACGGCGATCTCGGCGCGATGAGCGTGGACGAGTTCTCCGCCCTGCTCAAGCGCGTTGTGGACAACAAGGAGCAGAAGTAAACTGATCTTTTTGAAAAAACAGTCACTCGTCAGAGTGACTGTTTTTTTGTCTTGGATTTAGCCAAAATGACAGACGGTGAAGGAAAACTTGCATAAATTCGAATAAGGTGCATGAAAAATTTACATATGAAGAAAAAGTAAAAATTTGTCGTCACCAAAAAATTTGTGTGAAATAACGGAACGAGCGGAAAAAGAAAGGGCTAAGAAAAATGGATTCCGCCTTAATTTTGTACGAATAGCCAAAAGTGCAAAAGTATCTTGCAATAAAACTTGCAATAAGTTATAATGGCTATGCCTCAAAGAGGTACATTGGCCGTTTTGCAAAACGAAGAAGCGCCGGCCGACGCTCATGCACAACATTGGACAACGTTGTGCAGAATGTCCCCGACCGGCGGTAACGTTGCCGAAACGGTAAAACAAAAAGGAGATTGCGTATGAAAAAGTTCTTAGCCCTCATCCTGTCCGTCGCTATGATCTTCGCTCTTGTTGCCTGCGGCAGCAAGGAAGGTGATACCCCCAACACCGACGGCGACACCCAGCAGACCGATACCCCCGCCGCTCCCGTTGACATCGTCATCGCCACCGGCGGCACCACCGGTACTTACTATGCCGTTGGTAACGCGCTCGTCACCACCATCGGCGACAAGCTGAGCCTGTCCAAGCTCACCGCTGTCGACTCCGGCGCCTCCAAGGCGAACGTCCAGCTCGTCACCGCCAACCAGGCCCAGATGTCCATCCTGCAGTCCGACGTTCTGAACTATGCTCACAACGGCTCCGGCGGTGAGACCATGTTCGACGGCGCTGCCGACATGAACTCCCTGTGGGTCGCGGGCGTTTACAACGAGACCGTCCAGCTCGTCACCGCCCCCTCCATCAAGAGCATTGAAGACCTCAAGGGCAAGACCGTCTGCGTCGGCGACGTCGGCTCCGGTACCGCTCTGAACGCGGCTCAGGTCCTCGAGGCCTACGGCATGACCTTCGACGATATCAAGGTCATGTACGACTCCTTCTCCGGCGGCGCCGAGGCCCTCAAGAACGGCCAGTGCGAAGCGGCCTTCACCGTTTCCGGCGCCCCCACCCCCGCTCTGACCGACCTCGCCACCGCCTACAACTTCAATATGCCCTCCCTCAGCGATGAGGCGGTCTCCTATCTGACCACCAACTATCCCTTCCTGGTTCAGGATAACCTGCCCGCCAACACCTACACCTGCGTTGCGGACGAGACCGTCTGCGTCGCCGTCAAGGCCGTCTTCACCGCCTCCAAGGACCTCAGCGAGGATGTCGTCTATGAGATCACCAAGGCCATGTTCGACAATCAGGCTGACCTGGCCAAAGCTCAGGCCAAGTTCGGCTTCCTGAGCCCCGAGGGTGCTGTTGCCGGCTCCTTCGACCTGCATCCCGGCGCCGAGAAGTACTACAAGGAGATTGGCGTTCTGTAAGAACACCCGATCCTGAAAGAGTGCGAAAGTGCAACTGCGACAACGCATAAGCATGGCCGCTGCAATAGTCTTGATTATTGCAGCGGCCTCCCTCTTGATTCCCCACGCCGGCTATTACCTGACGCTCCGCAATAAGGACAGCGGCGAGCTCTATGCGCGCTACCGCATGGACGAGGGGGATCGCTTTTCCATTACCTTTAAGCATTCCGTCAACCAATATCCGCTGACGGACACCTTTGAGATCAGTGAAGGAAAGATCTATGCCGAGGAGTGTAAGTACTATGCTTACGGCGCCGGCGTGCAGGTGGAGCTGAATCCCGGAGAGGAGCTCAGCTATACCGACGACGGAGCCATGCTCATCACCGGCATACATCAGGATAGAACCGGAGTCTGTTATGCCGTGGCCACCGTTTACGACTTCTTTTTGAAGGTAAAGGACGGTCCGGATATCAGTCTGCGTGATTTGTGTGGAAGAAATTCGCTGGTGACGCTCAATTATGAGTTCTTCCTCTATTGACGTCACAGTGTTCACCAATAAAAAGGAGGAGAAAAACACCAATGACTGACGCTGAAAAGAAAGTCTTGGACGAAGAGGTCGTCGTTGAAAGCGTAGACGTTGAAGTCGGTACGATGGAAGACGTTGACGCGATCATGAAAAAGTTTGACCGCGAGTCCAACACCCGTGTCTGGGAGGGCACGCCGAAGAAGATCCTGCGCTATGTGCTGGCCGCCTTTATGCTCTTTATGGTCTACATGAACCTGTGGGCCACCTGGAGCGGCCAGATCCGCCGCTGCCTGTTCGTCGGCTTTGTGATCCTGTTCACATTCTTTATCTACCCCGTGAAGAAGGGCAATGTAAAGCCCAACTCCATGCCGTGGTATGATATCCTGCTCGCTGTCGCGGGCTGTATTCCCTATTTCTACTATGTTGCCAACTTCAAGAGGATTGTGGCGATGGGCATCGCCATCGGCCAGACCGAGGTCATCCTTGGCATCATCGGCACGCTGGTGCTCGCGGAGTGCTGCCGCCGCGCGGTGGGCCTGCCCATTCTGGTCGTGGCGAGCTGCTTCGTGCTCTACGCCTTCATCGGCCGCGGCATGAGCCTGGACCTGGTGGTCTACAACATCTTCTATACCACCAACGGCATCATCGGTACGCCGATCTCCGTCTGCTCGACCTACATTGCCCTGTTCCTGCTCTTCGGCGCGTTTCTTGAGGCGACCGGTGTCGCCAACTTCTTCATCGACTGCGCGAACGCGCTGGTCGGCTGGGCGTCCGGCGGTCCTGCGAAGGTCGCGGTCGTCTCCTCCGCTCTGTGCGGCATGGTCTCCGGCTCCTCCGTCGGCAACACCGTTACCACCGGCTCCGTGACCATTCCCATGATGAAGAAGACCGGCTATCCCGGAGAGTTTGCCGGCGCGGTCGAGGCTGCCGCCTCCACCGGCGGCCAGATCATGCCTCCCATCATGGGCGCCGCGGCGTTCATCATGGCGGAGATGACCGGCTATGAGTATTCCGATATCATCGTCCGTGCGATCCTGCCGGCGTTCCTCTACTTCCTCGGCATCTTCCTCGGCGTCCACTTCAAGGCGAAGAAGCTCGGTCTCGTCGGCCTCAAGCGTGAGGAACTGCCCAAGTGGAAGATACTGCTGCCGAAAATCTATCTGCTCCTGCCCCTGATCGTCCTGACCTGGATGGTCGTCGCCGGTCAGACCATGGCCAAGAGCGCCATCTACGGCACCATCGTCGCCATTGTGGTCGGTATCATCAACAAGGACGACCGCATGACCCCGAGCAAGTTCGTCAACGGTCTTGAAAACGGCGGTAAGAACTGCCTGTCCATCGGCATCGCCTGCGGCATCGCCGGCATCATCTCCGTGTGCATCACGATGACCGGTCTCGGCGGCAAGCTGATCACCTATGTGGTCAAGCTCTCCGGCGGCAACCTGTTCATCGCCCTGTTCCTCACGATGATCTGCTGCATCATCCTCGGCATGGGCGTGCCCACCACCGCGAACTACATCATCATGGCCTCCACCTGCGCGCCCATCCTCATCAACGGTATGAGCATGCACATCCTGGCTGCCAATATGTTCGTGTTCTACTTCGGCATCGTCGCCGATATCACGCCTCCCGTTGCGCTCGCGGCTTATGCCGGTGCTGCCATCGCCAAGGCGCCCCCGATGAAGACTGCGCTCAACGCCACCCGTCTGGCGATCGCGGCATTCATCATCCCCTACATCTTCGCTTACAACAATGCGATGATCTTCGTCGGCGATGTCACCTTCTTCGGCGTTGCCTCCATCGTTATCTCCGCGACGCTCGGTATGGCGTCCATCGCCTCCGGCTTCATGGGCTATCTGATCCACGACCTGAAGTGGTACTCCCGTGTCGCGCTGATCGCCGGCGGTCTGCTGATGGTCATCCCCGGTACGGTCACCGACCTCGCCGGTCTCGCCATTCTGATCGTTATCCTGCTCATCCAGAAGGCCGAGAACAAGAAGGAGAAGAAGGCTGCGGTCTGATCTCCCGAAAACACGAGAAAATAAAGAGACGCTTCGGGGTTCTACTGGTAAAGCCCACGACTTCAAATGTTAAATTTAGAGGCAGTTACCAGAAAAACGACCCGAACTGACACAATTCAATAGGCAAAAAAGGCACGATTTGATGTGATTTTCAAATCGTGCCTTTTTTCATGCCCGCAGGAGGTGAAAAATTTGACAGAGATGCTGCTGGCCGATTACTTTTACGGCGATGAATCCGAACAATTCAGCTACTTCCGAATCCCTCGCCTGCTTATCACAAGTCCGCGCTTCAAGGGACTATCTACGGACGCGAAGCTGCTCTATGGTATGCTGCTTGACCGTATGAGCCTGTCTGCAAAGAACGGCTGGTACGACGAGCAGAGCCGCGTCTACATCTACTACACCGCGGACGAAATTCGGGCAGACATGGGCTGCGGCAACGACAAAGCGCTCAAGCTGCTCTCCGAGCTGGACACGAAGAAAGGCGTCGGTCTGATCGAACGGATCAAGCAGGGACAGGGTAAGCCGACGAAAATATATGTCAAGCGCTTTACGACGCGGGAGCTTCCAGCGGACACGGCTGAGTCGTCCCCGCCATGCCCTGATACCGGCAGAGGTGCAGACCTCGATTTTTCCGATTTCCAGACCTCGGAAAAGTCGATGTCAAGACCTCGACAAACCCGATGTGCAGACCTCGGAAAAGCCGATGCAAGTTATCCTAATAGAAATAAACCTGAGTTTAGTTATCCTGATCCATCTATCCGGTCCCGCGAAATGGAGATGGAGCGATGCGAGTGCAGAAAAGAAGTCATGGAGCAGATCAACTACGTTGACCTACAGAAAAGCTATCCGTATGACGATGTGGACTGCCTGTTGGAGCTGATTGTTGATACGCTTTGCAGCACTGCGGCGACCATGCGTATCGGCGGAGACATTCTTCCAGCGAGCGCTGTCAAGGAGCGATACCGGCAACTTGACGCCGAACACATCAGGTACGTCATCGACGGCCTGCGCCAGACGACCACGCAAATCCGAAACATAAGGGCTTATCTGCTCACGACGCTTTACAATGCGCCGCTGACGATGGGCCCTTATTATTCTGCCGCTGTGCGGCATGACACTGGTTAGAAATGTGTCCCACGGCGGGACGCATTTTTAGCATAAATCAAAAAACATGGAGGTATTGAAATGGCAAATGAAACCAGCAAAACCACATCCCCCGGCAACGCATTCCCTACGCCCCAGCAGATCCCTCTCACGCAGATACGCGATCTCCCCGGCATTGTGAACATCCGCACCTACACGCCAAAGGACTTAGGCGGCCTTGTCAGCAGTATCCAGTCGGTCGGCGTCCGTGAGCCGATCATCGTCCGCCGCAGCGAGGACGGAATGTATCAGCTTTTGGCAGGTCAGCGCCGCCGCAAGGCGAGCGAGCTTGCCAAGAAAACCACGATCCCTGCTCTTGTATACGAAATGACATTGGAAGAGGCGCGGTCTTATCACAAGGCGCAGGTGCTCGACCCCAAGGCAGTTATCCCTGGCAAGCTGGTGACGCTCTCTGCGGGCGAGCCGAGCAGATCGGAGGAGAAAACGCCCGTTGTTCCTGCCGATGATAAGGACAAGCAGAACGAGAAACCCACGCCTACAGATCCTATCAAGTCCGAACCGACCAAGGCGGAAGAAAAACCGCCTGTCGTACCCGTCGTGGCTGACAAGGACAAAGAAACCGAAAAGTCTGCGTCTGTGGTTCCTGCCAAGAGCGAGGCGGTCAAGGCGGAAGAGAAATCGGCCGCCACTCCTGCCGAAGCTGACAAGAGCAAAGAAGCCGAAAAGCCTGCGGCTGCGACTCCTGCCAAGAGTGAACCGGCCAAGACGGAAGGAAAAATGTCCGCCGCGCCTGCCGCAACGGATAAGGGCAAGGGAGCCGAGAAGTCCGCTCCCGCAGCTTCGACCAAAGCGGCACCGGCTAAGCCCGCGGCGAGGCCTGCCGGTCCCGCCGCCGTCGGTCCGACCGGAACGGCCATCACACAGGTATTTGAAGCACGCTTGAATCCGCCGGACGAAAAGGCGCTCAAGGACCTGCCAATCCCCAAAGAGGGCGAAAGCTACTTCATCACGCTGCATCCTGCCTATCTGGAACGCTCAAAGTACAACAATTTTTCCGTCGATAAGGACAGCGACAACTTCAAAGAGTTGTACAAGGCGGTGGAATTGACCGGTATCAAGGACCCCGTGCTGGCGCGCCCCAAGGAGGGCGGCGGACTTGAAATTCTCTCCGGCCAGCGCCGCCACCTGATCGGCACAGAGCTGAACTATCCCATTCCCACCATCATCCAGCGTATTGATGACGCCGACGCAAAAATCCTCGTCGCGGACAGCAATCTGCACCGCGATAAGATCAGCACTTATGACCTCTCCCGCGCTCTGAAAATGAAGATGGAGGGCATGAAGCAGAAAGCCGGCCGCAAAAAGAAAGGCGAGCTGGGCGAAAAGCTGAATACGGATGAAGCTATCGCAAAGGAAATGGGTATCACTGTCAGCAAATTCAACCGTATGCTGCGTATGTCCGAGGCGACCAAGGACGTGTGCAGCAAGGTGGACGATGGCACGCTCGCATTATCCATCGCATCCGCCCTCTCATTCCTGAAGCCCAAAAATCAGGATATGGCGGTACGCCTTTCCGACCTTGGCTATAGGCTCTCGACGGAGCGTGTGGAATACCTCAAACGCGTGGAGAAAGCGGGCAGGCTGACAGAGGACGCCATGCGTAAGGTTCTTGAAGGGGAAAATATTCTTGATCCGCCCAAAGTCGTTCCCCTGCCGGTCAAGCAGGAGAAAAATTCACCTGCCGCAGTGCAGCCCGCCCCGCAGGTCGCAGCTACAGCGCCGTCCCCCTCGCCCGTGATCCCATCGTCCCCTGATGTGGCGGTCCCGCCTGCTCATGTGGTGCCGACCACGGCGGTCCCCGTTTCCGTTGTGAATCGAGATGCCTCGTCCGGCACTGTGCCGGAGCAGGAGGACGATCCGTTCAAGGGAAAGCAGGAACGCGCTGAAAATACCAAAGTCATTCTCAGCGGCGACCGCCTGCGAAAATATTATCCCGACGTCAGCATGACACCGCGCGAGATCGAGGAGGACATTTACGGCAAGCTGGAACGCTGCCGTCAGATGGACGAAAAGCAGAAAGCAAAGGATTCCATTTTCAAGAAAGGCTCTACGCAGCAGCGATAGAGCCTTTTTCATACCCGAAGGAGGAAGGCGAAATGAAGGTATTAGTTGTGGAGCCGGGGTACGCCCCGTATGAAAAGGACATCGAGGGACTGCATGGGATGCAGGAGGTCGTAGGCGGCACGATCACCGCCATCTACCCCTTTGCTGAGCCGGTCGCCGTGGTAGGCAACGATGACAGCATTAGCTTAGGAATGCCATTTAACCGCAGTATGGAAGGCGGCTACGGCGGTGTGTTCGGCCCGTTCTTTGTCTGTGCATTGGAGGAGGATCACTTTGGCAGCCTGACGACGGAGCAGATGGAGACCTACAAGAAAAAATTTCGCATGGCCGAACTGCTGATCGGTGCAAAGGGCAACACGCCGATCACACTCAAGGTCGAGCCGAGGCAAAAGGCGCAGGTACCTGACCGAGACAAGAAGTCAAAGAAACGGGAGCGTTGAGGCATGGCCAGAACCACCGATGAGCGGCTGGATTGCCTGATGGAGCAGCTGGAAAAAGGCACGCAGAATATTTTTGAGAGCGGACGCTATGCGGAATACCTCGCTGTCATGTCCAAATTCCATCATTATAGCTTTCGCAACACCATCCTTATTTTTCTGCAAAACCCCAATGCGTCTCATGTGGCTGGCTTTCACGCATGGAAGAAGGACTTCGGCAGAAGCGTCAAAGCAGGTGAGCACGGCATCCAGATTCTTGCGCCTTGCCCAAAGCGGAAATGGATGGATCACGACAAGATCGACCCAGCTACGGGTCTGCCGGTCAAGGACGAGAATGGAAACACGATGCAGGAGCGCACGATCATTACCATCCCTCGTTACCGCGTCGTTACCGTCTTTGACGTGAGTCAGACCGAGGGCAAGGAGCTGCCATCCCTCGGTGTCGCTGAGCTGTACGGCGATGTTCCGAACTACCAGTGCATTTACGACCGCCTTGCGGCTTTTTCTCCTGTGCCTGTGAGCATCGAGCCGATCGCGCAAAGCGGTGCAAAGGGCTATTTCAGCGACCGCGAGCAGCGTATTGTCCTCCGTTCCGGCATGAGCGAGGTGCAGACCGTCAAAACGCTTATGCATGAGATCGCACACGCCGTGCTTCACAACGCGGAACGCTTACAGGAAACCGGGAAAAAGACGCGCGGTCAAAAGGAAGTCGAGGCGGAAAGCGTCGCCTACGTTGTCTGCCGACATTTCGGCATCGATGTGTCCGATTACTCCTTCGGCTATGTTGCGGGCTGGAGCAGGAGTAAGGAGCTGCGAGAACTGCATGAGGCGCTCAACACCATCCGCAAAACTGCCGCGGAGATCATTGATGCAGCTGCGGTACCCACGCGAGAGCATGAGCGAAAGCAAAAAATATATAGCCATTAAGGAGAAGCAAGATGGAACGCATGAAAGAAATCGAGATTTTCGGTATCCCTGCACTTTTTACGGAGAAGCGGATCGACCATGACGCCGTGTATCCTGGAATGTACCGCTACGAATTGGAAACGGTGAACAACGGTCCCAAGTGCGTGTCCGACACGGCATCCGGCACTTTCCTCGGCACGGTGCTCACACCTGTTCCTATCCCAATGGACAACGGGCAGCGTGAGCTTGCACCGGACGACCTGATGCTGGATGCGGAGGCCGGAAGCTGGACACCGCAGGAATTTGAAGAAAAGTACCTGTCTCCGAATGGAGAGAATGGCGGGAGATAGGATGCAAAAAGAAATCGACCTCCTATCCTTTCTCTCTCGTGTGACAGAGAAAAATACCAAGCACTATCGCTCGGACTTCCTTTACGACAGCAGGAAGCTGCAAGAAGCGGCACAAGCCGCTGCACCGGAGGAACGCTGCTTTTTCTGGATGAGCAGGCCAAGCGGAACATGGTGCGTTTTGGAACGCGAAGCATTTATCCGTGGCAGCAGCGCACATAACATCTGGACGCATTATGCGGATGAACCGGAGGGGATCATAGCATACCGTGTGAATGTTATAGGGGAAAAGGGTAGAATCGTGGTCGGGACGGTGCATCCGCTGGACTACCGTGAACAGGTGCGGCGTGTTCTGACTCACGCGATCCCTGCCACATTGGTGACGCTGCGCTATGAAAGCGGTCTTACCGTCACGGTCCCCTTTGCGGACTACCCACGGAGTCTTCCAATCATTCGGCCGCAAAACGGAGGCATCCAATCTGTGCGCTTTGAGGTGCAGGATGAGGCGGCATTGGAGGCTACACTCTCTGTAGAGCGCCAATCGGAACAGAAACAAGTGACAAAAAAGCATTGTTCCCCGACCCGATAATTGATCCCGCAGTCACAGACAGCGCCGCCGATGGCGGTGCTGTCCCAGCAAGTATGTCATTTGGTAGCACAAATGACGCTTGCTGGGGTGTACCCCAGACCCCCGGTACGAAATGAAATCTCACCGTGAGATATGAAAGGACTGATGAGCATACAACATGAATTTTCCCCATGGGGACAAATGGATGAGGTCATATTCGTTCTCCCCGGCATAGACCTTGTTTCAACACCGAGCCATGGCGGAGCGAGAGTGACGCGCGAGGCAGCCATGCTGCTCTCTCCGGAGGCAAGGAAATGCGGGTTCCGCGAGGGCGGCTATTTATGGTTTGAAGAGGACTGCTGTGAGCAAGTGGTGCTGCGTGAGCTGATGGACAAGAAGCTGTGGACGCCGCCTGCGGATCGGATCAAAGACGCCGCTGCATTTGAACGTGCCATTGACCGTGTGCTTCAAGCCTGCCAGCCGGAGTATTGGGCATCGCGTGAGAAACGGCTGGCGCGGAGGCTGGAGAGGCCTACGCGGACAGGCCGTGTCAGGTGAGCGCGGGAATTGCGTCCCACCGTGAGACGCAATTTAGAACAAACTGAAAGGAGCCGCTATGCGAACACGGAACCGTCATATCAGCGTGTGGATGAACGAGCAGGAATACCGGCATTTGAGGGCGCAGGCGGAGCTTGCCGGTATGGGGATCGACCCGTTTATCCGCAGCATTGTTTCCGGCGTCCAACTCCGCCCACGCCCGCCCGACACCTATACCGCCCTACTACGCGAGCTGTCCGCCATCGGCAACAATGTCAACCAGATCGCATATTGGGCGAACGCACAGCAAAGCGCCAGCGAAGCGGATATTCAGGAGGCCGCAGCGCTGGTCCGTCGGGCGTGGCGGCTCGTCAAGGAGACGCTGTGAATGGCTTACGACAAGATCATCCCCATCCGGCGACGGCTGGATCATTGCCTTGCCTATGCCGCGAACGAGCACAAAACCGACCTTGCCGCCGCGCTTCATTACATCGGCAATGAGCGGAAAACCGCGCCGCCCCATGCAGACCGCTTGCGGACCGGCATCAACTGCACGGTGGAGACCGCTTATGCAGAGATGCAGGCGACCAAGCGCCGGTGGGACAAATGCGGCGGCATTCTCGGCTACCACATCATCCATTCCTACGCCCCCGGCGAGGTCACACCGCAGGAGGCACACGCGGCAGGCGTGGAGTTTGCCCGCCGTCTGCTGGGTGAAAGGTACGAGGCCGTGGTCGCCACACATCTTGACCGCGAGCATCTGCACTGTCATATCGTGTTCAATTCCGTCTCTCTGGTGGATGGCAGCAAATACCGCAGCGACTTCAAAAGCTATTTTGGAACGCTGCGCGGCACATCCAACGCGGTCAGCCGCGAGCGCGGCTTATCCGTCATCGAGCCGGAGCACGAGGGCAGGCATTACGCCGAATGGGACGCAGAGAAGCACAGTCGCCCGACCGTGCGCGGTACGGTCCGCGCCGATGTGGACGCCGCGCTTTTGCGGGCACGCAGCTTTTCCGACTTCCTCACCCGTCTCCGCGCACAAGGCTATGAGGTTAGGACCCAAGGCAAATACCTTGCTGTCAAGCCAAGTGGCAGCAGCCGCTATGTGCGCCTAAAAAGTTTAGGCGAGGACTATACCGAGGACGCCATCCGCGCACGGCTCGCCGTTCCCCGTGCCGAGCGGCAGCGCCTACAGCCGGACAAGCCACCGCGCAAGGTGAAGCAGTATCGCGTACACGCGCCGATGCCACCGCGCAAAAGGGTCAAGGGCTTTCACGCGCTCTACCTTTACTATGTTTACCTCCTGCGCGGCAAGACGCCGAAGCGGTCCCGCCCCGTGCCGTTCACGATCCGGCAGGAGGCGGCGAAGCTGCGCCGCTACCAGCGGCAATTCCGATTCCTGCGCGAAAACCGGATCGAGACGGTGCAGGAACTCTCTATGCTCCACGACGCTTTGCAGGCGCAGATCGACGCGCTGACTGAGCGGCGCAAGGGCTTGTACGAATGGAAACGGCGAGGCATGGATGTGACGCAGGAATTATCTGCCGTGAATGAGCGTCTGCGGCAGACGCGGCGCAGCCTGAACCTCTGCCAGAGCATCGAAACGGACATTCCGCGATTGCAGACGCAGACACAGCAGTATCGGGAACAAAGGACGGAAAAGGCACCGGGAAAAAGAAAACACAAGCAGCAGGAACGATAACACATTTACATTTTAGAAAGGAGCATTCTTTATGGATGTTAGTGCAGAGGCTGCCGATCTGGTAGTCAAGGAAGGCTTGCAGGCAACGGAAACGGCGGTCAAGCTGGCGGGGAGCGGAATCAAAAATGTTGCCGCTCTCTTGCTTGCCCTGTCCAAACAGGATTATAAGGTCATCGGGCAGGCCAGCGCTGCGCGGCTGGCCCGCGACCCCAATCCTCCCGCGGTCGTTCAGATCCGCGCGGAGGATCTCTCACGCTTCCGAAAGATGGCGGCAAAGCAGTATGGTGTGCTGTATCTGCCGGTCCGCAAGCGCGGGGACGACAGCGGCCTTATTACCATCGTTTCGACGCAGACCTATGCCGCAAATCTCAACTGTATCATGGAAGAGTTGGGCTATCCCGTGCCGGTCAAGGAGACGGACGAACCAAAAAAAGCAGTCCCCTTCGCTCCGTCCGAGAAAGCCTCGAACGAGCGAGGGAGTATCTCGACAGCATCGCAGGAGAGGACTACGGATGATGCCAGGTCCTCCGTGCTGGAGAAGCTGGAGGCCATGCGGCAGCTCTCCGCCGAAAGGAACACGGACCGCATAAAGGTCAAAGAACACATTCGATGAAGCAACAAAGGAGAACTACACCATGATAAGTATTCGTGATCTTATTGAGAAAACGACCTCACAGAGCGAGCAGCAGCGGGAAGTCCGGCAGGCTGAACGGACAAACCTCTCACAGATGCGCGACGCCGCATTTGAGGTCGTCACCACAGAGCCGGAGCTATACCAAAAGTACCTGACTTTGCAGGCAGACAACATCCGGTGCAGCGCCGGTAACGTCGCGCTGACCCTGATCCAGCTTCCCGACGCCAGCAGGATCGGCTCGATCGACTATTGGCACAGTGTCGGACGCTATGTGCAGGACGAGGCGATGCAGAACGGTGCAAAGGTGTTCGTGCCGCCGCGCAACAAAAATGCCCGCGGCTATTTTATGGGCGTTTATTACGACATCAGCCAAACCACAGGCAGGCCGTTGGAGGGGCAGGCGGTCATTCCCGAGGGAAGCCCGAAGCTCATTGCCGCACTGGAACCGCTGATGCAGGGCGCGCGGGCTGCGCTCAAAGAAGATAACACGCTGGAGCAAAGCGCCTATTACGATCCCAACACCCTGACGATCCTCGTCAACACCGAACATCCCGCGCATGATGTGTTCGCAGCCCTCGCCGTAGAGAGCGTCCATGCACGGATGCACAATCAGGGACGGAACACGCAGTATAACCGAGAAGCCTACCAGATCGACGCTGAGAGCATCGGCTACATGGTCTGCCGACGCTTCGGTGTGCCGTGCAAGCTGCCCGATGCAAGCGAACTGGCAGCGTCCTTTGATGGATGCGACCCCGCAATGCGCGGTACATATCTGGAGGAACAGCGACAGACCGCAAAGAGCATTGGAGACAGCATCGACCGCACCATCAATCCCAAGCAGCAGGAGCAGCGCCGCGGTCGTCCAGCATACACGAGATAAGGCGGTGTGTTTCCCTTGCCGGAGAGTACGCCGTCGCCCCGTAAGCGTCAAGGCCGAAAAATGCTTGCGCATTTTCCGCGAGCCGACCAGTCTGCGGACTGGTCGGACCTTGACGCTCACATTTCGCCGCCGTATACGGTGAGCAAGGGGAACACACCACAAAAGCCGTCTTGCGACGGCTTTTTGATTTTATGAGTATTTCTACCATTCGCGTCCCACGATGGGACAAATTTTGAAGGAGGATTTTCCTACATGAGAAAACAGAAAAGCACAGTCACACTCCTTGCGCTCGCGCTTGTGCTGGCGTTTGGAGCGGTCCCCGTTATGGCGGCAGAGGATACCGTGCCGCCCACTATCCCGACCGTCTATCCCATTGAGGTACACAGCAGCGAAAGCGGCGGCGTATACCGGCTGGAAAAGGTCTACTGTCTTGGCACAAAGGACGATCCCGCTGCTATTCCCACCGCCGACTTTGAACGCGAGGGACGGCACTATGAGCTCCTTGACCTGCTCAAAGCGGACCAGACGGAGACGGACACGCAGGAGCACATCGAGATCATTACGCTGGAGAGCAGCACCAAGGACATGAGTGAGATCATCAAGGTAATTGAGCCGGTCATGGAGGTCACTACGGAGGATGGATATACCGGCACGCTGACCGCGGACTACACCACCATTCAGGTCGAAGCCAGCGGCTACAAGAACAGAAGCCGCACGGTGACGGCAGAGCGCACCTATCCCAACCTCTCCGACGCCGATGTGTCGTTAATTCCGAAAACGGTGGAGGAAAATGGCCGCACCCTGACACTTGCCAATGTGAGCTGGCAGGAGGCTGCGACCGATCCGATGGACGGATACGAAGTACCCTTGCGTTATACGGCGGCTGCAAGCTATACCGGAACGGCGAGTTATAAGACCGCCACCGGCTACGCCGTAACGGTGGAATACAAAGGCGATGTTACCAAGACGAGCTGCGACACCGTGCTCTACACTGCTATTTTTACATCCCACGGTGAGACGCATTTTGAGAACAAAACGCCGCTGCTCGCCGCGCTCGGTGTATTGGTGTTCTCCGGCGCGGGCTATGCTGGATACAAAGGCTATCAGCGCTATATTAACAAGAAGAGAGGTTACGCCGCATGAAAAAATACATTCTATCACTTGCCGCCGTCTGCTGTATGCTGACATTTTTTTCCATATCTGCGTCTGCGCTGGAGTATAGCTTCGATGCGCCGGACGCGGGGCTGTTTGGACGGCCTACCTCGGACAATACCATCTATGTCACCACGGACGAGCCTGCCAACACGAACCGCGGCAAGGACGCGGCGTATATCCCGCCTGCCTTTGGCTCTCCCACTTCTTACACGCTGAACGCTGGGGAGCGCCTGACGCCGAACCTTGTGAGCGGTTCGACCACGGGAGCGGTCAGCGGCACAGGCGGCGTGACGATACTGCCTTCGAATGGAGTAGAAATCGGGAGTTGGAGCTATCAGCCCATCGGCTACACCGCCGTGACAAGTGACCTCTACTATAGCGGCGGCTATCTTGCCACGCTAAAAATTCCCACGCTCGGCTTGTCCGTCAAGGTGTATCAGGGGACGGACAGTGACGCGCTCCGCAAGGGCGCTGGGCATTTTGCCAGCACGTCTATTTGGGACGGCAATGTGGCGATTGCAGGTCACAATCGCGGCGTGAACAATCATTTCGGCAAGATACATACGCTCGATATTGGCGACACCATCAAGCTAACGACCAAGCTCGGCACGAGGACTTATGAGGTCTATGCCGTCTATAAGGTGAGCGTGGATGATATGAGCGTGCTGAATGACAGCACGGAGAATATCATCACCCTCGTCACCTGCGTGATGAATCAGCCGGATTACCGCTGGTGCGTGCAGGCTCGTGCGAAAATTTGACGAACTTTTCCGTCTCCTTTAGACTGAAAGCATAACAAAATCAAAGGAGGCAGACACCATGAAACACGCAAATTTTCTCACCGGCCTTGTCGTCGGCGCCCTCGTCTTTGGCGGCACCAGTGCCTATGCCGCGGGCATTCTGGCCGAGTACAGCACCAACCACATTTTTGTGGACGGGCAGGAGGTCCGGATCGAAGCCTACGCCATCCATGACAACAACTACATGAAGCTGCGTGACATCGGAAAGGCCGTCGGCTTCAACGTCTATTGGAACGCCGAGGATGGGAGCGTCCAGATCGAGACAGATAAGCCCTACACCGGCGAAGCCCCGGCAAAAGGTGAAGCTGCCGACGATGCAGACGCCATGAAGCAGGACATCATTGATCGCACCAATGCGCTGCGGCGTGAAAATGGCGTAGCCGCGCTGTGCGTCAACGACAAGCTCATGCAGGCGGCGCAGGTCCGCGCCGATGAAATGGCCGCGCATACGGCCTATTCGCACACAAGGCCGGATGGTCAAAAGTTCAATACCATCACGGATTGTCCCTACATAGCCGAAAATATCCATCGTATTGCGGATTGGACGTTATCCGAACAGACGCTCGCTGAGCAAGCGGTAGCAGACTGGAACGCCTCGACGACACACCATAAAAATATGCTCAATCCGAAGCTGTCCGAAATTGGCATCGGATTGGCGAGGGGCGTCAACGATAACGGAAATCCCTGCTGGTACTGCGTGCAGCTTTTCCTCTATGACGGATATTCCATCTCATGGGTAGATACCCCCACAAACAAGTAAATCATCAACTATTATCAGGACAGAGCAGATCGGCAAGGTCTGCTCTTTTTTATTACGCTTCTTTAAGAAAGGTGAACTCTATGAGATCTATCAAGAAACGCCTGCTGTCACTACTTCTGACATTGATAACGATTTTAAGTCTGCTGCCGACCTCTGCCCTTGCCGCATCCGGCACAGGCAAAGGCATCACGATCACAAAGGATCAAGCCTATTGGAGCACCCGACTGCTCGCCAACGGAACGCCGTACAGCTATCGTCCGCCGATGGCGGCGGGACGGCTGCTCTACTGCCTCGACAGCGGACTCGGCTACCACAACGCCACGCAGTCATTCTTTGATTCTTATACCTACACTTCGGCTACCAATGCGGATGCCGACACCGTGCTCAAGACTGCTATTGCCAACAGCGGCCTTGGTGAGATGGACGCCGCGACGCTTGCCAATGTCAAGTGGCTCATGACCTACATCAACGACAGCAAGGCATCCAATGTAGGCCAGCTCTTTATGGCGGTCCAAACCTATGTGTGGGACCATCAGAACTACAAGGGAGAACCTGGCGGGGATGGCGATGCAGGCGGCTACGCCAACGCCGATACCTACGAAATGTACTTGGGTCTCATCGACTGGATGCTCGCGCAGAAGGCACAAGAAGACGCGGCATTTCAGCGCCAGATCGAGGAATATGCCGCGCAGGGCATGGTCGCATCCATCGTAGAGAACGACAGTGCAAAATGGACGGTATTTGCCCTTTCGAGCAACCGCAAAAATCAGTCATTTTTCAACTACTATGGCCCGCGTGAGCTGGTGGTAAAGGATATGCCGCAAGGCGGTGACGAGCCGACTCCTCCCGCGGGAGATGCGGACATTACCTTGCGAAAGGTGGCTGCCGGAACGACCCGTGGGCTGGACGGTGCAAAATTCAACATCTACCGTGACGGTCAGATCGTCGGCAGTGATGTGACCAAAAACGGTGGCATCATTGAGGTCAAGGACGTCACCAAGGGCTTGTGGTCCTTCGTGGAAACCGAGGCCCCGGAGGGCTACTGCGCCGACTCTACGCCCATCAGCGTCTATGTCGATACCACCGATGGCGACAAGCAGTACACGGTCACTGCCGAAAATTACGCACTGCCCGATATGAAGATCACCAAGCGGGACGCCATGAGCGGCAAACCGATTGCCGGCACGGTGCTGTCCATCAAATCCGTGACCGGCAGCTATTCCACCTCCGTCACGACCGGCTCGGACGGCTCCGCCACCCTTTCGGATATGCCTGCTGATGTGTATGTCGTCCGGGAGGAATCCGTGCCGGAGCCGTACATCGTAACCAATACCGAGCAGACCGTGGCACTGCGCCCCGGCCAGACGAGCGAAGTCACTTTTGTGGACTACGAAAAGCCGGGCCTTGAGATCATCAAGAAGAACATTGCCAATGGGGAACCCATCGAGGGCGTGACCTACCGCATCGAGCAGATCGACGGCAGCTACTCCACCACGGCCACCACTGACAGTCACGGACGTATCTTCCTCGATTCTATCCCCGTTGGCACCTATCGGGTGACGGAGATCAATGTTCCCAGCTATGTCATTCTCTGCCCCATCCCGCAGGAAGTAGCGCTCAAGGCAGGTGAAACCTCCACCATCACCTTCTTCAACGCCCTCAAGCCCAGTCTGGAAATCCGCAAGTTGGATAGCGTCACTGGTGATCCCGTCAAGGGTGCCAAGTTCCAGATCTGGTATGGCAGCAACCATACCGACACCGGCGAGCTCAACGACCTCGGCACTTACTTTTCTGACGCAAGCGGCAAAATCATTCTCCCCGAAGTCAAGGACGGCTGGTACAAGGTGACGGAGCTGGAGGCACCGCACGGCTACTCCATTAAGGAGCCTGCTACGCAGGAGTGCTTCATCGCCGGTGGAGAGAGCAAGGTCCTGACCTTTGAAAATACGCCTCTTTCCGCCATCATTATCCGCAAGGTGGACAGCGAGAGCGGTCAGCCATTGGAGGGTGCGTGGTTTCGCATTCGCTACCTCGGCGGCACCTCCGGTACGGGCGGTACGGTGGTTGGTGAATACCGCACGTCGAGCAATGGCACCATCGTTGTGACTGGCCTCAAGGCAGGCACCTACATTTGCGAAGAGATCTCGGCGCCGGACGGGTACGTTATCACCGACGCCGCGGAAACCGTTTATGTTTCTGGTAAGGATCAGGACGTTATCACCGTGACCTTCGGAAATGATAAGATGGGCTCGCTGCTTATCGTCAAAAAGGACGCCGTGACCGGCGTTCCCATTTCCGACGTAGAGTTTCTTATCACGGATTCGGATGGCAGCGTGATCGGCAACGCCAACGGCAAATATGTGACCGATAGCGCCGGCACCATCCGTATTGATAGCCTGACCCCTGGCATGACGGTCATTGCCAAAGAGGTGCGCGCTAAGGATGGCTACATTCTCGACGATACGCCGCAGAGCGTTAAAATCAAGCGCAACTCTGTCATGACGCTGGAGTTTCGCAATCAACCCAAGGGCGGCGTGCTCGTAAAAAAGGTGGACGCTGTAACAAATGCTCCCATCTCTGATGTTGAGTTCCTTGTCACGGATTCGGACGGCAATCTCATCGGCAACGCCAACGGCAAGTTCGTCACCGATAGCGCTGGCACTTTCACCATTACTGACATTATCCCCGACACCACGCTCATCATCAAGGAGACGCGCACCAAGGATGGCTATATCCTCGACGATACCCCGCAGACGGTCAAGGTCAAGTCCAACGAGGTCGTGACGGTGGAATTTCGTAATCAGCCCAAGGGCAACCTCATTGTAGTCAAGCAGGATTCTGTGACAAAGGCACCGCTGGAGGGCGTTCAGTTTAAGATCGTCTATGCCAATGGCTCCTATGTGGATGCCGATAGCGGCACGCTTTCCTCCACCGGCCTGTACTGGACGGACAAGGACGGCAAGATCGCCCTCTCCGGTATTTCCGGCACGGTGGTAGTCACAGAAGTTGAGACGATCCCGGGCTATACCATCGACGAGAACAGCCGCACACAGACCGTCGTGGTTGATCCCAACGATACGCAGACCTTGTATTTTTATAACACTCCCGCAGGTGGCTTGCAGATCATCAAGAGTGATGAGAGCAGTGGTAAGCGTATCTCTGGCGTCAGGTTTGAAGTCCGTAAGGTAAACGGCGAAATCGTCGGCACCTACACAACGGACAGCGATGGCGTTATCTATCTCCCTGAGATTGAAAGCGGCTGGTACACCGTGACAGAGCTGAAGGTTGCACCTGGTTATCTGTTGGATACCGCATCACACCGCATCGAAGTCAAGGACGGCCAGACCGCCACGCTGGAAATTACCAACCATAAATCATCGAGGATCTTACTGCACAAGGTAGACAAGGATACCGGCAAGGGTATTTATGGCGCTGTGTTTCTGTTGTATGACAGTAATCATAATCCCATCGGAGAATATGTGACCGATCAGGACGGCTACATTTACGCCGACGACGGACTGGCTGATGGCCGCTACTATCTCCGTGAGATCAAAGCGGCGGACGGTTATGTGCTCGACCCTGAGCTGAAAACGATCTATCTCCGCTACGGCTCCACGACAGAAATTGAATGGACCAACACGCCGATACGCGGTCAGATTCAGATCGTCAAGAAGTCTGCCGACTACAATCCCACCAACGGCCTGCCTGCCGGTTCACTGCTGGAGGGGGCGGTATTCGAGGTTTACGACAAAGCCGGTAATGTGGTAGACACCATTCGGACAGACCGCAACGGCAGAGCCACCTCCAAGCTGCTCCCGCTCTCGCGCTATACCATCCGCGAGGTGCGTTCTCCGGCGTTCTATTCTGCAAACCCGACCACTATGACCGCCTATCTTGAGCACGAGGGGCAGATCGTTACGTTTGAGGTGACAAATGCCAGCGTGGACACCGGCGTTGCCATCAAGAAAACTGGCCCGTCCGAGGTCATGCCGGATCAGCCGATCCGTTACACATTCTCGCAGATCGGCAACACCTCCAACATTGCGCTCGATTCGTTCTACTGGCGCGACACGCTGCCTGCACAGGTCACGGTGAACAGGCTCGTCACTGGCACCTACAATCAGGCGCAGAACTATAAGATCGTCTACAAGGTCAACGGTGCCGGAGCGTATCGCACATTGGCAGATAACCTTTCCACCACGAAAAACTATGTGTTGGATATGCGTCCTGCCGTGCTCGGCCTTGCCGCCAATGAGCGCGTGACCGAGATCATGTTTGTGTTCGGCACCGTTCCGGCAGGCTTTGCACAGGTCGAAACGCCCGTGCTCTATGGAACGGTCTGTGGCGGTCTGTCCAACGGCACGAACCTTGTGAACAGCGCGGACGTCGGCGGTCTTTACAACGGCCAATGGGTGCAGGCGGTGTCCCGCTGGCTCACCACAGTGTACGCCAAGAACACGATGACGCTGCCCAAAACCGGATACTAATATCCCAAGCATCGAAATGTGTCCCACCGTGGATGTGTTGACAAAGTGGTTGACAAAAGTGAAGTGTTCCGGTATAGTATATTT
>OGNC01000524.1_pt1 | contig 24609 bp, 21 predicted proteins | sample 1573311 | NCBI WGS metagenome assembly OGNC01 (sample SAMEA2581889, study PRJEB24529) | metagenome | biome: Human gut stool | place: China | collected 2011
GCGGCCCTTCCTTTTTTCTTTCCTTCGTCATGGTTCGCATGGGTGCCTCCGCTTTCTTTTTCTTCATTTTACGAATTCGCGTTTCTATTTCCAAGTCGTAATTGCGACAATATTGGCAGGGTTTGCGACAACATCTTGTGCATTGCTTCTAAATACCAACTGTCGTTTTCCCTCTCTGTTGGTCAATTTTACATTGATTTTACATCCGCTTGAAAATTGGATAAATCGCACAAATCCGGTCGTTTCTTATTATGTAAAGCGCACATGCATTTCTGCATGTGCGCCCTGATTTGCTTTTGCATCGACGCTGCTGCGCCGCCGTCTTATTCCTGCGGCGGCTCCTCTCGCTGGCTCAGATTCAGCCTCTGCTGATATTCGCGCATGGAGCAGCCGGTACAGGTCTTGAAAGCAGTGCAGAAGCTCTTTTTGTCCTTGTAGCCCACGGCCTCCGGGATGGATTTGACGTCCTTTCCGTTCTTCAGCATTCCAATGGCCGCCTTGATCCGAATGCGGAGCAGATACTCCGCAAACGTCTCATTCATCTCCGCGCGGAACTTTCGGACAAAGTGCCGTGAGCTGATATGGGCATACGCCGCTACGCTCTCGGCAGTCAGCTTTTCTCCAAGGTGCGTCTGCATATAGACACAGGCGCGCCCAATGGTGTCGCTTTTCAGCGCATCCTCCTGCATAATATAGCCTTTTTCCGCGAGCAGCTTCCAGATTGTGTCGATTTGCTTTGCCACAGCGTGTGTGGATGTCAGTTCCTCCAGCGGCGTGTCCATTATGCTGCTTCGGATTTGCAGGAAAAGCGCCTCATCGCGGCGGCGAATTTCCATGCGCAGCTCCTCCATCAGCGCACGCACCAGCAGCGTCTCGATGCAGAATGAATCATTGGAAACCAGCGGCTTGATTCTGGAGTACAGCTGCCAATGCTCTTCGCAGATTTCCGGCCGCAAGGCTGTAAGCAAGCGCAGGAGCTTTGGAATAATCTCATCCCAATTGGTCTGGCTGCGCAGATAGGCTTCTTCCCGACTTTCCGCGTGCAGCTCCTCTGAAACGCGGATCATCGTGCTGCGCAGCGCGTCGATCCCGTCAGACTTCGGCAAATAGTCATATGCACCGCACCGGACAGCTTGCTGTGCTTCCGCAAAGCTCGGGGTATCCGTCACGAAAATCACGCGGACGCGCGGACATTGACTGCGAATGCGCTCTGCAAACTCGAAGCCGGAGGTGTCCGGCAGTTTCGTGTTCGTGATGAGCACCGATGCCGTTTCGCCCTTCTGCATCCACTGCGAGATCCACTTTCCCATGCTCTCGCCGCGCACCATGCCGAATCCCAACCCGTAAAAATCAATCCCGTTAATTACCTCTATGCGGTATCTCAGGCATGAATCTGTAAAAAACGCTTCAAACATAGGCTACCTCACATCCATTCATTGGTGTTGCACCTGCCGGGACGGCAAAAACGCACAAAGCGGCTATTACTTGTTTCCAAAGGCGTTCACCATTACGCAGCCGGCGGTAATCAGCACAAGACCGATGATTCCAACCGTGGAGAGTTTTTCCTTGTATGCAAAAATCGAAACCAGCGAGGTGACAATCAGTCCAACGCCGCACCAGGTTGCGTATCCGATATTCAGGTTGATCCGGTTCAGACTTTTTGCAAAGGTGTAATGGCAGACAATATACGCCGCCGCGCAAATCAGCGACGGGGTCAGCTTTGTAAAGCCCTCCGTCTGCTTCAGATAGCTTGTGGCGATAACCTCCGAGACAATTGCAATGGCAAGAAATGCATATTCCATTTTGCCTCACAGTCCTTTCTGTTCTAATTGCCGGATGAGTGCCGGAACATCGGCGACGGAATCCAAAATGTAATCCGCCGCAGGCGCCAGCTGCTCTCTGGATGAAACGCCGCTTAAAACACCAACGGCGATTGCGCCGCCGTTGTGCGCAAAGTTCATGTCGTTTATCGTGTCGCCCACAACAAGGATATTTTCCGGCGCAATGTGCCACTGCGCCGCGGCGCGCGAAATGATGCGCCCATCCGGCTTTAACGGCATATCCCCTGCCATCTGATCTCCCGCGAAAAAGGAGAACAGCGGCAGAATCTGCAAGCCTTTCAGACATTTGACCGCGGCCTCGCAGGTATCCGTGGTTGCAACGCCGAAATGAATGCTCTTTTCATGCAGCGGCTGCAAAATGGCCGGCAAATCTCCAATGCCCTTGATACTTTTGTTCTCCGCAAAGCTCTCCTCGTCAAAATACCGGGTGAGCTTTCCCTCCAAATCCCGCGTGTCAACCGGTGCTTGCGCGTGCATCGCTTCCAGCGCCGGCTTCATGTCAATCGCCATATCCAAAAATGTTTTCCACGCGAATGAACCGTCAGGAAGCACGTGATTTTGTATAATTCCGATAGAATTGAGTGCTTTTTCCGTGTGGATATCGGTGACTGGGATTTTGTAATCCGAAAGAATGCGCCGGATGACGCACCGCGCGGCAGGAATCCAGAATTCGTTGAAATCCAGCAGCGTTCCGTCTTTGTCAAAAATAATCCCGGATATTTTCATGTGATCTCTCTGTCCTTTCTCTTGCAGAACGTAATGCTGCGCTTCGATAACAGCAGACAGTTACATTCTAAAAGAATGTGAGCCAGTACGAACAGGGTGCATTCATGACATTTTTATGCGCAATCACGCCATGATTGCAATTGCTCTTAAAAAGTGTGCATGCTATGATTTTAAAAGAAAGCAACCGGAGAATCAAGCGTTTGAAAAAGAACCACCAGTCATGTGTGCAATGCATGACTGGTGGTCTCCTTTATACAGTAACGGTCAGCTGCTTTCTTCCGTCCACATGCGGGAGAAGCAGCTTTTGGTTTTTCGTAATGGTGATCTCATACCGGCAGCCGCGGAACACGCGGGTGACCTTTGCCGGGAGCAGCTGCTCCGGCAGACAGGGGTCGATCTCAAGGCCGTCCCACGTTGGGCGGATGCCCAAAATGTACTGCGTCGCGGCCAGATACATCCACGCCGCCGTACCGGTCAGCCACGAGACGTTGGCCAAGCCGAATTTGTCGCTCTCCGGGCCGAAGATGTTCGAGGAATAGACATACGGCTCTGCCTTATAACGCTCCGCGCCTGCCGTTTTCTGCGCGATCATCGGCAGAAGCTGGTGATAGTATTTCCAGGCGTTCTCCGGACGCCCCAGCATACATTCTGCGATAATTGCCCATGTATTCGCGTGGCAGAAGACGCTGCCGTTTTCGCCGCAGCCCTTGTTGTAGCAGGTCAGGTTTTCTTCCTTCGTCGGGTAGTCCGTCGTCATGGCCGGGTGGATCTTCTTGATGCCGAGATCGGTATCCAGATATTCTTTCACGCTGTCCATGGCCTGTCTCTGCTGCTCCTGTGTGCCGAGGCCGCTGAGGACGGCCCAGCTCTGCGTATTGAGCCAGATCTTCGCCTGCGGCTCGGATTTCGAGCCGATAAAGCGGCCCTCGTCCGTGATGCAGCGGCGGAACCACGCGCCATCCCACGCAAGCGTGCGGCAAAGCTCCTGCTGGCGGGCATAGAGCGCTTTGCATTCCTCTACAAATTCCGGTTCGCCCTTGCGCTCGGCCAGTTCCTGCATCATGCGCAGCGCGACGGCAAACTGCATCCCTGTCCAGATGCTCTCGCCCTTCCCCTTGCGGCAGACCTTATAGAGCATATCGTTCCAGTCGGAGCTGAGCATCAGCGGGAAGCCGTGCGCGCCCATGTTCTGCGTGGTGAAGCGGATGGACTGTTTGATGTGCTCCCAGATCGTGCCGCTGCCGCCGTCGAAATACGGGGCCTGCGTGTCGAGATATGCGACATTCCCCTCCTCCAGCGCAATGTGATAGGCGTCCATGACCAGCCAGAGGTGGTTATCCGAGTGGATGCGCGTCACCGGCTCCCAACCCTCGGTGGGGAAGAAATAGTGGTTGCAGTGGCCGTCCTGATACTGCTGCGTGAGCAGCTGCTCAAACTTTTCTTTTGCCCGGTCAAACTGCAAGGGGATCATGGCCAGAACGTCCTGCGCGGTGTCGCGCACGCCCACGCCGCGGAACGTGCCGGTGGCGTAATAGCTGATATTCCGGGAGAAGCGGAAGTTCCGCTCCATCTGGTAGGGGTTCCAGATGTTGATCATCGTCTCCGCGTCCTTGTCCGGGAGGCTGCACTGGAAGCCGGAGAAAAAGTCCTCCCAGCTGTCCGCCAGCTTCTGCATGGACGCGGTGAAAAAGTCAGGGGCTTTGCAGGCGGCAAGGGACTTGGAAATCTCGCTCTCCGTCATCTCCGTGCCGAGATAAATATTGAGCGATTTTGTCTCTCCGGCGCGGAGCGTCAGCGGCAGCTCCAGCGCGAAGCACGGGTCGCCGCCGAAGAGTGTGGAGTTTTTCAGATGTTCATGTTCGAGTCCGACCGGCGCTTCCTCGCTGCGGTAGCTGCCGATAAATTCGTCGCGGTCGCAGTCAAATCCGGCTGCGGGCACATCGCTTGCAAAATACACCAGCGGCGTCTCGTCGGGCTTCGGCTGATTTTCCACGCCGTAGCGGTAAATGAGCACGCCGTCCTTTTCGTAAACAGAAAGCTGGTGCTTGTTGTAGCACTGCCATTGCAGCTCGCGCATGAATTCCATCATGCCAAGCTCGACGTAGGGGTAAATCGTCACATCCCGGTCACGGTCGGAGCGCAGCTCCAGATGCCAGAGCATGACGTTTTTCAGCGGACTGACCAGATATGTAACCTCGGTGCGCAGACCATCACGTTCTGCCGTAAAGCGGGTGTAGCCCATGCCGTGCGCGGCCTCCCATTTCTCAGGCTTACATGCGCACGGTTCGCTCGTCGGGCACCAGACGGAATCGCCGTCCTTGATGTAGGTATAAAATCCGCTGCGGTCGGTCGGCAGGTGGAAGAAGCGGTAGTGGTTGATGCGCCAGATCTGCGGGGATTTATACCACGCAACGCCGCCGCCCGCCTGCGAGATCATCGCGTGGAGCGTCCCGTTGGACAGATAGTTCATCCACGGGGTCGGCATATTGTACCGGGACAGCACAATTTCCCGATTCTGATTCTCAAAACGGTATGGGTTCATTTGTCCGTCTCCGTTCTTTTTTGTGCCAGCAGCCACTGCAGGAGCATTTCATCATACGCATACGTCCATGCGTCATGGCCGCAGTCTCCAAAAACCGTCAGCCTTGCATTGCCGCCCGCACGCTGTATTGCCTTGACCATATCGACCGTCTCCGTCAGGGGTACGACATCGTCCAGCGCGCCGTGAAACGCCCAGACCGGCATAGTCAATACCTCTGCGTTCCACGGCATTCCGCCGCCGCAGCAAGGCGCGATAGCCGCGAACAGCTCCGGCGCCGCCATCGCAAGGAACCATGTGCCGTATCCGCCCATGCTGAGTCCTGTCAGCGTGACCCGATCCGGGTCGCAGGCGTATGCTTCGATCATGCGGCAAACGAACCGCTTCAGTTCCGGAACCATCGCCACCCAAAAGGACCCTTCCGGGCAGCGCGGTTCGATCAGCACGCAGTCTTCTTCCCGCGTTTCTGTCAGGATGTTCGCCAGTCCATGAATCTCAGCCTTCTCCAGATCCTCACCACCGCCGCGTTCACCTGCGCCGTGCAGCTGGATAATCATTGGAAGACCTGCGTGCATCCGCTCCGGCATCCGGACGGCATAGGCAAAGCCCGCATCTGTCAACCGATGATATTGTACGTTCATTTTGTATCCTCCGCCCTGTCTCAAATGACATTTGCCGACGCGATCTCATGCCAGAAAATTGCCCGTGTCGCCTGTCCGTCGGCTTTTTCCTCGCAGCAGCAGTCGAGAACCGGCTCCTCCAGCTCCTCGATCCGGTCGAGCCGTCCTTCCGCATAGGCCAGCAGCCGGTCTCTGCAATGTAGCAGTCGCTGGCGCTGGCCGCCGATGCGAAGATCAACCACGTCAAAGCCCTGCGGCTTGTTTTCGTGCATCCACTGCTGCTCATAGGCCGCATAAAACGCGTCCAGCCGTTCGAGCGCCGCGTCATAATCGGTGCAGAGCGCCTTCGCGGCTTTTTTATCGCCGGACAGATACGCCGCCCTTGTGCGGATGCCAAGGTCTGCTTTCACACTCAAAAATGCGCAGAGCGCCCGCAGGGAGCGGAACAGGTAGCCGTATTCGGCGTGATCCGCATACACGGCCAGCCTCGCGGCGCAGTCCGCATAACCAGCCGCGTCGCCCGACTTCACGCGGTTGTCGAACTGGCCCATGAACGGGTCACAGTAGAGCAGATATTTCTCCGGGTTATAAATCGCCTCAGCGGAATCGTTCTGCGTCCCGATCAGATCGAGCGCGCGGAAATCCTCAAACGGAATGCCGAATTCCCGTTCGAAATTCGCGTGAATGGTTTCCACATCGTCAATGTCCTGCGCCATCTGCGAGACGGTAAACAGCGCCGGAAGCACAGCAAATTTGGAGCATTCCGCGCCGTTGTCGCCCCACATGGTCATGACGACATTTTCAACGCCCTTTGCGTGGCAGGCTTTCATTGCCTCGCGCATAGTCGCGATGCTGAACGTGTTGTGCGGCGCAAAGCCCGCCCATGTCCAAAGTCCGCCCGCGAACCACGAACCACTTTTGATTGCGTTGTGGGCGTCAATATTTCTCTCATAGCTCTGCCGGTCGCGGCTAAAATAATCCCAGTACACCAGGTGAATATTCTCCGGCACCAGCTGTCTGACTTCCTCCGGAATTTCGCCCAGCTCCGGGTTTTGATTGAAATTGGTAAAGTAATCCCCGCCCGCCAGACGGAAGAACATATCGCCCCACATCAGAAGCTCGAAGCCATATTTTTTCGCCATTTCTGACACCCTGCGCAGATGTTCCATCAGGATGCTGAAGCGATCGCGGTAGCCGTGCAGCGTCAGATATTTGCCAAGGCCGAGCAGATCCGCTTCGTCCATGCCGATGTTCACAATATTGGTGCGCAGACATTCGCGCAGCGTGCGGAACATTCCATCGACCAGCGCATAGGTGCGCTCGTCGCCGGTCAGCAGGATATCGGCGGCGTCGCGGATCTCCCGGTAGACCGGCCAGTGGAACAGGGCGTTGACATGGGCAAGCGTCTGGATGCACGGGATGACCTGCATCCCGTGCGCTGCCGCATACGCATCGATCTGTTTTAATTCCGCCTTGCTGTACCGTCCGCGCAGATGGCCGAAATAGGGCTGGCCGTCCACCTCATAGGTGTCCTCCATATAAAGATGCAGCGTATTGCAGCCGAGCTTCGCGGTCAGATCGATCCAGCGCTTGACGCTTTCCACCGTCATAACGGCGTTTCGTGAGCAGTCGAGCATCGTGCCGAAAGTCTTGAAAGTATGTTCCATTTCTTTATCCTTTCCAGTCCGGTCAATAGTCAAACACGCGGTCTTCTCCCGCGCCAAAGCGCAGCAGATAGATGCGCCGCTGATTCGGCTTCAGGAGCAGCACGTCCCATAAATCTTCTGTTTCCGCGCCCAAGCCCCGCTCCGTGCATTTCCGGACGTTCGGAAACAGCGATTTTATCGGCTGCGGGCGGACTGAGTCGATCAGGAAATATGGGATGTGACAGAACGTAGTTTCGTAATCGCAGGCGTAGTGCCCTGCAAACCAACCACCGATGCGGATACCGTGCTTTTGCGCCTGCCGCAGCAGCATCATGGCCGGCTCAGAGGCGTATTCCATATAGTTCCATGGGTCAGTACCTGTTTCAAAACGCGACTTTGGCAGCGCGTGCGAAAACAGGAATATCGCCCATCCCTCAGGAAGCTGGAGCGCCTCTGTTTTGAGCCACGCAAGCTGCTCCACGCCGTATTGACAGCTTTTTTCAAAAAGCTCCTCCTGCTCGTCGATCTGCGAGGCATAGGACGAGAGGATGATCAGCCGCACCTTGCGCTCAGTAAAATCCACATAATAGTACGGCTTGTCCTGCGGCCGGTGCAGATCAGGGCACTGCTCCAGATACGCCGTCTGCTGATACCAGCGCTCGTCTGTAACAATGCCCGTCACGATTTGGCCGACATAGCGCTCATTGCGAAAGCCATCGTCGTCGCCGCAGGCAATGTAGAGCTTGCCGGAAGCTGTTGCATTCTGAAACCGCGCCAGCTCCTGCGAGAGTACAAAGCGGGACGCATTTTCGGGGATGCTGCCGTTTAAAATATCGCCAAGGTGGATGACACCGTCAAAATGCGTCTGCGCATCGACCGCGCGGATGTTTTCGTCCGTATGATCCGCGAAATCCGACACAGCCGTTCCCGCAAGCAGCGCGAAGCAGAGATCGTCCGGCTCCCGGAGTGCATGGAGCTTTTCTGTCAGCGACCGGCAATTGTCCGCAAAATGTGGTTCCATATGGATGCCTCCATCTATATTTAATAATGAACGATTCTGTCTTCGCCAGCGCCGAAGCGTTTTAGATAGACCCGGCGTTCACTCTTTTTCAGAACAAGCGCATCCCAGAGATCTTCGCTCGGCGTGCCCAGCTCTCTCTCCCAAAAGCGCACGTCGTCATCAAACAGCTGCGGGTCGTATGCGGTCTGTGACGCGGTAATGACAAATGGGATCCCGAAAAGCGTCTTAATCCGATCCCCGTGATAGTGGCCGATGAACCATCCAGCCGCGTCGAAGCCGTACTGCTTTCGGCACTGCTCCAATGCACGAAAGATCTGATTGCCGTTGACGATGTCGTTCTTTTCGAGTGCAGTTTTCTCATCGAACAGCAATGCAGAAAACGGCGCGTCATGGGAAAACAGCATCACCGTCCAGTCCGACGGCAAAACCAGCGTCTCGTTTTGAAGCCACTGAATTTGATCTTCCTCGTATCCGAAGATCATGACCGGTTCGCCGCCGCGGTGCTCATAAAAATACGAGCACAGGAACACAAGGCGAACCTTTTCCTTCGCAATATCTACATAGTAATATGGCTTCTGTGCAGGACGGCAGACACCCTGCTCCGCGTCCAAAAAGCCGATGGCCTCCGGCCAGAGCCGCGCGGAATACGGCCCGCTGCATGCGTCGTGATTGCCCTGCACCGGGAAGAAGCGTCCGCTCGAAACAGTGGGCCGGAATAGCGCGAGCTGCTGCCGCAGCAGAAGCTTTGCGTACCGTCTGCCGATCTCACCGGCGAGGAAATCACCCAGATGGACGCAGCAGTCAAAATGTACCGCCTGATCGACTGCGGAGATGTTCTCAATGGTAGCCGGGACGGAATTGTCCAGATGCGAGTCCGCAACCAGCGCAATGTTTAAATCCCCATTGCAGGACAGCACGTCCTGGATTGTATGTGCTGCTTCGTATTCATAGCATTGATTGATCATATCGAATCCCTCAACAAGGCCGGATCGGCGGCAATTGTGCACGCCGTATCCATTTCTCACATTTCAGCCGGTATTTTTGTATCAATTAAACGATAGCACGTCATTTATCGACCTGTCAAATGGGCATAGTGCCAAAAAAGGGTCTGTTTGCGCCATGACAATTATGTGTTGTTTTTTATGAGATATTTTGTGTATGAATTGGCAATCATGCGCAATGTTTGTAAGTCGGAGCATACATATTACTATTGTCTCATGTGTGTCTATGCGCGGTTAGGTTTGACGCTTACGTTCCTGCGAAGCTCTATCCTTATGTAAAAAGCAAGACGCAAACTCAAATGCATGAGTTTGCGTCTTGCTTTTGCCCGTACCGACTGTACCCCCATGACACATTGTGTACCTAAGGGGTGAAACAGTTGAAACTTCTGGGCTTTTCGCGCTGATATCTTTTTTGGTTCAGCTTGATGGCAAGCTGCACCAATTAAGATATCAGCGGTTTTTCTAGTGTTTTCAATGGTTTCAGCTTTTTGGGGCAAGGTTTTTGGAGCTTGCTGCTTCATACTGCTGGTTGCTGCTGTGCAACCAAAAAAGATATTGTGGGATTTATGGAATTTGGTGCGGTCTGCACGATTCTGTCAACGATCTCCACTTTGACGGCTTTCCTGCTTTGTGCGGTTCCGGTCATAAATCCGCTTGCTCTGCACAACACGGGTGATTGGGGAGACGCCGTTCCATGAACCGCGCTTGGCTGCATGAAATTTGCGCTGGTTTTTCTTACTCTGTTTTTTCAGCGGTGTAACCTTCATTCAGATCCCACGTCCTTTCCCGTTTGTTCTGCTGCTCCGCGCTTTCAACTGCGCTTCCGTCCTTGCGATCTCTGGCGATCTCCGGCATCGGGTTGGCGTCCAGCAGCTCCGTCAGTGTGCGCGGTGTGTATCTCATGTAATCCATCATGCAGCCGACATTGATCAATCTGCTGGGGATGCCCATCGCCCACTGCTCGTTCTTCCACTTCTCAACGAGTTTCCACTCGCGTGTATTATGTACATGACCATACCGTAGCACGCAGCTTTCTGTGGATACGATTGAATTGATCTGCAAAGCATTGGGAATCTCAATGGCTGAGTTTTTTACTCTGAATGAAGCTAAATGATAAGAATACTAGTTTCGGTCACCTAAAAATTTGAAATTAAGAACAACATTGTAGCCAGAGCAGAAGCAATTGTCCGAGAGGAGTTGATCTACAATGAATAACATAGCACCGTGGCCGAAAGTCTGTATCAAAAGAATTTAGTTGACCATAGCAAGATTGAAGCACTCTCGTAAGGTATTTTGCAGAGAGAATCTCAGACAGATACTTATTGATGGGTTATAGTCAGGAAATATCAATATATGATCTTCCCGTATTGAATTGAATTGTTTGCCCTGTGCGTACATACATCTCCGAGAAAAAGATGCGTTCGTATGGAGTAGTTTTGTTTTTGGAATCATAAACAAAGGCAAATCGAATTAATCGTTTAGAATCAACCATTATGCACATTAATTAACAGTAAATTAGCAAAATACCATCTGGTTAAAATTATGGTTTAAAGGTGGTATAAAATGCGAAATAGGTCAATAGAGAGCAAGTCCGTGGCAACGAGTGTATAGAATATGATGGCAAAAGTTTGTATACTGCAATTGTATTAAGCAATAATACAACACAAACTTTAGGAGGGCATGATAATGAAAAAATTACTCGCATTGTTCCTGGCGTGCCTGATGGTACTGTCTCTGGTTGCCTGTGGCACCGAGCCTGCCGAAAAGCCTGCTGACGATGGCGCAGCAAATGCACCTGTCGAGACCAAGGCACCTGATGCACCCGCAACACCTGATGCACCCGCAACACCTGATGCAGAACCGATTGTCATTCACTATTGGTCCATGTGGTCCGAAAACGAGACCCAGGCCGGAGTGATCAAGGACGCTATTGCACGGTTCGAAACCGCAAACCCTGGTTACAAGGTTGAAGTCAACTGGGCAGGCCGTGAGGTTCAGGACATTATGCGTACCAGCGTTGAAGCCGGTACTGTTATTGATGTGATTGAGTCTTCCGGTATTCCCGATCGTATGGGTGAAGAGTTCTGCATGAACATCACTGAGTACGTGGAAGCAACTACTCTGGATGAGATCATCACCGAAGGCATGGCTGCGTATGTTAAGCGTCTGGCAAGTGATGGCGAATCCTGGTACTACATTCCTTCTCAGCCCTTCGTTGGCGCAGTGTTCTACAACAAGGCTATCTTTGCCGAAGCTGGCATCGACAAGCTGCCCGCTACCTGGGACGAGTTCATGGATTGCTGCCAGAAGATCGTCGACGCAGGTTACGCACCCATGACCATTGACGATGCTTATCTGCCCCTGCTGTACACCGCTTACCTGGGCGAAATGCTGGGTGTTGACGGCATCACCGAACTGATGAGCACCACCGGTACTGACCTGTGGAATGATCCTGCTGTCCTGCAGATGGCAAAGGATTACGAAGAAATGAACGCAAAGGGCTACTTCACTGAAGGCACCGGCTCCTTCGTATTCCCCACCGCCCAGAACACCGAATTTGCTCTGGGTACCACCGCTATGTACTACAATGGTTCCTGGCTGCCCAATGAGGTCGCTTCCATTGCTGGCGAGGACTTCCAGTGGGGTTGCATGTTCTTCCCCGGCCCTGACGGCGCTAAGGAACCCTACACCACTTACATGACCGGTGTTCAGTATTATGCAGTTCCCACTACCGCTGCAAATCCTGAAGCAGCTGTGAAGCTGATTGAAGAGTTAACCTCTGTGGAGACTCAGACTGATCTGGTTGAGAAGTGCCAGTGCCTCCCCGTCGTCGGCGGCATTCCTCTGCCTGAAAACCTGGCAGACTGCAGCAAGATTATAGAAGAAGCAACCAATGCTGTTAGCTGGGCATATGCTAAAGTTATTGACAGTGATATTCAGGGTATTGTGAATGCTTCTTTTGCAAAGCTGCTCTCCGGTGACATTACCGCAGAAGAGTTTGTGGCAGAAGTCCAGGCTCAGCTTGGCTAATCACAGTATTTAGACTTAGAAATGGGGCCTTATGGCCCCATTTCGTAAATTTACAGATTGAGGATAACGCCCATGAAAAAACGCAATCGGTTGTTTGTAGCCACCAATCTTGGACCGGCTGTTATATGTTTTTTGGCGATTTTCGCCTACCCGCTGTTACGAACCATCTTGATGAGTTTCTACAAAATTCCGGCAATCAGTAGCCCCATGTCTAAATGGGAATTTGTTGGTTTTGCAAACTATTCATCGATGTTTACGAACAGCCTTTTTTTAACTTCTCTTAAAAATATTTCCCGGATTTGGTTGGTTGGCGGCGTGCTGACCATTGGCCTGGCACTAATGTATGCGGTTATTATTGCTTCTGGTGTAAAGGGTAAGAGTTTTTGGCGTTCTGCGATTTATCTTCCTAACACGGTCAATGCGGTGGCATTATCCACCATGTGGACCCAGTATGTGTTTAATATCAAGTACGGCTTGTCGAAAACCCTGTTTGCTTCCTTGGGCTTGACGGCTTTGGCAAAGATTAACTGGACTAGTCCAACGTATCTGTTTTGGGGCATGCTGATTTCCTATGCTCTGGGTTCTTTGGGATATTTTATGTTATTTTTTTTAGCTGGCATTGAACGTATCCCCAAAGATATTTACGAAAGCGCTACTTTGGACGGTGCAAATGCATGGACGCGTTTTTGGCAGCTGACATTTCCTTTGATTCGGGATGTAACCCGTACTGCAGTCACACTTTGGACCATCGGCGCAGTGAACTTCTTTACATGGGCAAAAATGTTCTCTGCACAAATTTCGGCAACTACTGTAACTCCTGTTTATTATCTGTACGATCAGATATTTGGTGCTGGCAATAAAGCCGGCGTAGGCGGTGCGAATACAGATGTTGGCGGCGGTGCAGCAATCGGCGTGACCATTGCCGTGATCGTTCTGGTGGCTTATTTTATTCTGAATCACCTGATGAAGAAGGAGGCGTATGAATATTGAAGACCCGTCGTACGATCACAATTAGAAAGTCAATTGGCTTACTGCGCTACATCCCTCTTGTATTGTGGGTGGCATTTTGGTGTGCTGCGCTTGGTTGGATCATCGCAGCTTCCTTCAGCACAACAAGAGAAATCTTTTCGAACAGCGTACTTGCAAGCGGTTTCCATCTGGAAAATTACACAGATGCATGGAAATATAACAATGTTTCTACTTACTTCAAGAATAGTTTGATGGTGACAGGTATTTCTTGCGTTCTGGTTTTACTGATTGCTTGTCCTGCCTCCTATGTTCTTGCAAAAAAGAAATTTTTTGGCGAGCGACTCATCATGAATTCTGCTGTTACCGCTATGAGCATCCCACAGGTTATGCTGATTATTCCGATTTATATTTGGTTCATTAAGGCAAAGCTCGTTGGACATTTAATTACGCTGATCATCCTGTATACCACATTGAATGTTCCGTATACGATATTCTATATGACTGCATTTTTCTCCACGATTCCCAGTGCGTTTACTGAAGCAGCCATGATCGATGGGTGTACAGAAAGAAAGGCGCTCTGGAAAATCATCATGCCCATGGCCACACCCGGTGTTATTACTGTGACGATTTTCAATTTCATGGGTATCTGGAATGAATATTTTATTGCGCTAATTTTCGCCAACGGAAACGATAAAATACGAACACTTTCCATGGGCCTGCAGAACATGATCACCTCTATGACATACACAGGAAATTGGGCTGGCTTGTTCGCGTCTGTTATGATTGTGTTCCTGCCAACCTTTATTCTGTATCTGTTCCTGTCAGAAAAAATTGTGGCAGGTGTTACAGGAGGCGGTGTCAAAGGTTAAGGCCCGCTTGACTCAGGAGGAATATAATGCAACAACTATTTTCAAAGTCATCTGACTGGATATGGATGGATAATGCGCCGGATGTAAACTGTTATGTAGAGTTTTTCGATACCTTTGAAACAGTATCCAGTGAAAAAATAGAGCTTCTGATCAGCGTGGAAGGACAATATGCCGCATTCCTTAACGGGCAGTATCTGCCTTCCACGCAGTATCCGGATTATCCGTTTTATAAAGCTGTGCAGAAAGTGGTGTTGAAAAACGCAAGCACAAATTTGCGAAATGAACTGGTAATTCAGACACTTTACTGCGGCGTTGATTCTCACACTACCAGACGAGAAACACCGGGTCTCCGCTTTGAGGTCTGGCAGGGGGGCAAACTTCTGTGCACAAGCGGTAAGTTAACCCGGGCGAGAATGATGAGTTGCTATCAAAGCGGTCCTATGAAGAATATCACCTCTCAGTTAGGTGCCGGATTTGTTTATAAAAAACATAGAGAAAATGAGTGGAATAATTCAGTTGTCGTAAATAAGGAATGTATGTTTGTGTCAAGACCGGTAAACGAATTGGTGCTTGGAGACGAACAGAATGCCCAGCTCGTAACCCATGGAATATTTACGGCGCATGACAGCGGCCTGCAGCAGTATGCATCATTAGCTTTTAGGGAGACATCTGCCCTAATCGAAGAACTGCCTCAGCCAACGAATGGAAATGCAATCTATTTTCCGTCCGACCAGGGTCTTCGCATCAGCAGCAGCGAAGGCGACGGAATCTATTTGGTGATGGATATGGGACTGGAAACCACCGGATATCTGGATTTGGATATTGTATGCCCAGAGGCAACCCGTGTGGATATCGGTTTTGGAGAACATCTGGAGGACATGCGTGTTCGGACGGACGTAGGCGGAAGACACTTTACCTTTCAATGGGAAGCACCTGCAGAGCGATGCAGGTTCACACACTACTTCCATCGAGTGGGAGCGCGTTATCTTCAGCTGTTCATTTATGGACATGAGGCCATTGTGTATTCCGCAGGAATCCGCCCTCTGAACTATCCCTTCTCAGAAGAAAGTGCATTTCATTGCAGCGACCATCTGCACAATCGAATTTATGAAACAGCAAAGCATACACTTCGCTGTTGTGTACACCAGCATTATGAAGACTCCCCATGGCGAGAACAGTCATTGTATGCTTTTGATTCACGAAGCCAGATGCTCTTTGGCTACTATGCATTTGGTGAGATGGAACAGCCTAAAGCCAGTTTGAAACTTTTGGCGCTATCTCAGAGAGAAGACGGCCTTTTGGAATTGTGTGCTCCGGGCCGGACCCCTGTGACCATCCCTTCCTTTTCTCTCATGTTTATTGTTGCATTGGAGGAGTACTGTAGGTACAGCGGAGATGTTGCATTTGGCAAAGAGTTGCTGCCGACTGCGCAAAAAATTCTTGATGCGGTTCAAAACCATGTGCGAGACGGCCTCGTTTGGAACTTTCAAGAGTCCTGCTACTGGAATTTCTATGAATGGACCCCGTTGCTGGACGCAGAACCGATTTTCCGGGAGGAGACGCTTTCTCTGTCAGCGGAAGCACCGCTGCAGCTGCTGTACATTCTTGCAATGCAGAGAATGTGTAAAATCCATACATATCTCGACATAGAAACGGATGAGATTGAGGAAAAAATCAGAGTTCTGCAGAAAGGAATGGAGCAATTCTGGAACCTAGAAGCGGGAGCATATGCGTCATTTATCAGAAATCAACAGCAGGTGCAATATTCAGAACTGGTACAGGCCCTTGCTCTGTGCACTGGAATTGTGCCGATTGAAAGGCAAAAGGCTTTGCGAGAAAGAATTTACAAGGGTAAACTCGTGCATGCCAGTTTAGCAACCAGCATTTTTGTGTATGAGGCACTGCTTCAAGAACCTGAAACATATGGAACATCGGTATTCGATGAGGTCGCTGAGCGATGGGGAAAGATGCTCTATAACGGAGCAACCACCTTCTGGGAGACTGATAATGGAGCGGAGGATTTTGAACGCGCCGGAAGTTTGTGCCATGCATGGAGCTGTATTCCTATCTATTTGTATGGCGCTTACGCATTGGGCATCAAACCTATAGCACCCGGAGTGTGGGAACAAACAGACACCGTTCCATGCGGAATCCATAACGCAGAAGGCAGATTCTGTACACCCAGTGGTATCATAGAAGTACATGGAAACTAGACAGCACAGCAGCAGATTGGCTTTAATTGAGCATTTCTGCTGTTTGCTTGGCAGTATGGGAATTGCAGGATTGCCTCAATACTGGTATAGTTAAAGAAGAGAAAGGGAGATGTCAAAATGAAGTTGGAAGCAGCAAGCTGGATCTGTCCTAAAGAAGATATGGGTAGTGTCTGTCCTGTATTTTGGAAAGAGTTTTCCTGCCCGAAGCCGGTGATCAAGGCGGAAATGTGGCTCACTGCATTGGGCGTATATGAGGCAAGATTGAATGGACAGAGAGTCGGAGACTATGTGCTAGCTCCCGGATGGACCGCCTACGAAAAGCGCCTGCAGTATCAGCAATATGATATAACGAAATTGCTTCAGGAAAATAACTCAATAACCGTTACTGTAGGAAGAGGCTGGATGCGCTCCCGTATTGGAGCGGGAGATATAGAAGGTCGAATGAGACAGCCCTGCGGCATTTTGGGCGCAATCCATATTCTGTATTATGATGGATCGGAAGATATTCTGCACACGGACAGCTCTTGGGTTTGCGCGGAAAGCGGAACCAGATTCAGTGAAATTTATGATGGAGAAATCCATGACGCAACCTTTGAACCAGAAAACTGGCAAAGTGTAAGGGTGCTTTCTTGGCCAAAAGAAATACTGATTCCTCAGGAAGGCGATGAAATCCATGAAATGGAGCGTGTTTCAGCCAAATCCGTGATCATCACACCAAGAGGAGAAACAGTCGTTGATTTTGGGCAGGAAGTAACCGGTTATGTGGAATTTACGGTTGAGGCAAAGGGGCAGGAGCAGATCCGAATCCAGCACGGAGAGGTCTTGGACAAGGACGGTAATTTCTACAACGAGAACTACCGCAGTGCGAAGTCTGAAATCCGCTATACCTGCAAAGAAGGAATACAGACATGGCATCCGACCCTTACATTCTTTGGATTCCGATATATCAAAATTGAGGGTCTTGCCGAAATGCCGAAACCGGAACAGTTTACAGCTATTGTGGTGTATTCCAATATCCGGCAGACAGGCACATTGAACTGCTCCAATTCTAAATTGAATCAGCTATTTTCCAATATCTTCTGGGGGCAGAAAGGAAATTTTCTGGATGTACCCACAGATTGTCCCCAGCGCGATGAGCGCTTGGGCTGGACCGGTGATGCACAGGTTTTTGTAAAAGCAGCTACATACAACTACGATGTTGAACGCTTTTTTAGAAAATGGCTCAGAGATATGGCTGCTGACCAGAGAGACAATGGTGCGGTGGGTTGTTCGGTTCCAGAGTATTTACCTGCTATTCCTCCAAGTGCAGCATGGTCCGATGCAGTAACCATTTGCCCCTGGCAGATATATCAAACCTATGGTAATGCGGATGTACTGAAGGAGCAATTCGCCAGCATGAAGGGGTGGGTGGATTATGTGACAAATGTGACCACAACACCCTGCCTTTGGACCGGTGGAGAACATTTTGGCGATTGGCTGGCATTGGATGCAGAACTTGATGAATACAAAGGCGCAAGCCGCGAGGAATTCATTGCTTCCGCTTTTTATGCCCATTCTGTGGATTTACTGGTAAGAGCAGGAAAAGTAATCGGCAAAGATGTTGCCTCCTATGAAGCTTTACATAATAACATTGTTCGTGCTTTCCGGAATGCCTATCCGGTATATATGACTCAAACAGAGCATGCGTTGGCAATACAGTTTGGTCTTGCTCCGAATCCTCAGAAAACGGCGGATGATCTGGCAGAAATGGTTCGCAGAATCGGCTGTAAGATACAAACCGGTTTTGTAGGAACACCATACATTCTTCATGCACTGAGCGACTATGGATATGCGGATATTGCGTATAGCCTTCTGCTGAGGGAAGCGTATCCCTCCTGGCTCTATTCTGTGAATAAAGGAGCTACAACTATCTGGGAGCATTGGGATGGCATCAAGGAAGACGGAAGTCTCTGGAATACGATTATGAATTCCTATAATCATTATGCATATGGTGCGGTGGCGGATTGGGTCTATGAGAAGGCTGCTGGAATTCAGACGGTAGAGGCAGAACCGGGTTTTGCCAAGGTGCGGATTGCGCCGAGTCCGGATGAAAGACTGGAATGGCTTGAGGCATCCATTATGTCCAGACATGGAGAAATCCGCTCAAAATGGACCAATACCGGAAATGGTATCCGATATGAGATCAAGACAGCGGTTCCGGCAACAATTGTAATTGCCGGTAAAGAAAGTGTTGTTGCACCGGGATCGTATACGTTTTGGAGTTAACAGTTCCGCAGCTGGAGTACGATTAAGTATAACTTAGTGGATAGGTGGAGGATACAATGGCAGAAAAAGGATTTTGTAAGGACTTTCTATGGGGGGCAGCATCTGCGGCGCACCAAATAGAAGGAGCCTATCTGGAAGATGGCAAGGGGATGGGCATCTGGGATACATTTGAGCAGGAAACCGGATACATCATCCGAAATGAAAATGGCAATGTCGCATGTGACCATTATCACCGGTATCGGGAAGACGTTGCCATCATGAAAGAACTTGGCTTAAAAAGTTACCGTTTTTCTGTGAGCTGGCCTAGAGTTATGCCGGAGGGGTACGGCACTGTAAATGAAAAGGGCCTTCAGTTTTATATTGACCTGGTAAATGAACTAACAGAAGCCGGAATTGAACCCATGGTAACATTGTTCCACTGGAATCTTCCGACTGCCATATATGAACTGGGAGGCTGGGAGAATCCGCAGGTTGTAGACTGGTTCGAGCAGTATACCGATGTGGTAACAACAGCCCTGGGTAAAAAAGTGAAATACTGGATGACCTTCAATGAACCTCAGCTGTTCATTGGCGCAGGATTAAACGCTGGTGTTTTTGCACCTTTTGAAAAAAAGAGCACGGAAGCGTTGATGCGTATCTCTAAGAATGTATATCTGGCACACGGAAAGGCAGTGCGCATCATTCGCAAGAATTGTCAGAATTCCATTGTTGGAATGGCACCTACCGGTGAAATTGTCATTCCGAGAGATATGAATGCGGAAAGCATTGAAAGAGCTAGAAAACTGTCGTTCTCTATGAAAAAGGAAAGCTTCACATCCAGCATTACTTGGTGGTCGGATCCCGTTTTTTTCGGAAAAATTCCGGAAGATGCACAAGCAATCTTTGGGGAGTGCCTTCCTGTGCTTACAGAGGAAGAGTGGGAGATTGTTACTGAACCGCTGGACTTCTATGGATTTAACATTTATCAGGGACTGGAAGATCTGGATTCGACAGAGGAATACGGTCCATATGCCTATCCGGGAAGTCCCAAAACTTCTATGGACTGGAATGTGACACCGGAAGTGTTGTACTGGAGTTGCAGATTTCTGTATGAACGGTATGGGAAACCAATCATGATTACGGAGAATGGTATGTCGAGCTTTGACTGGGTTTCTTTGGATGGAAAGGTCCATGACCCAAACAGAATCGATTTTCTGCACCGTTATTTGCGAAGCATCAAAGATGCAGTATCAGAAGGTATTCCGGTTCTGGGTTACCAGTACTGGTCGATCATGGACAACTTTGAGTGGATCAATGGATATGATAAGCGCTTTGGGTTGGTTTATGTGGACTATCGGACCCAAAAGCGTACAATCAAAGATTCTGCTTGTTGGTATCGGGATGTGATAGCTACCAACGGTGAAATTCTGTAAATAGGTATAATAGGTCGGGCAACTTGTGAATTTCATGTTTTTGTGATAGAATTTACTCAATCTACCGTATGTGCTGAAACAGGAGGTGAGGCGGATGGTTCAGGATATGAAGCCAATGATTCTAAATGACTGGGTTACGACACCTCAAAATCCATTGCATTCTATTTTGACGGCAGGAAATGATATTCTTCCTCACTATCACCTGTTTTACGAGATCGTCTATATCATCGATGGATCTATACGGCATTCTGTCAATGGTATGGAACGGATGCTGCACCCTGGTGACATGGTATTCTTGAATCTGACAGACTGTCACTGCTTCTACCGGACACAGGATACTGTGTGCTGTCATCGGGACATCATTATTCGCCCGGAGTTCTTTGAATCTGTATGCGATTTTATAGGGCAGGATTTTAAGCAAGCTTATATGATGAATCGCTTATCAAAGGTAATTTCCTTGCCATTTGAGCAGAGTGAACATTTTGAGAGAATGTTATCCAATGCATCTTTGCTGCTGGATTCCAATTCTGCTTTTAAGGATGCACACATAAGAATGCTTTGCGTTTCCTTGCTGAACTTTCTGACGATGAAGGAGATTCAGACGGACATCGATTATTATCCCGTGTGGCTGAGAGAATTGCTTAGCAGATTCCACATGAATGATTATTTGCAAGCAGGTCTGGACCTGATATTGGAGCCGTTTCATTTCAGTCGACCTTATATGTGTCGAGCATTCCAACGCTATCTGGGTTGTACAATGACGGAATATCTGAACGATATTCGCCTTCAGCAGGCTGCCTATCGTTTGCTGTATACGGATGACACAGTCTTATCAATCTGTAATACGGTTGGTATTTCCTCCGTATCCTATTTCAACACAATATTCAAAAAGAAATACGGGGTTTCACCTCAGAATTTCCGAAAAGCCCGCGGATTGCCAGATAACCCGAATAGAGATGGTGTACGGCTTTAGTTTTGCAATTGCGATAATTTGAAAGGAAGAACGCTTGTGCATAATACGGAAAAGGTCAACCTAGCGAATGTGCAGATGATTGCACACCGAGGTGTGAGTGGATTAGAGCGTGAAAATACAAATGCAGCATTTATTGCAGCGGGAAATCGGAGCTATTATGGAATCGAGACAGATGTGCACCGAACCAAGGATGGACACTATGTCATTTTTCACGATGATAACATGCTCCGACTAACAGGCATAGACCGCGATCTGGAGGGGTGTACGTTAGAAGAGTTGCGCAAAATTACCTTGAAAGATATGGATGGCAAAACAAGGTCTGATTTGGCAATTCCTACATTGGAGGAATATATTCGTATCTGTAAAAAGTATGGAAAGCGTAGTATCCTGGAATTAAAAAACCACTTTGATGGTGCAGATATCAGAAAAATCATAGGGCTGATTAAGCAGGAGGACTGGCTGGAGAATACGGTTTTTATTTCATTTGTTTTGGAGAATCTGATCACTTTGCGGCAGCTACTTCCAAAGCAGAAGATTCAGTATCTTGTTGTATCTATCGATTCGGAAGTGCTTAATGCGCTGAAACAGTATTCTCTTGATGCGGATGTGCATTACGAAGGCCTCCTTCCTGAAATGGTAAATACGGTGCATGAGATGGGCCAGCAGGTAAATGTATGGACGGTTAATCAGCCTGAGATCGCTATGAAAATGAAAGCAATAGGCGTGGATTTCATCACAACAGATATTCTGGAATAACAATTAGACAAATCTATGTTTTGAGATTTACTAACAACATAAGAATGGGTGATATTCTTGCGTTACTATTTGGCAATTGATATCGGAGCATCCTCCGGGCGGCACATTGTGGGTTGGCGGGAGAATCTGCATCATCGCCAAGGTTAAGTGCTGTTTCGAACATATCCCACACAAACTGCATGACCCTCGTGAACATGTCAGGGGCATGGTGCCGTGTACCCATGGTCTCTCGCGGTCCAGCGTCGCCAACGTGCCGCGTTTGCTCCTGCTGTGCGCGTTCTTGCCTGCGCGCCGTTTCGCCGCCTGGAATGCCCTACGCCTTGCCGACGACGGCGATGCTTTGGATGCAGTCATCGACAAGCTCGTTGTTCCCGTTCTTCCGCAGTCGCGCGATGGCCTCGTTCGCCAACTGTTCCTGCAGCGCTCTTGCATTTTCAATTGTCATCTTGAATCCTCCTAAGCTGCTGTATCGTGCGCAACCAACGCCGTGTAATAGCTGCTCATCGTACTTGGTGCATTGAACAGCGCAGTCAGCAGATATTGCCGGATATTCCGAATCCGCGTTGTGTTCTGCTTCAGGCAGTCCGTGACGAAACGGATATGCTCGCTGTTCAGCTTCAGCAGCTTTGACCGCACGACCTCGGCTGGGTAGTCATTTCCACCAACACGGATACGGTCGCGGGTGCTGCAAACCGTCTCTTGTACCAGGTCGACGATCTCGTCAAGCTGCTCCCGGTCAACGTGAGGATCGCTTGCCAGAACGTCGTAGTCAATATTCTCCAGGATCAAGTCCCGATAGCTTTCAAACGATCCCATCGTTTCCGTTCGCTTCTGCGCAGGAGCGTTCGGGAAACCGGAAGGGAAAGGAATCGAATCGGTAATTGATGAGTCTTTACTTTGTCTTTTTCTTTTCTTAGTACTCTCAGTATTTAATTGCGTTGGATTTTCCAACGTAGGTTTCTCCAACATAGGCTTTTCCAACGTTGGCTTTTCCTGCGTAGGTTCTTCCGGCGCAGGTTCTTCCGGCGTTGGCTCCGTGTGCGGCTGCTCGTAGATCGTGTACACGTTCCCGCGCAGGCAGCCGCGCTCATCGCGTTCGCGGCTGCGCTTGATGTAACCGGCACGTTCCAGCTCGCGCACAGCTTCGCGGATGGCGTCGATGCTCTCTTTGTTGATTTGTGCAAGCTCCTGCAGCGTGTAATCCCAATCCTCCGGCAGCGACAGCATCTGTGAGAGCAGTCCTTTGGCCTTAAGCGACAGCGTATGGTTGCGGAGATGATGGTTGGACATAACCGTGTAGCCCTTGTTTTTCTCAACACGGAATACAGACATTTTTGTGACCTCCTATGTCTTGGTTTTGAAATATAAAAAAGGAAAAAGCGGCGTTTCAACCCTCTTTTCATAAGAGAGCGAAACGCCGCTTCATTTTGTATGTAGATTTGCGATTCAATATTTCGTCAGTTTGCGAATAGACCGATACTGCATCTTGTGGTATGATGCCAGCGTTTGTTGTTTGAACATTGTAGAGGAGGGCAATCACCATGCAGTACACCGATAACGAAGCCGCATTGATCGGCGGCCTGATCTCAAACTATTTCTTTCAGCCATCCGTGGACGCAAAGCTCCGCGAATCCTATCGCCGGGTGCTGCGCCATCTGCACGAGAATACGCTCTCCGCATCTGATCTGAGCCGCATTCAGAACGCGCTGACCTTCCTGTCGCCGCTCTGCCGGGACACCCGCGAAGCCCACAAGGACATGATGGGTGTGACATTAAAAACCGATGCTCTGCTGAGAGCCAGCAGATAAACGACCACCCGCTGAACTGGCAGCGGGTGCTTTGCTTTCTCGCGTCCCAGCGTCGTCAATACGCCGTGGTTTCGTCCTGGGACGGGCGGAGGCTTGCCTGCGGTCTTAACGTCTGAAACGTCGCACAGCCGGCTAACGCGCTGGTATCTGTACTTGGAACATCTATCCGACAATACCAACAAAAACGCCGGTCGAAATTCTACATTTTGCCGAGAGCAAAAACGAGCCGCTTTCCCGAAAAATTCTCGGAAAAGCGGCTCAAAATGCCTTGGGTAAAGGTACAGGTCCATCGAATTTGCCTGACACGGCAGTTGGCATCTTTTTGTCACGCTTCTAAAAATGGGTGCAAAAAAGCCCAGAAGTCGTTCTGTTTCCCTTTATAGGGACACAAGCTGTCACCCCGGTTGAGAGGGAGTGGAGAGATCCGCTCCCTCTATTTCTTTTTTCTGCGTTATGCCGGGAACGAAATGACCTCGCTCAGCGGCGGAAGGATTTTCGGCTGCTGCTCGTCCGGCTGCATGGCGCTGTCCACCAGACCGATATCCCGGTAGATGATGCGGATAGACTGGCTGGCATTGCGGGAGTATTTCACATCCCGTTCTCCAATCTCAATACGCTGGATGAACAGCCGCAGCAGCTCCGGCGTCAGCTCGTCGATCGCTGTGTATCGTTTGGCTTTCTCAATGAACGCCTCCACGTTGGCTTCCCGCGATTTGAGCTGTGCCAGCCGTTCTTCCTTTTTCGGAATTTCTTCTTCCAGCAGCCGCTGCTCGTCTGTGTAATCACCGGCGAGCATCCGGTACTGCTCGTCGGTCACGCGCCCGAGAACATTGTCCTCATAGAGCCGCTTGAACAGTTTGGACAGCTCTGCGCTTCGCTTCTTCATCGCGTCCAGTTCGCGGATCACACGGTTCATCTCC
>OGNC01000544.1_pt1 | contig 24106 bp, 22 predicted proteins | sample 1573311 | NCBI WGS metagenome assembly OGNC01 (sample SAMEA2581889, study PRJEB24529) | metagenome | biome: Human gut stool | place: China | collected 2011
ATGGATGGGATAGGATTGATTTAAGGCAATTATACCTGAAAGCTGTGAATAAATCTATTGCTTTTCGTGACGGCAAAAAAAATAACGGGTATCCAGCTTTCACCAGATACCCGTTATTCTGTTCCCAATCCCGCCTGACAGATGCCATAATCGTAATTTTTAGAATTACTGTCTTATGAGCACCCTTGTAAGCTGCAGGAGTGGGCGGCACGAATACAGGACTGCCGCAGCAGCGGCCTGTCAGTGCGGGCGTGGTGCAGACAAGAAGAAATCAATGCAGCAACCTATTACCGTTGGGAACGGGAATTGCTGGCTTTGGCTGAAACAGAGCCGTGCTCGAGCGTGTCGGCCGTCAGGTTTGCAGAGCTTCCGGCACCGGAACGGGGATCACGCAACGTTGCGGAACGTTCCGCAACGTTGCATATTGGAAGCGTCAGTCTGGATATTTATCCCGGGTGCGATACGGAACAGCTGAAAATGCTGGTGGAGCTTCTGCGCCTATGCTGAACGACTTCACCGGCGCAGATAAAGTCTATATTGCCTGCGGCTACACAGATCTGCGCAAAGGCATAGACGGCCTGGCGCGCCTCGTCCAGCAGCAGTTTGAGCTGGATCCGTTTACCAACACACTGTTCCTGTTCTGCGGGCGGCGGCGAGACCGTATCAAGGGCTTGTACTGGGAGAAGGACGGCTTCATCCTGCTGTACAAGCGGCTGGAACAGGGCGCATACCAGTGGCCGCGCTCGGAATCTGAGGTAAAGGTGCTAACGCCGCAGCAGTACCGCTGGCTCATGGAGGGGCTGCAGATCGAGCAGCCGAAAGCCCACCGCCCAGTGACGGGATTGACTGCTGTCTGAACAAATAAAACGGGCGGAAACCATTGAAAACACTGGCTTTTGCCGCATTCTGTGGTATAATGTTTGCATGAAAAACAGAGAAATGCAGACAAGTAACACGGCGGAAATGGTCACCATTTCCCGTGCGGAATATGAGCGATTTCAGGAGCAGGCACAGGTCATCACCAGCCTGACACTGCAAAATGAATGGCTGCTGGAGCAGCTGAAGCTGTCCAAAAAGAAGCTGTTCGGCCGTTCTTCGGAGCAGGCGGAGCAGATGGTCATGGAGCAGCTGAGCTTTACTTATGTACCGGCTGGAACAGGAATTCAATCGTCAGGGCTTGAAGCTGTCCCGGCAGACGATGGCCAACTGGCTGTTGAAGGCCTCAGAGAAGTGGCTGCAGTCGGTCTACGATGCGCTGCATAAGCAGCTCTGCAAGGAGCCGGTGCTGCACGCGGATGAGACGACCTTGCAGGTGCTGAAAGAGCCGGGACGTTCCTCTACCAGCAAGTCCTATATGTGGCTGTACCGCACCAGCGGCTGCGCGAAACAGGCCATTGTACTGTATGAGTACCAGCCCACCCGAAAAGCGGAGCATGCGGAGGCTTTCCTGCAAGGCTTCTCAGGCTGGCTGCACGCGGACGGATACCAGGGGTATCATAAGCTGCCGGGGAACATCCGTGTGGTGGGCTGCTGGGCACATGCGCGGCGAAAATTTGACGAGGCACTGAGCACCTTGCCGCAAGAGAAACGGAAGGATTCTCCCGCGGCCATGGGCTAATGCTATTGCTCGCAGCTTTTCAAGCTGGAGCAGGCATTGGCAGAGCTGACGCCGGAGGAACGGTATGAAAAGCGGCTGGAGCAGGCAAAGCCTGTTTTAGACGCGCTGTTGTCATGGGCAAATGAGATGCAGGTGAAAACAGCACCGAAATCCGCGTTGGGCAGGGCCATCCACTACCTGCTGGAGCAGTGGCCGTATTTGACGAGGTATGGCAGTATGCCGAGTGATACCATTTTTTCCGAGATTGCAGCTGAGGAGAATGAGTTTTGCTTTGACGTTGATGTGGCAAAGGAAAAGTATAAACGCTTTTCTACGCTTCCACCAGACAAGCAGAGCGCAGAGTGGTACAAACTGCTGCACGCAAGCAGAGAGGCCAAATGCGGAAATGTCATAGAGGGACAGCGGATGCAGCTGATGACACGCGATATCTGCATGTCCACGCTGTCCCTGCTCATCCTGACACTCCTAACTGTGGTGATTTTTGTTGTGCTGAAGCCTGATAGTCAGGAGTGTTGGCAGATGTTTGCCGTGCCGGTACTTTACTTGTCGGTCATGTTCTTCGTCACAAAGGTAGCGGCAAAGAACAGGGCGAGAAGATTTGTAGAGTTGGTGATAAAGGAGGATCTGATAAAAACACGCAAGCAGCATTGCCGGTTAAATCCAGAAAGAAAGCAGAAACAATATAAAGAGAGGGGCAGAAAAAGATGAATTTATCTCCAGAAAAGAAGGAGCGCGTTCGATGGTTTCACAGGGTCGGACTTTCAGTATTTACTCCCGTGCTTTCCTTCGTTTTTGCCTTTGCGTCATTGATTCTATCGATCTGTGGCAACGAAAATATATTGATAGGTGGAGTCTCTCTTCGCCAGTTTGCTTTCCGAGCTGCATTTGTTGCAGCTGCATGTCAATTTGCCGTTTCCATATTCGAGCGTATGACAAAGCGGAAATACCTGATTATGTGCCGGCAGGAAGCCCTGTCAAAGGCCACCCTACTTGCGCAGCAAAAGAGCAATGAAGCAAAGACAAGGAACATTTTGCAGCTGACTTACGGACGTGTTCTGGAGTGGAGGCCATTCAACTTTCGGAAGAATGTCCTCGTCTATGATATTCACGAGCAACTTCGCACACTTCTGGTGGAAATCAGGGATTCTGTGCTGATGCTCTCCGGTGAAACGGATTCGGACAAGGTCACTGTCGATCTGGTTTATTGCTACCCCGACGATACTTATTCCGGCCGACTCCCCGAGCCTTCCCTCCACTACGGTAATGAGGAACCGGAAAACGCATGGAGACTCATCACCAGCGGAGACGCATCCTGCATCAACTATACGCTGCATGATTTTCTGAGAAGCAACGAGTCCTTCTTTTTCCGGCTGGATCAGGAAAACTTTGTGTTCATCAATGACAAAAAGACGGTGAGCCGTTACTACATTCCATCAGGAAAGGATCAGGAATACGACGGCGTTGGCTCTATCGTCGGAATGACCATCAACATAAAAAATGATGCCCCAGAGTCCGTTCTGGTAAAAGCAATGCTGACGATTACGACCTATGGCTGGAACCTGCTCGATAAAAAGAGTCTGATCAAAGAAGCGGAGTATCGGGAGATCTTTAAGCAAAATGTTTTGAACGGGCATAAGTCTCTCCTGGAGAGTGAGCTTGCCCAAATGTATATTCGGCATGCAATCAAGGACGGCAATATGTGTCCGTACACCGGCGCACAGTGTAAAAGACCAAATAAAACTTCGGATGTCAATGTGGCCATAGATGACACTATGCACGAATGCACATACCGTCCTTGCATGGCGGCAGAATGCCCTCACTGCCCAATTACGCAGCAGCCATGAGCGCCTCTAAATGAGCGCCTGCGCGGTGTTTAAGAACATTGGAGGAAGCGAAAATGAGCAATCCAGAAGGTTTCCGCAATTCATAATATTCAAGAAGCCATATAAATACCGCCTTATTGAAATTCACTATGTGTTGAACTTTTTATACGCAGTATCGTCGCAATTCACTTAAATGCAAAGGTGTATATTTTCTAAAAATGTTCTTCGTTCAAACTACACTTGATAAGCGACTGACTTTTGCCGAGAGGAAGATAGAAAGGTGAAGAGACTAGAGCAAATACTTGCTGTTGGCCATAATATGGATCGGTTCCGTTTACTTGTAAAAGACATCAAGCGGGAAAAACTCGTTGTATTTTTTGGCGCAGGTTTGTCTCTGTGGAAGGAATATAGCAGCTGGGGATATCCATTTAAATGGATTCAAGGAAAAGTGGAACACTACTATGACGAATTAGTAGAATACTTCCATGGATTTCCCGCAGATGCACACATTCAAAAGTCTTTGGAGTCTATCGGCCAAAAGATTCCAAAAGACACGGATCGCAACGACTTCCTTGAATGGGGCGAAACTCTCCAACAAATTATCATTGAGCTGGGTGAGTTATACAACAGGTCCATAGGTGGATTTCCTTTTTCCTCCTTCAATGACGCCTGCGCCAAAGCATTTCAGGCCGAGGGAGATCCCCCGACCATGAGAACGCCATACGCAATCCCGGCTATCTATTATCTACCCTATTTAAGCAATCTTTTAATTACAACAAATGTCGATAGCTCTTTTGAATTGGTTTGCGATAAGATAAAGGATTTGTATTGGAGTCGCCAAGCAATTTGCCCGGATGACACTAGCCGCCTAAACAATTGGGATACACCTCATCGCGCAATTCTATATCTTCATGGCCACATCAATAAACCCAGCACGCTTGTTATGACAAGACACGAGTATGATGCAATGTACCCCCGGATACTGTCCGCCTATGACACCATCCATGGTGCTCGTGAAATTCTCAGCTCTGTTGTTAGTGAAAAATCGATTCTGTTTCTCGGCGCCAGCTTGCAGGACGACAGGACGGTTGAAATAATTAACTATGAATCAGGTTTAGATAGAACCAGACGCATACGACAGAATGAGGATCTGCGCTTCTTCCCGCTGACGCAGTTAAAATCAAACGGAGAACTAAAGCAGCCTCCAAATATCAACAGGTGCGAACCGTTGACATACAGTGAAGGCGTATATGGCGAGATTGCTACTTTACTTTTATATCTGGTTCGAGAGACCAGTGAAACGGATAGGTACTGTATTTGGAAAGAATCCATTTGGCGTGGAGAAGCCGATTCCATTCCGGATGAATTATCTAAAAGAATCACGGGATTCTTAAACAGTGCTTCGCTTTTTGATGTCGATGTCATTGAACCAGCTGAAACAGTCAACGCTGAGCCACATGATATCGTTCATTATCTTTTTGAGCATCATTCTATCGCACAGCACGACAAAGACTTGGGATGGAGTATTTGTATCATTCAAAACAGAAGTTTTACATTAAGCGGATCTCATAGTAACGATGACATGCCGTTTTCGCCTCTTCATAACTATCCTATTGGAGATACCGTTTATGTGCTGATGGGCAGTGCATCCTTAAGTCTCCATGATGAGAAGCGAATATCGGAAGAAATTAAGGAATGGTATTATGCAGAACAGGAAACCGGTCACATACGGAAAAATGATCCAACGACCGACAACGAAATATCGCTCCGAATCCGTTTAATTATTCTTACTCCCACCTGCGTTGTCATTGATCGTAACACGCTTGAAAAGTATAATAACGATTTTGATAAATTTATTAAAGAATTCCAAAAAGGCACTGCATCTTTCACAGATGATGAAAAGAATACCTTCTGCAGAGACTATTTCGATCAAATCATGTCTATCATAACCCGAGAAATTTTTTCCTGCTGCAAGGCAGATACAAAGCGCAACCCGAAGGATAACAGCCCAGAAAATACAATGGATAATTCTAAAGAACCTTCTCTCACGCTTACTCGAGAGCCATAACCATATGGGAGTGGTAAGAGAAGACTGGGAATAGAACAGAGCGCACCAAATATTTAAAAGGAAGGTAAGCATGAGCAGAGTATTTGATAAAAGCATCTCCGAAAAATATAGTAAGTACTTTTCGTCTATAGGTGAGTTAACAGCGTCTTTCGTTGAGTATTCTCTAGCGCAAAGCGAACCAGTGCAGGATCAGGAAAAGAAGTTTCAGCCGTGGGATACTGGGAAGGTTGGCGTCCCACTGGCATGGAGCAGAAAGAGTAACACCATCTTTGTGGATCATACTGACACGCACACCTTAGTAGTTGGACCAACCGGATCAAAAAAAAGCCGCCTCGTTGTAATGCCGTCAATTCGAATTCTTGGAAGCGCGGGTGAATCTATGATTATCTCAGATCCCAAGGCTGAGATATACAATCGAACCGCGTCCTATTTGGAGCAAAATGGATACCGCGTCTTTGTGCTGAATTTACGATCCCCTATGCATGGTCAGCGCTGGAATCCGTTAACCATTCCTTTCGAATTCTATTCTCATGGTGAAATTGACAAGGCATATGAGTTTGTCAACGACATAGCGGAAAATCTAATTCAAACGGAAAAATCCGTGCGAGAACCGTTTTGGGATAATAGCGCAGGCTCGTTTTTCTTTGGTTTGGCTTTGTTACTATTCAAATACTGTCACGAGCATGGGCTCGACTCAACATACGTACATATGGGCAATATCATCGAATTGCGCAATGTTTTGCTATCTGTCCCATATCAAAGGAATAGACTATGGGCATATGCCAAATCGGATCAAATAATAGCTGCCGCTTTAATTGGAACCATTGAAACCGCAAGTGACACAAAGGCGGGCATATTAAGCACATTTGATCAGAAAGTTCGAATGTTCTCGATTCAACCCAATTTGTTGGATATGCTTAGCACAAATGATTTTGATATGAATAGAATCGGAGCCGTGCCTACAGCCGTTTTTTTGATCGTGCCCGATGAAAAAACAGGATATCATAGTTTAGTCTCTTTATTCATCAAACAAAGCTATGAATACATGATTTTCAATGCGCAATTAGAAGCAGAGCGAGACGGCATTCACACTGGGGTCCTTAAAAACCGAGTCAACTATATTTTGGATGAATTTTCGTCCTTGCCAACTATTCGTGACTTTCCCGCTATGGTTACTGCAGCGAGGAGCCGCAATATTCGATTCACTTTAATTATCCAGAGCAAGCATCAACTAATACAGCGGTATCGCGATGAAACAGAAACAATACAAACCAACTGCAACAATTGGATTTTTTTGACTAGCCGAGAACTGCAGTTTTTGGAGGAAGTGTCCGCCTTGTGCGGTAAGACAGTTGGAGATGCCCCCCAACCCGTTCTATCAGTGTCTGACTTACAACGCTTGGACAAGGATACTGGCGAGGCTGTTCTTCTGTGCGGCAGGGCAAAGCCTTGTATCACAAAACTGGCTGATATTGAAGTCTACGACAATAATCAGTTTAAGCCTCTCCCTGTAACAAGTAGAACGCCACAACGGCCACCCAAAATCGAGATTCCTTTAAATGAAAACTCGTGGATGGATGGAATTTCGATACCTAATTTTAATATCTAAACTACTAACAAATGAGAGTTAAGGGGATAGTTATATTATGAAGGAATTAACCTATCAACAAATAATTGAAATAGCGCAGAGAGAAAAAGCCCTCACTGTAAAAAACATCGCCTCGGCTATTGCTGGTCTGATTCATAAATCGACGGACGAATACGGCGAATACGGAGAGTATGAGTATGAAAAAGATCCTCGAAAAAAAATGCGGGATTTGGCCCAATTGATTAAAGATGAATCGATTACTGTTTTTTCTGACTCTAACGATTACCACAATTTAGCCGTCGATTATGCAAGACAGGAGTTGTTTGATTGCGCTATTTGGATATTGAAACGAGGGTTGAAAAAATACCCATTATCCCCAGATCTGCTTGCAGACACAATTCTTTATGGAAAAGAAAGCGGGCAACTGGAAGAGTGTGAAAATGCGCTGTCCAGTTTGCTCCTCGTCGACAAGGAAAGTTGGGGATGGAGGGCCTATTCATTTACGATAGACTATTATCTGGATGAGATCAACAGACTTCCGAAAGGGGCAAGCCGTAATAAGTTAAAGAGAGAAATACATAAACTGGCAGATGAATTTATAGAATACGCGCAGCGAGATCCCGAGGCGGTAGATCGTGCATATTGTAAAAAAGCTGATGTGACCAAAGAAATAGGCGGGGAGAAAAGCCAAGAGGAGTACCTATTGGCTGGATACAATAAGAACCCCTCGGCACCACAATGCGCCCTCCGTTTGGCAGATATGATGTTTGAGCAGGGAGAGTATTCCAAAGTTTTGGATTATCTCCAAAAATGCAAATACGCAATTAATAATCCACAGCCGGACATCAATCCAGCATATGTCTACCTCCTTTATGCGATGTCTAAAACGTCCAAACTAATGATTGAAACGCCAGATGGTAACTATAGTGAAAAACAGAGCGAAATTGAACAGATATATCGGGATTTTCATACGGCGATAAAAAGTTTTCCCATTAACCAGACTTATGAAAATGCTGCTCGGAGGACAATTAAAATGCTGGAAATTCAAACCGGCATCAAAGATAGGACCCCTGATTTGGACGATGATGATGTCTATTAATAATTGACTATACATCAATCCGCAATCACAGCAGATATTCAATTTCAAAAGTAAGTCAGCAAAAAGGACTGTAGCAAAGCAGATTTTCCCGAAATCTGAATCAATATTTAGCGTGAGAAACTGCGGATTTCCTGTGGTTTCTCACGCTGTTTCCGACTTTTGGATGACTATATTCACGAAAATTGTAGTAAGCGTCGAAATTCTACGCAAAATCTCCGTCTGGTATACATTTGCATATTATCGCCCTACAATCTTCCCAAAGATTTGTTTTTTCCCCTCATCATACCGCTGGATCACGACCATGACGGTATCGCCGGTTTTGAAATCGGAGTCCTCGTAGTGGAACGAATACCGGCACATGATGACTGCGCCGTCGGGGAGGTTGCAGAACACGCCGCCAGCGTATTTGCCCGCAATGCTTGCCCGGCGGCGGCAGCCGACGGGGTGGCGCAGGCTGGCTTCGTCGAAGGGGTTCGGAATGGTCTCCTTGACGGAGATATCCAAGCGGCCGGCCTTGTGGTCAAACTGTTTGACCACGCAGGTCAGCTCATCGCCCGGATGATACTGCTCCCGCAGGTCGGGGATGGCGGCGTAACTCATATCGCGCTGCGAGAGATTGATGTCATAGCCGTAACACTCGACCAGACACCGGCGCGGGCCGACGGCCAATACATGGCACGGCACGCGGCTGCCCGGCTGGTGGAGCGGCTGCGTGGAGAAGAAATAGCGTCGGGACGCCAGCGCCAGACGGCGAGAGCCGATGGTGAAACAGTGCCAGCAGCCAAATATGGGTTATAAAAAATCACGTAAAGTGTCCAACTTTACGTGAATACGAAAACCCAAGATATTCTACCTTTATCCCTATTATACAGGCATATGTAGAAAAGTCAACACAGTTCGACCCTTAAAATCATCGGTTTTAACAAATTTTATAGCACAAAAGACATGCAGCGCGGTTATGTGAACTTGTATTATCCGATGTAGAACAATTCTGTCTTGTATTTGCCGTCACGATTCTGGTACAAAGGAAAGGTTGCGTATGTCGAAGTACGGAGAGAACATCTATCGCCGCAAGGATGGCCGCTGGGAAGCGCGGTATATCTTTATGCGCCTGCCGAACGGAAAGGCAAAGTACAAGTCTGTCTATCTTCGGCGTGATCGCGTCCACGATCATCTACGGCGGCATTATGAATCCCGCGTCTGCGCTCATGTGGTCGAACACGATCAACTGGAAAATCATTTTAAGCTACTACGTCACCGGCCTTCCGGTCGATCTGGTGCGCGCCATTGCCACGTTTTTCTTCCTGTGGTTGATTGCCGAACCCATGCTCGAAAAGCTCGACCGGATCAAGACCAAATACGGCTTGGCAGAGTAAGCAGTTTTGTGGAAATGCCATTTGGACTACAGAGATACACGATAGCTAAGGCAAAGCCGTCAAATACGTTTTCTGTGTCTGTCATGCTGTGTCTCCCTTCATTTTTGTGTCCGGACGCAAAAAGACCGTAACTGCCAAGCGGCAATTACGGTCTTTGGCGTCCTTTTGTATTTTGGTATTCCTCGGTCCTGCGCACGGAACCGGGGCATACTTCGCCCCGAGAAATCACCTCCACCCTCAAACTGCTCCGCCCTGATGCTGCTCTGACCTGAATACAGGATGATTGTAGCGGAAATGCGTACAGATAGCTACTTGCAAATAACACAACTCCAAATATTTATGTAGCATGTGTGAATCTTACGAATGCAGACTTATTTTGCACATACACGGATCGAACAAATATAAAATCCACCATTATAAAACTCAAACGTATATTCCTTCCGTGCGATTTCTTCACCGTTCCCATCCCGGACAGTTCCTTCAATTATGCATTTGCTCCCGTCAGACTGTATCTTCAGATCATCGACATAGAGACCACCGCCGAAGCCTCCGACAACCGTGGTGACGATTGCATCATAGCTTGGATCGTAAAATGGATCTTCCTCGATTCGATAGGTGTAGCCATTATAATACCGATCTAATGTGGAACAAATCATATCTTTTGTATAGCAGTAGGCTTGCGCAGCTTCGTTCCAACAATTCAGCAGATCATCTTCGCTTGAAAAGAGCTGAAATGAAGTGTACAGCTCAGCCTCTGTCAATTCCCCCACATTTTCAAAAGAAAGCTCTGCAGAATAGGCGGCTTCCATACTGGATAATATCACGCTGAAGTACGCATCCGGTAATTCCTCTGGGAAAACAGCGTCTGGCTTTTCGTATTCATTATACGCGATCAGCCGCTGTGTGCCATCCGCTGATTCTAATTTTTCTGCGCTTTGGTTTATCGCAGAAACAGCAAAATAAGCAGATGTGCGCTTATCTGAATCTTCCAATATGGCAAGGTATTCGCCGATCTCAGGCAGGGAATACAGATTTGCCTGATATGCGGCATCTTTTATAAAGGAAGCATACGCCGGAAGCTGTGCGAACAGGAAATCCCGCCATAGCGAGATCGCTGCCTCATCAAAGAAATGGAGATCCAATTCAGGGTGCACCGTGTGCAGAGAGATATGCTCGCGGAATCTTCTCAGAAACTGAGTCTCTTCCTCGGCAGAAACGGATGGGTCAGGCATTTCTTCTGGCGGCGCGGATTCCGTTACCGTCTCAGCTGATTCAGTGTTCTGAATTTCGGATGTGTCTGCCGCAGAAGCTGACACTTCAGGCTGACCTGTAAAATGAGTGGTATCCTTGGAAGCACAGCCCATCAGTATCAGGCATAACGCAAAGCAAAGACTAAGAAAGAATATGTTGTTCTTCATATTTACTTTTTGCACCTTCTTTTCTCATTAAACTAGTGATGACATAAAATATCGAGGCTCCAATGCTGGCAGGTGATCACCAATGCTCTGATTTGAATTGTAAATATTTAGAGTTCTCGCTACTATCGGTGCCGGTATGATATGTCAGATTTTCATAATATTCTTTAGGAGGAAAATATGTCTAGAATTATCAAAGAAACAACTGTGTACGGTGGTCCTCGGACATCTGGCTATGCAACTATGGCCACATTGCATCAGAATCAGTCAGTTACCGCAATTTTTAAAGAACTTGATTTTCTGTTCGTTGAATATGATGGCGTAAACAGGACCAAGCGCAGAGGGTATGTCCTTGCAAGAGATGTGCAGTTGCAGGAATCTGTTCGGACATACACTGCACTGGCAACCAATAAAGCAATCCGGGTTGTGGTAACATCGGCTGCGGTCTTCGAAGGCCCTGCATTTTCTGGGTATATGAAACTGGGATCTTTTTCAGAAAATGCATTTATTTCGTTCCTTGGCATAAAAGAAAATGACTTTGCTCTGGTTGAAATGAAAAACCATGCTGGCGTTGTTCGCGGATACTTTTATGCCAACTATCTCCGAACTTTGAGCAATCGCGTCGGCAGCATTATTTCGGATACTAATTCTACTGGTTACCTTAGTCCGCTGAACAAATTCACGGCAGGCCAGTGCACATGGTATTGTTGGGGACGAGCCTATGAAAAATGTGGTGCCAATATTACATTCTCTGGCGGTCAAAATGGAAATCAGTGGTATGCAAATGTATCTGGCGGCTATAAGGCTAAATACCCCGCATCGCATACCCCGGTCGCAAATTCTGTATGTAGCTGCAACACGTCGAGTGTGTATGGCCACGTTCTTTTTATCGAAGCTGTTGAAGATGGTTATGTTTACTTCACAGAAGATAACTGGGCAGCAGATGATCCTGCGCTGAGACGAATGACTGTTAGCGAGTTTACATCAAACCGTCAGGTTATCGGGTATATTGCCGTTTAAGTCCGAAATAGGGTTCGCAGCTATCTGCGAACCCTATATTTCGCAGAAGATGAAATTAGGAATCTGCACCGAATCATACTATATTTCATTTTTCGCAAAAGAGTCTTTTTGAAAAACCTTTTGTATGATTAGACAATATCATTTTCTAAATGCAACAACAATCTCGATGATTTATTTGGGTTGATTGTAAAATGAAGTTTGCACACAACTTCTTCCAAGGGAGAGCAATCGCTATGGACTGCCAAGATTATATCACAGAATCAGTAGAACACAAGAAGGGACAGCACTTACAACGAGAGGATATTATCTCCCAACGATCTTCCCAAAGATCTGCTTTTTCCCCTCGTCATACCGCTGGATCACGACCATGACGGTATCGCCGGTTTTGAAATCGGAGTCCTCGTAGTGGAACGAATACCGGCACATGACGACCGCGCCGTCGGGGAGGTTGCAGAACACGCCGCCGGCGTATTTGCCCGCGATGGTTGCTCTGCGGCGGCAGCCGACGGGGTGACGCAGACTGGCTTCATCGAAGGGATTCGGAACAGTCTCCTTGACGGAGATCTCCAAGGCACCGGCCTTGCGGTCAAACTGCTTGACCACGCAGGTCAGCTCGTCGCCCGGATGGTATTGCTCCCGCAAGTCGGGGATGGCGGCGTAACTCATATCGCGCTGCGAAAGGTTCACGTCGTAGCCGTAACACTCGACCAGGCATCGGCGCGGACCAACGGCCAGCACATGACACGGCACACGGCTGCCAGGCTGGTGGAGTGGCTGTGTGGAGAAGAAATAGCGCCGTGACGCCAGCGCCAGACGGCGGGAGCCGATAGCGAAGCCCGCCTCACGATCCACATGGGTAATCACAAAATCGATCTGAGCGCCCGGCATGTTCCGCAGAACGAACGCCGGGCGTTCCTCATTTTCAGCCCACATTTCCGTTTCGGGGATCAGGATACGCGCGCGGAACGGCACGATGACCGCGCAGTACATCCGCCTTGTTTCTGTTTGACCGGTCTGCGCGCTGCGGACGGTCATGGAATGCGGATCGACGCCGATGATCGTGCCGCGCATGACGCTTCGGCTGCGGAAGGAAGCGTAAATTGTGTTCCACTCCTGCCGCTGCTCCGGCGAGAGATCCTGGTCGAGCGCACGGAAGTCCAGATCGTAGAAGGATTTCTTCTCCGGCTCGGAAGATTCGGTTTGTTCTTCCGCTGCGCTCGATTCTTCTTCGCCGTATGGCTGCACGGGTTCTTCGACCTGCGGTTCCAATACTGGCTGTTCTGCAGTGACCGTTTCTTCGACTTGGGCGATTTCTGGCTGTACGGTTTCTTCCTGTAGCACTTCGGGTTCGGCTTTCTTTCTGGGCATATGTAGTTCCTCCTGTAAAAAATTATTTTCTGGCAAAGAATCGATGTGTGCCGTTTTCTTGCCGGATTGCAAAAATGACGGGTCTGGTGTATGAAAACGCCTCTGGCTTGATGCTATCAGGCAGCAGAGCAATGATCTTTTCGTCCAGCCGGATCTCATGCTCCGGCGGCGGATCGCTGCCGGACACGATGACAAACTGCTTGAAACTGGGTTCTCCAAGCGAAAAGCGGAGCAGGATATGTTTGTCCACAGCATAAAAACTCTCCGGCTGTGCCGCGGACAGTTCCAGCATCACGTCAATGGCTTCTATCTGCTGCGAAACTGCCCGTTCTCCGCAGTGACTGACGATGTTGTCGGAAATTTGCAGCAGCCCGCCCATCTGCATCTGGCGTACACAAGCGCCGGTTACGCGCACGGCATCATCGAGCGCAGAAAAGGCAAACGTCTTTTGCAGCAGTGCGGCAAGCTGCCGCTGCTCCGCGCAGCCGAGCTTTTCCAAGACCGCCAGCAGATATTTTTGCTGTTTCGTCAGCAGCATCAGCCTCGCCCCTTTCCCGGCGGCGAACGCAGCGAATTGAGATACGGATCGACCAGCAGGTCACTTTCCGTTTCCGTGATGCAGTTGTAGATAGTTGACATAACGTATTTCGTAGAATCCCTGACCGGCACATTCCGGTTCGCGTGCAATTTGCTCTCCGTTTCTTGCAGGACAAAATAGTTCAGCAGATGCAGCCGTGACCGCACCCTGCTTCGCGGCAGAACAGCCTGTCCGATACACAGGTTGTCCGAGTAGAAAAGCCGCTCGATGGCATTCTCAAAAACACGCGCCACCTCCGGCTCGAAATACGAAAGCTCACAAGCATCCAGAATGCCCGTGAGCTCTTTTTCATCGTCCGCCGGCCCGTCCTCCGAAGGTACGGATGGACTGACATCTGAGAAAGCTATATCAGGTTGACTAAAATCAGTATTACTTGCGCCCGGATTTTGCGGTTCTGGAACATCAGAATCTGCGGTTCTAAAAGCAGGGATTCCGGGGTTCTGGGGCTTCGGATCCTGCGGTTCTTCCGCGTCAAGAAACGCAGAATCCGCGGTTCTGGAACCGCAGGATTCATACTCCCTTGATGAAAACGGTGCGCATTCGTAGCTGGAATCATCGATGGGCGTGACGCTGGCCAGATAGATCTGATTGGCGTCGCCGCGCCCGCAGCGCTTTTCCCAGATGAGCTGAAGCTCCGCCAGCTTGCGGAACGCCGCCGTGACGCGCTGCTCACAGATGCGAAGCTCCTTCGCCAGCGCCTTTCGCGGAAAGATCACGAACACCTCGCCGGCGTCGTTTACCCAGCCGTTGCGCCGTGAGAGCTGAAAGCGGTTCAGGAGAAAGGTGTACACCACCTTCGCGTCCAGACTCATATCCGCGTATCGTGGGTCGGAAAATAACCATCGCGGCATCTGCATGTGCCAGACGTTTTGCACGTCCGTCTGCCGCATAAGCCGGAAATTTGGATGCTCGGTCAGCTTGGCTGCTTTCATGGGGATTCCCTCCAAATCAGATAGTTTCACTAAAACAGAAGTTTCGATTGACTTTTTTACAATCGTCTGCCATACTAATAGCATAATTCAAATTAGCATAATCAAGATTATATTAAAGGACGTGAGCCGAAATGAAGTTTATTGGGCGGCAGAGTGAATTGCAGACGCTTGAACAGGAATATCGTCGTGACGTCGGCTTTGTTGTGATCTATGGTCGGCGGCGCGTCGGAAAGACACGGCTGATCAAGGAATTTATCAAGGATAAGCCTGCCGTATATTTCCTCGCCACGGAGGAGGTTGAGGCACAGAGCATGAAGCGAATGGCCGGTGTGATCGCAAGAGCCACTGGGAATGCGCTGCTTGGCAATGTAACATTTTCTGATTGGGCCGACCTGTTCCGTGCGGTCGCAGCATACCGGCCAGAGCAGAAAAAGGTGATCGTGCTGGATGAGTTTCCATACATGGTCAAAACAAACCCGGCCTTCCCATCCATCCTGCAAAATATCTGGGATGAGTTTTTACAGGACAGCAATATCATGCTGATCCTCAGCGGTTCGCTGATCGGAATGATGAAAAAGCACGCGCTTTCCTATGACAGTCCGCTCTATGGCAGAAGGACGGCGCAGATCCGCTTGATGCCGCTGCCGTTTACGGCGGTCTATGCGTCACAGTCCTTGCCCTTCGATCAGGCCGTCCAGCAATATGCGCTGACTGGCGGTGTGCCGAAATATCTGGAGTTCTTTACCGCCCAGGAACCGCTGATCGATCAGGTCCGCTCGATCGTGCTGTCCAAAAACGGCTTTCTATACGAGGAACCAAACTTCCTGCTGCGCGATGAGGTACAGACGCCGATCAATTATTTCTCCATCATCCGGGTCATTGCGGACGGCAACCACAAGCTGAGTAAGATCTGCGGCGTTCTTGAGCAGGAAAGCCCCTCCATCTCGCCGTATCTGGCAACACTGTCCGAGTTGGGCTTTGTTGTGAAGGAAACGCCGATCACGGAAAAGAATCCGGAGCATTCCCGAAAAGGATTGTATTTTGTGTCGGACAACTTTACCCGCTTCTGGTTCCGATATGTCTATCCGTATAAGGGAGAACTGGAGCTGGACAATCAGCAGATCGTGTTGGACGAGCTGCAAAAGACCTTTATCAGCAGCTTTGTCGCGTTTGCGTATGAGGATATCTGCAAGAACATCTTTGCGGAGCTTTGCCGGAGCGGACAGCTTGCGTTCGTTCCCTCCCGAATCGGCTCGTATTGGCATAACGATCTGAATGCCGACACGGAGATCGACGTAGCGGCGGTTGACCGCCAGAATAAGCGGCTGTTTATCGGAGAATGCAAGTACCATCAGAAGCCGGTCGATCTGCCTGTCCTCACGGCGCTGCAGCAAAAAGTCGCAGCTTCGACTGATCTCCAAAACAGCTTTATCCGGCAAGGCTATCAGGTGCTCTATGGTCTGTTCTCCAAGAGCGGTTTTTCCGACCGGCTGATTGCATTTGCCAAGGAGTGTGACGATCTGCTGCTGATCAATGAGGACCAGATCATCCAATTATAAGCCGCGGATAGATTCCACCGTACACTCCACCATTCCAATCTCATCATCCTCAGCCAGATCATAGTCGGGCGGTGGCCCGCTGCGGTCTGGCTGTTTTTCGTTGTCGGGCGGTTTGGGGATGTTTGACGGTTCTTTCTGAACAGATCCTTTCTTTTGCGGTGCTGCTTCGGCTTCTTTTCTTCGCCATTCCGGGATGTAGTCAATGACGCGGCAGGTAGTGAGGCCGGCGTAGTCCGGCAGCTCTTCCGGCGTCATTTTGTAGAGGAGCGCGGGCTTGTGCCCCTTGAACAGCGCAAGACACTTTCGGTTCTCCAAGCGGAGGACTTCATCAGGGTTCATCAGGTCGCGCTGCGTGTTGCTTCGCGTCTGGGAGTACGGGCGCGTGGACGAATACACCGGCGAGAACAGCGGCATCATCGGCATCTGGTTGTTGAGAACGGAGATCGTCACCTTGCCGCATTTTTCCGAAATGTACTTTGCCGACATCAGATCGTTGCAGCCCATGTAGAGCGTCTGGTCGAACGTTGCAAGCTGATTTTCCCATTCCTTGCCCGGATATTTTTCCTGCCACTGAGAAAGACTCTGCACCACGATCTGCGCCGACATATTAAAGCCGCGGATGCTGTTGAGGCTGTCTGCCACACCATCGAGATAGCCGATGTTGCAGTATTCGTCCAGACAGAAGTTCGTCAGCACCGGCAGCCGACCGCCCGCACACTGCAGACGCGCAAAGTTTGATAGCTGCGGCAGCGCCAACGAGAAAAAAAGCGACGACAGGAATCGGTACGCGCTGTCCTGTGCGGAGATGATGACGAAATATACACACGGCCGCTTGCCGGGGAGCAGGAGGTCTACATCGTGGTTGCGCGTGATCTTGTCTACCAGACGGCTCTGAAAGACCGCCAGCCGGTTGCCTAGACCAATGACGATGTTTCCCCAAAGGTTTTCTTTTGCTTTGAGGAACAGACCGTGCGGGTATTTGGCCGGATGCTCCGGCGGGAGAGCTTCGAGTTTGCGGTTGATCTCCTCGATGCTCTCCGTCGCGATCATGCGGTACACATCGCCGAGCCCACGCTGTTCAATGGGGAGCAAATTCCCGTCGGCATCACGCAGATTGACGACGTAGTGGATGAGCGCCATCAGGAGGTTCAGCTCCGCCCGGCTCCAGAAGTCGTTGGCTTCTTTCGGTCCTGACGTGTTCTGCACGATCGTGTTGGCTACCGTCTGCACGAGCTGCGGCTGTGTATCTAACCCATACAGGCAGTTCCAGCCGTCCGAATGCTCCATGTCCAGAAAGTTCACAGCTTTCACATAAAAGCCATGCTGACGAAAATACGGGGGAAAGACGTTCAAACAATTCTCCCTTGGCATCCGTGATAAACGCGGACTCGCCGCGCTTCGCGCAGCCCATGAGGAACGGGATGATAAAGCCTCTGGACTTGCCGCTGCCCGGCGCACCGATGCAGAGTAAGTTATTATTGTCCCCGGCAATCATCCGATGTGCAGCATAGAGCGCGTAAGCGTCCGGATCATCCGGATGCTTTTTGACTTTGCCGAGGATCATGCCCTCTGTCTTGCCCGCAGGCGACAGTTCCAGAAATTCGCGCATTTCTTTCTCGGTCAAGAAACCGGACGTGCCATGTGTGCCGTCCGGAAGAATGTCAAATCCACGCGGGTCATGCGTGTATTTGTAACCGGAGAACCAGATGTAGCCTTTTTTCGTGATGAGGCAGATGATCAGCACGATCACCAGCGTCGTTACAATTCCAAAGCCGGTGAACACTGCGCCCCAGTTTTTGAACGGGTTCAGCACCCAGATGCTTTTGATCTCATCCTCGCCGGTGTGAAAGGTCGATGCAATTCCAAGCCGCAGGGAATTGAGAAACATCCCATAAAAATACCAGCCGATGATCACAGCTGGCACGCGCATAGGCAGCTTGGCTTTGTTTCGGGCAAGCCAGCTTTTGAATCTCGCATCCAGTTTGTCCTCCAGCTTTTCAAGGAGCTTTGAGAGGCGGAACATCCAGAACACCTCCTTCCGATGTGTAAAATGGCAGGTCAGGCGGCGCGTATGGCGCGATACTTCCAAGCAGCTCCCGCAGCGCCGCGTCCGTGATCGTAAAGACACGCGCCTTTCCTGTTTTGCGGTAACGGCGGTTCAGAACAGCTTCCACCTGCTCCGGCAGTGCAGCCAGCGCGATTGGGGAGATACCATCCGAACGGGCCGTTTCTACCGCCGCGTCAATGCGCCGCAGGTTCATATCCGCCGCCATGACGAATGGGACGCCCTGATACAGAGCATCGTACATCGGCCGGCCAGCGGGCGGTGGAGCGTAATGCGACTTCAGGATGATTCTCGCCAGAAGTTCGCGGTAATTGGGTATGCTCAGAATGCGGAGCTGCAAGCAGCCCGTGTCATTGCACGGCAGCAGAAACAGCGGCAGCTTCAGGCAATCGTAGACCTCTCGGTAGGTTTGCAGGCGCGTATTTTGCTTCTCTTGCACGGTATCCAGCTCGGAAAGGATCTCCTCATAGCTGGACGCGGCAAAAATTATGGCGCGCTGCTTTGCGGGAATTGCCGCCGTGTGATTTTGAAAGGCTGTCAGTTCATCTGTCAGTGCGACGCAGCCGATACCGGGATTGACCCAATGGATCGCGCACATGAGGTCGCCGGTATGGAGCAGCGCCGCTACGCGGGTGCTGCCCCACGGATTGGAGCCGCGATTACGGGCGATCATGGGAAGAAACATCGCCTGTTCGCACAGCGCGGAAACATCTGTCGTAAAAACGGAAACGCCCGCATGATATACGGTGAGCATCAGCTTTGCTTGACGAATGCGGCGGATGGTATCGGCGGCTTTGTAAGCCGGGGCGACCGCGGCAGGGAGTTTTGGAAAGGCGGCGTCAAGCAACCGGTTCCCGGCGGCGGTCAGCGTGTAGGCTTGTGCGGGGGAATAGAGCTTTATCAGGCGGAGGATTTCAAGGTTCTGAACCTCTGCTTTGTAGAACGCACTAGTCAGATCTTCTGCCAGCACGAAGCGGCACCAGCGGAGAAAGCGGAGAATATCAAGGTCGCGGGTCGTAAAAATCATGGCAGTTTCCATTTTCCTGCGAGGCACCGAAACTGCGCTTGCGCCGGTTCCGGCGCAACCACAATTTCGGTGCTTCTGCGTGACTTTTGGCTGCTTGACCGATGGGTAGCCGTAGATGCCGGTTTTTCGCCGTCTGCCGGACACTTCAAATTGCGAAAAAGCGTGGAATTACAAGCGGTTTGAGCCATCGGGTCTGTCCGAGCCTCAGACAAGGCAAAATGAAGTCGCGGAGCATAGGGTAACGGATGGCTCCAAAGGCCGGTATGCGATTCCTTTTCGATGAAACCGGAAAAAATCTTCCTCCGATTCCGGCAGCACCAGACTGATGTGGCAGACATTCTCCGCGCTGCGGCTGGACATCATGTGGACGGATAGGTGGTACTGGTCGTCATCGTCGATGACCAAGCCTTTCAGCGCATTGCTTACGGCTTTCCAGCCCTTGTTGTCCTGATCGAATACGTGCCGGCCGTCCACGTCGCTGTGTTCGTCGATCACCAAAAGCATCTGCTTGAAATGCAGGCGGAAATTTGTGCGCTGCATATACGCGGTCAAAAGCTGCCGCACAGTATCCGTCAGCCAAGTCGCGGGCATATACCGGCAGTGCGGCAGCAGCGTATCGAGCTGCATGTGTACCCAGCCCGCGCCCGCGATTTCAATGTGCCCGGACGGGAGCTGGAACTCCAGCCCGTCGCGCCGCCCGTATCCGCCAGCGCCCGGCATCTGTGTTTCGCAGAGGGCGCGCAGATAGAGCGATGCGGATTCAAAGAAATACGCGGTTTCTTCCAGCGTGAGCTGCAATTTCTCTCGGCTCATTTTGCCGCCGTCCGCCAGCGCCGCCAGCGTATTGGCTTTCTGCAAAGCCCTGCTGACGACCGACTGGATCTTCTTCATTTCCTTTGCAAAGCGTTCTTCGTTCATACTTCTCGTTCCTTTCTGTTCAACAAATCTGTCGGCGATGTTGTGATCGCGTCGTATTCCTTCTGCGTCGCGTAAAATGCAATGGGCACATGGTTATACCCGATGCACAGAAGCCCTTCGCCGCGGCGGAATCTTGTGATCTGACGGACTTCTTCCTCGGAGAGATTCAGAACATTTTGAATCAGCCGGGCTTCCTGTTCCTCCATCTGCATAACGATCTTAATGCGGCTGGAATCCAAAATGCCTTTGCCGTATTTGCCGTTATCCAGCGAGAACAGATCCTGCATACCCTGTGTGGACGTGATAGCAATACCGCCGAGGCCGCGGATGGTCTTGACCATTTCCTGAATATAGCCCGCCGCCAACGGATTGGAGTTTGCGCCGACCAGCGACCATAGCTCGTCTGAGATCAGCGCCGAGAGCTGCCCGCCGGCACCGGAGATGAGGTCGTTCGCGATATCTGTCGCCCAGAAGATGCCAGGCAGAAGCAGATCGTCTGGCATACCGGATGTGTCAATGACGATATATTTGTTGTCGAGGTCGATCTCATTGCGGCTGCCCATGGCAGAAGCCGAGCCGGTCACATACCGCGCCAGCACAACGGCCAGATGCCGCGTGTCCGCGCTTTCCTGAAGCACGTCGTACCAGTCTGCCAGCACAGGCATTTCGCAGAAGCTCCCATCCTCATTCAAAACGGAAGCGTTGTCAAATGTGATGCCATAGCGCCGGTAGCACTCGACCAGCGATGTGTCCAGATAGTTCCGGTCCTCATCGCTGAGGTCGCGCTTTTGAAGGCTGTACCAGATGATAAGCCGGGAGATTTTATCCGCCAGCACAGAATCATCACGCGAGGCAAGCCCCTTGAGACCAGCATAAGTGTCGAGCGATTTTCTGCGGATGGCCATGATATTCGGGCAGTCCGGTGAGGATGGAGACATACGCAGATACAGTCCGCCGAGCTGCTCACAGCGCGGGCGAAACTCATGGCCCTTCTTCGGGATAATGTAAATGACACGTTTCCCTTGCTGACGTAAACGCCCGCCAACACATTGGAGCGTGAACGTCTTGCCCGCACCGGACGAGCCACCGATCCAGATGTTTCCGTTCGTGTATTTGTAGTCGTCATAGGGGTTCAGAAAGACCGGCGAACGGTTATACATATTGAGTCCGAGGAAGATGCCGTTGCGGTCAGACAACTCATAGGACGCAAACGGGAACGCCGCCGCCACGCCGCTGGTAAGCGCATTGCGGCGGGATTTACGTTCAATATCCGTATCAAGATAGAGAATAGGGAGCATGGACAAGAATGCCTGTTCCTGCTTGTACTCGCACCGCCGGGCGATCATGTCCACCGACACACAGAGCTTTTCAACTGCCGTGACGCGATGCTCCAGCGTTTCAGGATCACCGGCCGTGACCTCAATGAGCGTGTGCATATAATAAAAATCCTCGCCCTGCCGGTTCATCACGTCCTTGAGGTACATTCCAGAGGCGATGGCGCTGTCCAGCTCCTCGAAGTCCTGCCGGGTGTCTGCAACGTCACGCATTCGGCTGCGGTTCATCATGGTCTGTTGGGAGATCTTCGCCAGAATCTTCTCCTTGGATTGCTTGTCAAAATGGAACGAAATGCTGACGCCCTCGCCGGCCTCGACCAGCGGGGCCAGCCAGCTTGCGCCGACGGTCGTGGAATATCCGTAGCCTGTGATGTAAAGATAGGCATGAAAAATGCCGTCCACTACAATGTAGTCCCGGCTTTTGGTGTCCACGCTCGTAGGCGAGAGAATATCCAAGATCGTTGTTGAGCCAGCCTCCAGCTCACTCAGATCCGGCGTTTCTTCGCCGAACAGCAGGCGCTTGAGAAACGGCTGCTTCTTCGGCTGCTCCTTGACTGGCGGCTTCTCCTCCGTCGGCAAGCCGGGCGGCGGGGCATTTTTGTTCTTGCGGTTCTTTTTCAATCAAACAACCTCCTTAAAGCTAAAACGTACTTTTCACGCTAATATGTCACGTTGTAACAAATATTTCATCTTTATTTTGTCTTTTGTTATTGCGTTTCTGGAATCCTTATGATAAAATATGCATACACTAGATTGTAACTAGTTACGATTTTGGCTTGGGCGTAAGCTCTTTGGGCCACCGCAGGCGGGAAGAATTTCCCGCCATTTTTTATAGCTGGAGAACAGAGCGTAATGAGTGAACTTAGCGTTTTTATTGATGAATCCGGCGATTTTGGGGAGTACAGCATACAGCCCGCGTATTATCTTGTCACATTTGTTTTCCATGATCAAAGGCAAGATATTACTACCAATATTCAACATCTTGAAGAAAGTGTGTCTAATTCTGGTTTCCAACTTGATTATATCCATACGGGACCGGTTATTCGCCGAGAAGAAATTTTCGACTCATATACGATTGACGAGCGTAGAAAACTGATTTATAAAATGCTCAATTTTGTTGTTGCAAGTCCAATTTCCCACCTTACCGTCTGTATTGATAGGAGGCAGGCGCAGGACAAGGTAACTCTTTCAGGCAGGCTAGCGCGTGCGATTAACATAGCAATGTTAGAACACATCGACTATTTTAATTCGTTCGATCGTATTCTTGTGTATTATGATAATGGTCAAAATGAACTCAGTTCGATTTTGAATGCTGTTTTTTCAGTGTTGTTTTCAAACGTTGAGTTCAGAAAGGCAGAGCCACAAAGATATCGACTGCTGCAGGCCGCTGATTTTATTTGTACTGTTGAGCTACTGAAAATCAAGCAGGCAGAACATCGCTTAAGTAAGTCTGAAGAAAAGTTCTTCTATAAACCACAGGAACTCAAGAAGACGTTTTTCAAAAGTGTTACAAAAAAGCATATTTAGAGGATCGCGGTGTTACTCTGCGGAGGGCACCTAGGGGGAGCGGATGCGTCCGCTCCTCCTTTTCCTTTCATTCTTCATACACCCCATGCACCTCCGTCGTCATATCGAACACGCCTTCCGGGAGCTTGACGCGCAGACTCGTGCCCTTGTTGATGAGTTCGTACAGGAGCTTTAGTACGAAATCGTCTGTGTAGCGCGGTTCTAAGACTTCCAGCTCGCAGATGTCCAGATAGCGCCGTGCGGTGTCCGCTTCTTCGTTCAGGCGCTGGATGATGCCCTTGACGGTGTTGCGTTTGGCGCGCATTTTGGCTTCGTACTGGAACACAAGAAAAAACCGATGCCGGATAGACTCGCTGGCGATGCCGAGACCGATTTTCTCGATATTGTCCTCAATTTCCGCGCGGCAGTTTTCGCTTTCTTCGGTTTTCTGGAACTGCCGCATCTGCTCGACGTATTCGCTCGTATCCGGCGGGAGCGTGCGCACCTCGCAGCTCATGCTATCCGGTGCGATCTTCAAATACGCGGCGTAGGACGTGATGATATTCTGCTGGTCAGCCGGAGATTTCAGATAGAAGTTGACGGGCAGCACCTCCAGAATTTTAATAAAGCGGTTGTCCTTCGTGATGACTACGCCGCCAATGATGTTCTTGACCGGCAGCCATGCCTGGATGCTGTCGCGGTAGGTCGCGCCGCCGTGACTGGATGGCGCGGCTGTACCGAAAATGGCGTCCTTCATGCTCATAGACGCACCTCCCCGCGGTAAAAGATCAT
>OGNC01000545.1_pt1 | contig 24074 bp, 17 predicted proteins | sample 1573311 | NCBI WGS metagenome assembly OGNC01 (sample SAMEA2581889, study PRJEB24529) | metagenome | biome: Human gut stool | place: China | collected 2011
TTGTGGAGGTGTCCGGCGCGCCCAGCTTTACCATGCCCGCCAAGGAGAAGCACCGTTCCTCCTCGGTGCTGGTCAGCCAGAACGCCGCGCTGAGCAAAGCCAGCGGCGGCAGCTACTACCGCAGCGCCATGCAGGGCGGCATGTGCAATGTGACCGCCTTTAAAAACGATACCGGCACCCAGAGCTATGTTTCGTGGGGTAACAAGGACGGTGCCACCTATATCTTCTGCGTGATGGACAGCCCCGACAGCTGCGATACCCTTGGCTACGCCAACCGCCGCCCCGCCCTGTTCGAGACGGTCAAACTGATGGACTGGGTATTCGACAGCTTTTCCATTCAGGCTGCGCTGGACACTGATTTGACCATTGCGGAGATCCCGGTCCGATATTCCTCCGACACCGACACCTTGCAGCTGTACCCCAACGACAGCATGATGACCCTGCTGCCCTCCACCAGCGACGGCACCGTCACCCAGAAATACTTCCACCTGCCGGACTACGTCTGTGCCCCCATCCAGCAGGGCGATGTAGTGGGCACGGTGGAGCTGAAGCTGGCGGGCGAGACCATCGGCGTGGTGGAGCTGATCGCCGGGCAGGACGTAGCCCGCAACCCGCTGCTGTTCGGGGTGGACAAGGTGAAGGAGTTCCTGACCAGCCTGTACCTGAAGGTGGTGCTGGTGCTCAGCCTGATCGCTGGCCTGATCTACGGGCTGTGGCTGCTGTGCGCCAACTGGAACCGCCGCAAGCCCACCAAAAAGATTCACCGCCGCTATTGAGCAAAACAAAGCCCCGCACCAGATGCGGGGCTTTGTTCTGTATTGCGGCGCTTCAGGCGCGGTTTTTCAAAAGTTCCGTCAGGCTGCGGAAGGTTTGGCCATGGTTGCCGGTAACGGTCTCAGCGTGGAGCAGGCTGCTGAGAACGCTTTCCTCCACGCACTCTGCCACCGCCCGGAACAAAGGGTTGATGGCATCATCGTGGAGCAGGGTCATGGGCAGCAGGGCTTTCTCCGAGTAATGCGGCACCCGGTTGGCGGTGGTGAAGGCGATGACGATCTCGCCGCTGCCGTTGCCGCAGTAGGAACCTGTGCGGGAAAGCCCCACCAGCGCCCGGCGGCACAGCCGCCGCAGCTGCCGCTCACTCAGGGGGATGTCCGTAGCCAGCACCGTGATGATAGAGCCCTTATCCTCGTGGGGCGGGATGCTGTCGCTCAGGAGCGTATGGATGGGCGTGCCCGCCACGATGAGGTCATCGAACAGCGCGTGATTGGAGAGCACCAGCGCACCCATGGTGTAGGGTTTTCCGTCCAGTTCCACCACCCGGGAGGCGGAGCCGATGCCGCCTTTCAACCCGTGGCAGCGCATCCCCCGTCCGGCGCCTACGGCACCCTCGGCAAAATCTGCCTTGCAGTCTGCCAGCGCGGCAAAAACGTGCTGCTCGGTCACATGAAGCCCCCGGATGTCGTTCAGGCCGCAGTCGTTGCACTCGCAGACCACCGGGTTCACGCTGCCGGTGGTCTCGCAGATGTCGGGGTTTTTCTCCAGCATATACTTTACCAGCGCGGTCTGCGCCGTGCCCACGCTGAGGGTGTTGGTAAACAGGATGGGCGTTTCCAGCGTGCCCAGCTCGTCGATCTGCACAAGGCCGGTGGTCTTACCAAAGCCGTTGATGACATAGCTGGCCGCCAGCACTTTTTCGTGGAAAATATCCCCTTGGTGCGGCAGCAGCGCCGTTACGCCCGTCTGCACCACGCCGTCTGCCAAGGTGCAGTGCCCTACCGTCACCCCCGGCACATCGCTGATCTTATCCCGCGCACCTTTAGGCAGTGTGCCCACCTGAAAACCCCATTCGTTCCCTGCAATGCCCATCGTAGCTCCTCCTTGCTTTTTTCTAAGGTGTATCATAGCATTTCCGCTGCCAAAAGTAAACCGCTGTAACAGACCGGGGCGCACATAGAAAAAGAGGCTGCCGCACAGCTATCTCACTGTGCAGCAGCCTCTTTGCTATTTTTTTACGCCGCAGTGCGGTGTTCATCAGGAATGCTCCACCGAACGGAAGAGCCCCTTGAACTTTTCCCAGCAGGCCACCACCCGCTCCCGCGCTGCACAAAATTATTGAGGTGCCGCTGCATTTTCCGTTGGCCACGATCTTCTGAGTGCCGCATAGGAGACCAGAAAGTTTGCCAGCCACCCTGCCGGGACGGCAAGCCAGACAAAGGCAATGCCAAAGCGCGGTGCACAGAGCAGGGCAACGGACAGGCGAATGGCAAGGTTTACCATATTTGCAATGAGGAACGGGCGCATGATGCCAAGCCCGCGCAGCACGCCATCGGTCGCCATCTTGATGCCCATGAAGATGAAGAAGTAACCGAGCCACCGCATATAATCACCGGATACCTGATAGGCCAGCGCCGTTCCGTCCTTGCCCAGAAACAGCGAGGAGATCTGGGTGTGCAGGGTTTCAATGACCGCAAAGGCAATGACCGCAAAGCACAGGTCCAGCACCAGTGCAGCGTGGTAGCCTTTTTTGAGGCGGTCGATCTTCTTTGCACCAAAATTCTGGGAGATATAGGGCGAGACCGCATTGCCGATGGAGACAAAGATCAGCGAGAAAACATTTTCTACCCGCATCGTTGCTGCATATCCGGCAAGCGCCTGTGTGCCAAAGGGGTTTACCACCGCCTGCACGATCATCATGCCGATGGACACGGTGGACTGCTGCAAGACCGACGGCACCGCAATGCGGAGCATGGAATACAGCTCCTGCCGATCGAACTTATTAAAGGGGCTTTTATATTGCCGCATCCGGTGCAGGAAGATCAAAAACGAAAACACCGCAGAAATGCCCTGTGCGATCAACGTGGCAAGGGCTGCGCCAAACACGCCCAAGCCAAGCCCCGCCACCATCCAGAGATCCATAAAAATATTCAGGATGGAGGAAAAGATCAGCAGACCCAGCGGGATCCTGGACTCCCCAATGGAGGTAAACATGGTGGAAAGAATGTTGTACATGAACAAAAACGGGAAGCCCACAAAATAGACCCGCAGATACAGCACCGCGTCCTCCAGAATGTCGGCGGGGGTCTGCAAGCCGCTCATCATAGCACGGGAAAAGCTAAAGCCAAAAACGCCAAGGACAACGCTCAAAACCAGAAAGCTGAGCAGGGACGTTGACACGATGGTTTTCATTTTGCCATAGTTTTTAGCGCCAAAATAGCGGCTTACCAGCACACCGGCACCCACACCGGCACCCAGCGCCACACAGATAAAAACATTGGTCAGCGCAGCACAGGCACCGACAGCCGCCAGTGCCGAGGAGCCGACAAACTGGCCGACTATGATGGAATCTGCCATGTTATAGACCTGCTGAAAAAAGCTGCCCAGGATCATTGGCATTGCAAAAACCGTCAGCGCTTTCAGCGGCGCATCTGTGATCAGATATTCATCTTTCGACATGATCTATTTTCCTCCGAGCTGTGTTTCTCTCAATTTTTTAAATTTGCTCTGGCCAAGTATACCACGCTTTTTCCCTACTGAAAAGCTCCCGCTTGCATTCTCGCAAACTGCTTTTATAACGTCCCGTTTCCCTTTCTCTCGTCTTGACAAGCCCTTTTCTTCCGATTACAATACCAAAAAGAGCCGGCGGGCGGTCTTTTTGCTGCCTGCTGCCACAATCTTCCGGGAAAGGAACTTTTTCATGGAACCAAAAACAAAACAATCTCTGCTCGTTACCGTGGTAGGGGTAACGCTTTTTGTAGCGCTGCTGCGGCTTTCTGACGTTCTGGCCTTTGCCGCAAAGCTGATAGATCTGGTACTGCCCATTCTGGCGGGCGGCATTCTGGCGCTTTTTATCAACGTGCCCATGACCGGTCTGGAAAAGCGGCTGAACCGCCTGTTCGGCAAGGCCAAAAAGCAGCCCTCGGCGAAAGCCATCCACCTTCTCAGCTTTTTCATCACCCTGCTGGGCGTTGTGCTGGTGCTGGTATTGGCGCTGACTTTGCTGATTCCGGAGCTGGTGCAGTCCTTCCACAGCCTGTATGTGCAGATCGAGGCCAATATTCCCCGCTGGACTGCCTATCTCAACGCACAGGATGCTGACATGGGCTGGCTGATGAACTGGCTGGAGGGCATCAACTGGGAGCAGCTGCTGCACAAGGTCACCGCAAGCATCGACACGGTGCTGGTCAATGCGGTAGGGGCTGTCTCTGCCACGGTGAATATCGCGATCACCGCCTCGTTTGCGCTGATCATCTCCGTCTATATGTCCCTTAGTACGGAGAGCCTCGGCCACCAAGCCCGCACGCTGGTGTGCGCCTACCTGAAGCCTGCCCACGCCGCCGGGGTGCTGAAGTTCTGCCGGCTGTTCCGGCAGTCCTTTGCAAACTTTTTAACGGGACAATGCAGCGAGGCAGTGATTCTTGGCGTTCTGATGGCTCTTGCATTTTCCGTTTTCAAGATCCCCTACGGCAGTCTGGTGGGCGTGCTCACCGCCATCTGCGCCATCATCCCCTATGTGGGTGCACTGATCTCCTGCGTGGTCAGTGTGTTCCTTGTGCTGTTGGTAGACCCTGTGCTGGCGGTGCGCTGCCTGATCGTGTACCTTGCCGTGCAGTTTGTTGAAAACCAGTTCATTTATCCCCGTGTGGTGGGAAAATCCGTGGGGCTATCGCCGCTATACACCCTTATTGCCGCCATGATCGGCGGAAAGCTTTTTGGCATCATCGGCATTATCTTCTTTATCCCCCTGACAGCGGTGGTCATCGAGCTTGTAAAAGAGGACACCTTTCGGCGTCTGCGCGCAAAAGAGCCCCTGCAATAAAACAGCGTGCCCGGAATACCATACCCCCTGATATCCTTCCCTGGTGTCAGGGGTATTTTTATGCCGTGCAGCTGCAAAGCACGCGGTTGTTCGCCCTTTTCCATGCAAAATCCTTCAAAAAACAGCTTGAAACACTTTTGTTACAATGATACAATATGATTGTTATTTTATGGGAAAATCGGCGTATGCCCCGTGCGGACAGGCCGCGAGCGTAGGGGTTCCTGTGGGGTGTGTAAGAATCGCTAAGGTAGCACTGCGCTCCTGCACTTGCGCAGTACTGCCTTCCGAAAATGTGAGGAAAGTATATTTATATGATAAAAAAGATCTCCCGCCGCTCCTTTTTGCAGGCTTGCAGCGTTGCAGCTGCCACGGCAGCGCTGACCGCCTGCGGCGGCGGCAAGGCTGAAAGCAAAACAGCAGATGCGCACGAAGCCGTCACCTTTATGGCACCTTATAAGGAGATAGAAGCCTTTATTGAGCAGGTGCACAGCGTTTACCCGGAAGTGAACATCGAGGTCGTGCCATACAGCGGCGATAACACCACCACCTGTTTGCAGAATATGTTTGCGGCAGGCGACCTGCCGGACGTCTGCACCTTGACCTACTACGACCCCCAGATCGATCTGGTCTCCGACAAACTGCTGGACCTTTCCGGCTACGATTTTACGGACAACTATGTGGAGTCCCGTCTGCAGGACGTGTTCGACAACGGTGCCATCTATCTGCTGCCCTCGGTTTACAACTGCTACGGCATCACCTACAACAAGACCCTGCTGCGAGAACACGGCTGGGAGCTGCCCAATTCTTTCGCTGAGCTGGAAGTGCTGGCTGCAAAAGCCAAGGAAGCCGGGGTCGATCTCTGCCTGCCGCAGATCCAGTATCCGGGCTACGGTTTCCAGTATCTGTGCAACATTGCAGATGCCGATTTCCTTGGCACGCTGGACGGCAGACTGTGGCAGAAGGATTATCTTTCCGGCAAGGCAAACGTCAGCAACACCCCCGGCATGATGCAGGCAATGGCGTATGTCAAAAAGTGGAAGGACATCGGGATGCTGAACGGCTCCGGCGATGCTCTTGACGACAATGTGACCCTGCAGAGGATGGCCGAGGGGAATACCCTGTTTTTGATCGGAAACACCAACGGCATTGTGGAGGCAGACGGCAACGCCGATAAATTCGGCCTGATGCCCTATCTTTCCGAGGACGGCACCCAGAACGTTTTTGTGCTGAATGTGAACCGCTTCTACGGTCTGAATAAAAAGCTGAAACAGAACCCCCAAAAGCTGGAAGATGCGCTCAAGGTGATGCGTGTGCTTTCCACCGTTGCAGGCACCAGCGCTCTGCAGCCCGCAACGGCGCTGAAAAGCAGCCTGTTGCCCTTCAAGGGTGCAAAGGCAGACGGCACCTACTATGCCGACATCGCCGATACCCTGAACGCAGGCAACACCGCGCCCTTTATCTATTCCGGCTGGGAAAACACCTTCGTGACCACCGGCCTTAAAATGCTGGACTTCATGAAGGGCAACGCCACCATGGAGGATGTCATCCGTCAGCTGGACGAGGATCAGGACAGTGTGGTGAACAACACCCCGGATGTCATCACTACCGTTACGGAGGAGCTTTCGCAGCAGGACTGCGCCATGCTGGTAGGCCGCTGCTTTGCACAGGCTACCGGCAGCGACCTTGCGCTGGTCTCGCTGAGCACATGGATCCCCGGCAACCCCACCGAGCAGAACCACCACGGCGTAGCCGCCAAGCTGTACGCCAAGGGCATTACGGATTACGACCTTTCGGTCATCCTGCCCACCGGCTGGAACCGCACCATCCAGACCGTCACCCTGACCGGGCAGCAGATCAGCGAACTGCTGGCTTCTGGCTACGATGCCTACGGCAACGGCAAGGGCTACCCCTATGTGCTGGTAAGCCCGGTGCAACCGGAGGCGGGCAAGACCTATCAGGTTGCCATCTGCGGTGTGAGCGACCGGCTGGCTGCCGAAGCAACGGTGACAGACAGCGGCGTGGTGGGCATGGATGCCGCAAAAACCTTCTTTGGTGCTTACACCACCATCAGCCGGGCAGACACCGCATGGAGTTGAATAAAACGGACAGGAGATACTGGATGTGAACAACAAAATCTATAAAAAGCTGTTTGTGGGCTTCGGCTTTGTCAGCATCGTGTTGATCCTGACCCTTTTTGTCATGAGCCAGACCTACATCCAAAACCTTGTCTACCACGAGCGTCTGAGCCAGATGGAAGAGGTCACCCACCAGATGTTCCACAGTCTGGAGGATGTGATCGACAACCACTGGGACGAGGTGGATGTGCAGTGTAATTATTTGTACTACACCCCGCTGGAGACCGATACCGATCTCTACCGCTATCTGAAAAAGCTGTCGGAGCTTTCCAATTACCATGAAAAACAGATCGAACTGATCGCCGTGGATGCTGCCGGGCGTTATTATACCGAGTATGGCCGCACGGGTCTGCTGCGGGAAATGAACTATCTGGAAAACGCGCCTCAGCGGGTCAGCTATGTTTCCAATTCGCTGACCGTGGACGACTCCCGGATGGTGTTTCTGGAACAGCTCTCCACCCCCATCACACTGCAAAGCGGAGAGAAAGAGATCACCCTGCGCTACTTTGGCATCGCCCAGAGTATGACCCAGCTGAACGATTATTTCCGCTGCGACGCCTACGAAAATAACAACAGCGTCTATGTGCTGGATAATAACGGCTTCAAGCTGTTCAACGCCAATGACACTGAGCTGCTGAAGGGGCATAACGTATACACCGTGCTCTCCCAGATGTCCTATCTGCACGGTTCTTCCTTTGCAGTAGCAAAGGAGCGGCTTGCCCGCACAGGCTCCTGTTATTCCAACGCTGTGCTGGACGGAACTGAGTATTACTACGCCCTGAAGCAGATGGAAAACGCCCAGTGGACGCTGGCGTTCCTTGTTCCAGCAGAATATGTGGCCGTGAATACGCAGAAGCTGGTCAATATCGTCATGGCCGTTATTGTAGGCTTTGCAACGGTGTTTTCGATCATGGCAGTCATTGCTGGCTGGTTCCTTTTGCGGGAAAAGCAGCAGCGGGAGCTGCAGGCTGAAAAAAAGACGAACCTCCGTCTGGAGCAGTATAACGTCCAGCTGACGCAGGCCAACGACGAGATGCGGCGGGCGCAGGATGCTGCCGCCGAGGCGTTACAGTCCGCCGAGCGTGCCAGCAAAGCCAAGACGGACTTCCTTTCCAACATGAGCCACGATATCCGCACCCCCATGAACGCCATCATCGGCATCACCGCCCTGATGAAAAACGAGCTGCACGAGCCGGAAAAGCTTGCCGAGCATCTGGGCAAGCTGGAAAGCTCCGGTCAGCTGCTGCTGGGCATCATCAACAATATTCTGGATATGAGCCGCATCGAGAGCGGCAAGACCACCCTGCATGTGGAAAAAATGAATCTGTCCCAGCAGATCAGTCAGCTGGACAGCATCATCCGGCAGCAGGCAGGTCAGCGCAGTCAGACCTTTACGGTAAGCACCAATCTGCAGCACGAAAACGTGCTGGCCGACCCCAACCGTCTGAATCAGGTGCTGATGAACATCCTCTCCAATGCGGTCAAGTATACGCCCACCGGCGGGCACATCCGGTTGGAGGTGGAAGAGCTGCCCCGGAACGAGCACTACGCCCGGTACCGCTTTGTGGTGCAGGATGACGGCATCGGCATGAGCGCGGACTACCAAAAGACCCTTTTCGACCCCTTTACCCGCGAGGAGTGCTCCGGCACCAACAAGGTGCAGGGCACGGGTCTGGGTATGGCTATTACCAAAAGCGTCATAGACCTGATGGGCGGCTCCATCAGCGTAGAGAGTGCCACCGGTAAGGGCACCCGCTTTGAGGTGGTGCTGGAATTCCCCATTGACACCGAAGCGGACACGGTGCAACAGGCGCAGGCGCTCCCGGAGGAAGAAGAGACCACTTCTCCCCTGTCCGGCATGAAGTTCCTCTGTGCCGAGGATAACGCCATCAACGCCGAGATTCTGCAAATGCTGCTGGAAACAAAAGGCGCAAGCTGCACCATCTGCCCCAACGGTCAGGAGATCGTGGATGCCTTTGCCAGCGTAAAGCCCGGCGATTATGACATGATCCTGATGGATATACAGATGCCGGTGATGGACGGCCTGGAAGCCACCCGCCGCATCCGCAGCGGCGAAAACCCGCTGGGACGCACCATTCCCATCCTTGCCATGACCGCCAACGCCTTCCTTGAGGATATGCAAAAGAGCAAGGAAGCCGGCATGGACGAACATCTGTCCAAGCCTGTAGACATCAGCGCACTGGAACAGGTGGTAAAGCGCTTCCGCGTCCCCCCCCCGAAAATAAATAGCGGTATACAGCGCTTTTGTCGCAAAGCGCCGCATAACCTTGCATAAAAAAACTGCTGCCCCTTTGCCCGGACGCTTTGGCATCCGGTACGGGGCAGCAGTTTTTTGCGTTATAGAGGGAATGTTACGCTCAGATGGGCATGGTCTGGTAGAACCAGTCCGAAATGGCCTTGCGGGTGTCGGCGAAGAACTTTTTCACCGGGCAGGCGGCATCCCGGGCTTCCTGTTCCAGATCCGTGCCTGCGGGGAAGTTGCGGATGACGGTATACGCCACCGACTGCGGCGGCAGCGACATCATCACAGCCGGGTCGTGCACCACGCAGATCTGCTCGCCTACCGCAAGGGTAGCGGGGTCGGAGGTGGTCTTTTCGTCATGGTCCTGCCAGACGGTGCTGTCGGTAACGATCATCTGATAGGTCTCCTGCTCTTCCGCAGTCACCAGAATGGACTCCACCTTGCCTTCCACGGTGCGGCTGACGCCCTCTACTACACCATAATAATAGAGCTTCTTGGAAAACAGTGCCGAGGCAGAGGGCAGTGCGCTGACGCTGAGCAGCAGCACCGCAAGCAGACAAAAGAGCGAGCGATAGGTCTTTTTCATAGAAAACCTCCATTTTTGATATTGCAGCGGAGCGCCCGGCGCTCCCGGATGCCTTATTTTACCACAACTACCGTCGGATTTCTATATCCGGGCTTAACTGGCCACGGAAAATCAACTTTTACACAAAAAGGACTGCCGTGCAAAACAGCGCACAGCAGTCTTTTTTTGCTTTTATCGGTTTATTTGCTGATGGAAAGGGTGCCGAAAGCAGTCTCTTCAAAGTGGCTGCTGTACAGCTCCTGCATCAGTTTGATGAGCGAGAGGGTGTCCTCTGCGCCGGCGGTCTCGTAGCAGGAGTGCATCGCCAGCTGCGGCAGGCCGATGTCTACGCAGTTCATGGACACCTGTGCCATGGCCAGATTGCCCAGCGTGCTGCCGCCCACCTTATCGGAGCGGTTTGCAAAGTATTGCAGCGGCACACCGGCGCGGGCAGCCAGTTCCCGGGCGGCGGCAACACTCATGCCATCGCTGGTGTACTTCTGACCTGCGTGGGTCTTGATGACCACGCCCTTGTTCATGTAGGTGCAGTTGTTCACATCGGTGTGCTCCGGGTGGTTGGGGTGCACGGCGTGGGCGTTGTCGGCGCTGACCATAAAGCTGGAAGCCACCGCGCGGTGGAAGTCCTCGTCGTTGCCGCCAAGGCTCTGGGCAATGCGGTGCAGCACATCGTACAGGAAGGTGGAAGCTGCGCCCTGCTTGGTGCCGGAGCCGACTTCCTCGTTATCAAAGAAGGCTGCCACGCCGATGGAGCGGGCGTTCTTGGCGGTCAGCAGACCTTTCAGGATGCCGTAAACGCACTGCTGGTCGTCCAGACGGCCGCAGGAGATAAACTCCTCGTTGCAGCCCCAGACGGTGGCCTTTTCCCGCACATAGAGGAACAGGTCGCTGCCAAGGATCTGCTCCTCGGACACCTGCAGCTCCTCTGCGATCAGCTTTTTCAGCGCGCCCTCCTCGCAGGCGCCGCCCAGCACAGGCAGCATATCCACCTGCTTGTTGAAGGAAGCCTTATCGTTGACCTCGCGGTTCATGTGGATGGCAACGCTGGGGATCATCAGCAGGTCGCGGTCCAGCGCCACCAGACGGGATACGATAGCGCCGTTCTCCTGCACCAGCACACGGCCCGCCACAGACAGCGGACGATCCATCCATGTGGCGCAGATCATGCCGCCGTAGCCCTCGGTATTCAGCTTGGTGTAGTTCTGCCCCATGTGGATCTCGGCGTTCTCCTTGATACGGAAGCAGGGAGAATCCGTATGGGCGGCGGCAACGTTGAAGCTGTAATTTTCCAGCTGGTCGCCCATGCGGAAGGCGATGATGCTGGAGCCGTTGCGGCAGACAAAGTAGTCCTTGCCGGGCTCCAGCGCCCACTTGCGGCTTTCCAGCAGCTCGGCAAAGCCTGCTTTCAACAGGATATCCCGCACAGCGGCGGCGGTGTGGTATGCGGTGGGGTTGCCGTCGATGAAGGACAGCATTTCACGGACTTCGGATGCGATCATAAAAATAAACCTCCTTGGGTGTATCTGAAAAGAGCCGGTCAGTGCTGACCGGCCCTTTTTAAGCATATTCAGGTTACTTTTTAACAGCGGTCTGCTCGCGCTTTGCAAGGGCGGGCAGAATGAATCCCAGTACGGTCAGCACCACGGGGGTGATAACGTTCAGTGCAAAGGTGAAGGGGTCCTTGTCGTACATACCCAGCACGCAGCACACGGCAGTAACGGCAAAGCACCAGCCGCCGAAGAACTTGGCCACGGCCTGATTCTTGACAAAGCGGTACTCGGCAGGGATGGTATCGTAGGCGTTGCGCAGGGCGATGTAGGCGGCAAACACCCACAGGTAGCGCATGGGCATACACACAGAGTTCAGCTTGGTCAGCTGGCGCAGAACGGCAGCAGCACCGGGCACGAAGGACTGTGCCAGAATGATGGAGCCGGACAGCACAGCCACCATCTTGATGCCGTTGCTGTGCACGCCGTGGGCGTTGACCTTGTGCAAAGCCTGCGGGATGAACTGCTTGGTGTGCTCGTTATCCAGCAGCATACGCAGCGGTGCGTCGATGCTCAAGATCAGCACGGCGAGCTGGCTGATGACGTTGCACAGGGCGTAGATGATCATGAACAGATCGCCCACATGGTAGTACTGACCCAGCTTCTGGAAAGCCCAGTAGGAGCTGTTGGCAGCGTAGGCGTTGAAGCTTTCGGCGCTGGCGTTGATGATGGCGGGGTCGAACATACGGCTCATGGCCAGCGTGCCCAGAATAGCGCAGGTGACCACCATGACGGCCAGCGTGATCATGCCGCGGGGGAAGCCCTTGCTGGGGTTCTCGACCTTATTGACGTAGGGAGAGATCTTCTCGCAGCCGCCCACAGCGAACACCAGAATGGACAGAGACGTGAAGTAGGTGACGTTGAAGTTGGGAATGAGGCTGCTGAAACTCAGGTTGGCGTGGACGTACTCTGCCGTGGGGTTGATGGCCGGGGCAGCGAACATCATCACGATGTACAGCAGGGACATGACGAAGGTGCAGGTGCCTGCGGCGGTCAGCAGCTTTTTCAGGGGGTTCAGACCCAGACTTGCAATGTAGCAGCCCAGCAGCAGGATGCAGAAGGTAGCCAGCTGGATGTAGTGGGTGGGGAAGGAATCGTAGGTCTCCGCATTGCGGAAAACTGCCCAGCTCAGCGCTTTCAAAAAGCCGCTGCCCTTGCTGGCGATGTAGGTGATGTGGCAGGCCCAGTAGGTCCAACCGGCGTAGTAGGCCAGCTTGGCGTTAGTGGTCTGGTGCAGCCAAGAGCTGACGCCGCCGCCCTCGTTCTTAAAGGCAGAGCCCAGCTCACCCACCATCAGCGCATAGGGGATGAAGTACAGGACAAACATAAAGATCCAGCTGAAGATGACCTGCGGACCGTTAAAGTACACAAAGCCGTTGGTAATGTTGCCGAAGCCCCAGACCGTAGAAAAGGCCATGAAGGCAAGGGTAAGCCACGAGATCTTTGTAGCTTTTTCTTTGTTAGACATGCGGACAATTCCTCTCTTTCTTTTCCACACAGGGCGGAAGTTCCTGTAAGAAGGCCGATGTTCCGCATACATTTCGCAATTTTTACCAAAAATACAGCAGTACTCGACCGATCACTTTGATAGTATAGCATAATTGCAGATTGTAGACAATCTGCAATTTCCATAAAATGATTGGTCAAAATTTAGACGGTCAGCCAAATTCCCCTTATTTTGCTGCTTCGTCCGCTGCCTGTACGGCGCTGTTCGCGCTGCGCATCCGCTCCATGGGCTCCATGTAGTGGGCGTAGACGGCGCGGCAGGCAACCTCGGTGTCGCCGCTTGCCAGCGCCTCGTACAGCTTGGTGTGAATGCCGTTCTGCCGCTGCGCCAGCGTCTCGTGGTTGGAGCCGCTGTTCGCCCCAACAAGCAGGTTGCCGTAGTTCAAGTCGTCCCAGAATTTCAGCAGTCTGGGCAGCCCCGCCCGCTGCACGATGACCGCATGGAAGCGGTTGTCGTTCTCCACGATCTGCGAAAGATCCCCCGGCCGGACATTGCGCATCTCCTCTAAGATGCCGCGCAGGGTGTGCAGATCCTCCTCCGGGAATTTGCAATCAAAATAGCGCAGCGCCGTCATTTCCAGATTTGCCCGCAGCAGATAGATCTCGTAGGCGTCCTCCGGCTTTACCCGGCGCACCGAGCAGCCCACATTGCGCGAATACTCGACCATGCCCTCCTGTTCCAGCTGCCGCAGCGCCTCCCGGATGGGTGCCCGGCTGGAGCCAAACTCCTCGGCCAGTTTCTGCTCGGCCAGCTTTACGCCCGGCTGCAGCTCCCCGGTAAGGATCTTGCTCCTGATGGCAGAGGTGATACTTTCCCGTAAAGTCTGAAAGGCAAATTCGCCCATGACTTTTATCCCCCTTTTTTCTTCTATACGTTCTTTTTTTGCCGCACGCAGTCCGCAGCCGCTGCCAGTGCAGCCGCAGGCCTGTATTGCGTGCGCCTTATAAGGATACCACGAAATGGTAGAAAAATAAAGTTTTCTGGCAAAAACAGGTACTTTCTCCCCTCTCCGTCGTCGAAAGCCTGAACACAAAAAATGCCCCCGGAGGGCTTATTGCAGCTCTCCGGGGGCATCCTATATACGTTATGCCTTGACGCACACGGTCAGCATTTACTCGATCTCGATCAAATTCGGGTTCTCAGGCAGAGCCTTTGTCTGCTGAGGAGCGGGCAGCTGGATGTGCAGGACACCATCCTCGAACTTTGCGTGGATGTCCTCCTTCTTCACCTCGCCCACATAGAAGCTGCGGGCGCAGCTGCCGGAGAAGGTCTCGCGCCGCACATAGCGGCCCTTGTTGTCCTTTTCGTCATTGCTGTGGCTGCGCACTGCCTGAATGGTCAGGTAGCCGTCGCTCAGATCCATCTGAACGTCTTCCTTCTTGCAGCCCGGCAAATCAACGTCTACTTCGTAGCCGTTGTCCGTCTGCTTGACATCGGTCTTCATCATGTTTGCGCCGCGCTTGCCAAAGGTGTCGCGGGCTTCGCGGTTCATCGCACGCTCCAGTGCACCCTCGTTCCAGAACGGATCAAAGAGATCATCGAACAGGTTCTCATGAAAAACAGTCGGCATAAACATAAAACATACCTCCAATCCCGGCGTTCGGGTCGGGTATAAAATTACATTTTGAAGCTCCCTGCAAAGGGCTTTCCGGGGAACCTTGCGGCTCTCCTTTTGCCCTTCCTCCTGAGCACGCCACTGTTATAGCACAATTATTTAGCACTGTCAAGCGTAGAGTGCTAAAATTCATAAAAGAATAATACTTTTGTCACAGCTTCTGCGATTTCTTCAAAAATACCGCGCAGCAACGCGTTCATTATATTGCAAGCGGAACAAGCAGCCCTTGGATATACCCCGCAAAATACGCAATGCCTGTGCTTACAGCAATGCAGACGCCCCACAAGACCCATGCGGCAAGCTTTTTGCCAGTCAGCCTGTAAATGGCGTTCCAATACTCCATATTGCACCATACAAGCGCCGCCGAGAACAAGACCGAAAACCACTGCGCACGGAAGGACAGTTCCATGCTGATAAGCAGATAATTCGTCAGCGTATAAAACAGGCTTCTGCCCACGATCTCCGGCACGCTTGAATGCTTTTGCTGCATATCAGTCACCCGTCTTTCCGTTCAAACCCCAGATAACGCGTGCCCTGAAAGCTCAGCTTTCCGGTATCGCCCTCGACAAGCATTCCGTAATCCGAACCATCTACTTCCAGTTCCATGCGGTCACCGCTTTCTACCTGAAAGGTGGCATAATAGGTAGTGAACGTATGCGACATCGTATTGTCCGTATGATGGCGGGAAACGTTCGTCCGCTTGGCCACCACAGTAGCCGGGACGGTAAGGCGCGGGGACGCATTATTTTTGCCCCATGTGCGCAGGTTGCTCACCACGGTAAACAGGATCATGCCCAGCACCACCAGAAACACCAGCGGGAACAGGATGCTGAACAGCGCGTCAAACCCACTATAAAACATTTTAGCCCTCCAAAATTTCCTCCAGCAGCTGCTTTACGTCCTCCAGAAAAGCGTCCTCGCCGAGGGTGTTCACCTTAAAGAACACCGCCTGACTGCCGCCCGCTGCAATGGCCGACAGTCGGATAGGCCCGTCCCCGTTCTGGAACAGGGTCAGCGTCAGGCTAAGGCGGTTGCCACCCACCATACTGTACCGCTCAAATACCCGCACGCTGCACCGGGCGCTGCCCTCCTTGAAATCGCTGCCGGCTTCCAGCTCTGCCGACCAGCTGCTGTCCGGGATGGCGTGTTCCAGCTTGCGGAGCAGGGTATCGAAGTTCTGGTTGCGGATGGTCTTTTCAAAAATAGCCATAGCTTCCTCCTTTTGCAAAATGCAGTCCCTTTACCCTGAATACGAATAAAAGCAGGCAACGATTGCAGCGCCCGCCCTTATTTTGCTGCGGTCAAGCTTTCTTTTTGCGCAGCTTGGGTGCGGTGGCGGTGTAGCTCATATCCAACACCAGACGGAGCTTATCCTCTGGGGCGCTGCCGTCCAGCGCGGCGGTGATCCAGTTTTCCTTGTTCATGTGGTAGGCAGGGTAAAAGCCCGGTTCTGCCCGCAGGGAGCCGATGAGGATGGGGTCACATTTCAGGTTCACGATATCCACCGGCTGCTGCCCGGGCAGACCCAGCTTGCTTTTGGGCACGGTGGTGACCAGTGCAAACCACTTGCGGTTTGCTGCATGGCGGAACACCGCCGACTCCGGGGTGTCCATCCACGGATAGTCCGGCTCTACGCTGTAAGTATCAAAAATGAGCTGTTCCAAGCCCTTGCGGTCCATGGGCTCGCCCCCTTTACGGCTGCTGTGCCAGCAGCTGCGCCAGCACATCCTCCGGGCGGGGGGTGTGGTTTTGGTATTTTGCCCGCAGCGGAGCGGCGGCGTTGTCCATGATGTAGGGCACGCCCACCACGTCCAGCATGGTCTCGTCGTTGTAGTTATCGCCAAAAGCCATGACCTGTGCGGGGTCGATGCCAAGGATGCTGCACACGCACTGCACCCCGATGCCCTTGTTGGCAAAGGTGGTATCGATCCAGTACGGACCCGCCACGGCGCAGTTGGCCTGCTTCCAGCGGGGCACAAAGCGCTCTACATAGTTTTCCACGCCCTCGTGCAGGTACACCGACACCTTGGTGATGTCCTCCGGCACCTCGGCGGGGCTGTGAATGATCTGGTAGTGGTTGCCCACGAACTGCACCCGCTGCAGCATGCCAAGGCCGCGCTCCATCAGGTAGGCGGTGTTCTGGCCGGAGAGCATCACCTCGCCCTGCCCCTCGCTGCGGGTCCACATATCGTTGGCAATTTCCTCTGCCAGCGCCCGCGGCATGGGATTTTTGGCGATGCACTGTTCTTCTTTAAAGATGGTGCCGCCGTTTTCGCAGATAAACACGCAGCAGTCCGCCACCGGTGCAAAAAGCTTGCGCAGGCTGGTATACTGCCGCCCGGAGGCCGGGCAGAACCAGATGCCCCGCTGATGCAGCGCCCGGATCTGGTCGAATATCTCGCCCTCCAGTTCCTTTTTGCCGTATTGCAGCAGCGTACCGTCAATATCGCTGCAAACCAGTCTGATGTCCATGGCTGTTATTCCCTTTCCGTTTTTTCTTATTTTACCACGGTTTTCCGCTGCGGAAAAGCCCCGGGCACAGCTTTTGTGCCCTTTATCCTGTGCCGCTCAGCGCTTAGGCTGGTAGTGCATACTGGACACATTATAAATCGTAACAAAGGCCTTTGGGTCCTCGCGGTTGATAAAGTTCATCAGCTTCTGATACTCGTTTTTGTCCACGATGGTAATGATCTCGTTGTGCTTTTCAAAGTTGTATGCACCGATGGCCTCGTACATGGTGGCACCGCTGTGCAGGTCATTGATGATGAACTGCCGCAATGCCTCCTCCTTTTCGGTAATAATACACACCCGGCGCTTGATGCTGTTATCGAAGATGAAATGGTCCAGCACGATGCCGTTGAAATAGGTGCCAAGAATGCTCAGCACCACGGTCTTTTTATCGTAGACAAGGGCGGCAGAGAGTGCCACGCACATGCCCGAAAGGGACATTGCCTTGCCCAGCTCCATGTGCAGGTACTTGTTCATGATCTTTGCCACGATATCCAGCCCGCCGGAGGATGCGTTGCGGTTGAACAGGATGCTCAGACCCACGCTGACCACCAGAATATAGCACAGCACATCCAGTTCCTGACTATCGGTCATGGAGCCAAAATCCGGGAACAGCCGCTCGAAAAGCCCCAGAAACACCGGCAGCATCACGCTGGTATACACGGTTTTTGCGCCAAACTCCCTGCCGCAGGTAAAAAACCCGATGATGAGCAGCACGATGTTCAGCACCATAGTAATAGCCGAAAGCGGCAGCGGCACAAAATTAGAAAGCACGATGCCAAGGCCGGAAATACTGCTGACGGATGTATGACTGGGCACCAGAAAAAAATAGACCGCCGCCGCAATAATGGCAACGGCCCCGGTCAGGATGGCCATCTCCTTGGCAATTGCAGGGTAGTTCAGCTTCTTGTTTGTCATTGTTGCTCCTCCAAGCTTTTGTTTTCAGCATTCAGTATACCATGCTTTGCGCTTGCAGGAAAGCACCGGGCGCAAAATAACAAGGCCGCCGCACAAAACGCTGTGCAGCGGCCTTGCCACCTTATCAAAATTCGTCTTCCGGGTCGCCGCGCTCCGGCATGGTGCGCATCTCCCGCACCAGCATGGCACGCAGATGATACTTGCGCTGCTCCTGCTCGGTCTCCGAGCTGGTGCGCAGCTCCACCGTGCCATCGGGGCGGCTTTCGCCCGTGTACAGCGGAATGCTCACCACAGCCTGTGTGCCCTTTTCGGGCGCAGGCTCCAGCTGTAAGCTCCAGTCCATCCGGCGGCAGCACTCCCGGCAGAGCAGCAGTCCCAGCTGCGCCCCGCCCAGAAAGCTGCGGCGGTTTTCCAGCGCTGCCTGTACATCCTCACCGGGCAGACCGCAGCCATCGTCGGTGACGGTCAGCTGCCAGTCGCTCTCGGTGCGGCGCAGCGCGATACAGATGCTGCCGCCCTCCCGGCTGGCGCGCAGGGCATTGGAGAGCAGATGCAGGCACAGCAGCTCCGCATCTCTGCGGTCTGCCATTACGCAGCAGGCAGTACACCCGCCGTAATCCAGCCGGATATCCACCCCAAGCTGCGCCCGGATCATATCAGACTGCGCCGCCACCTGCTGCAAAAGCTCACACAGGTCAATGGGGTACAGCTGCGGCTTTGTGTCCTCGTGCAGAAACTCCAGCAGGGTGATCGCCTCGCTGAGGGTGCGTTCCAGCTGCATGGCAGCGGTGTCGATATCTGCCACCGCCTGCCGGGTAGACGTGTCTGCACCGGTGCGGTCAAAATGCTGCTCCAGATATTCACAGTTGCGTCCGATCAGCGCCAGCGAACGGAAGCAGACCTCCTCGACCCGCTTGCGCTGCTCTGCGGTGATAGACCGCGTTTCTGTCTTTTGCTGCTCCATTGCTCTGCCTCCCCGGGCGATGCCATTTTTCTAAAGGAACGCCGCCGTGTTCCAAAGCCGTGTGCAAGCCTTACAGGCGGGTGGATGGCACTTTTTGCCGCAACACAACGTCCCTGACCGCGTAGATCAGCTTGCCGGTGGTGGGTTTGCCGCTGCCCAGCCTTGTATCGGCCTTAAACGCCAGCCACGCAAGAGGCGGCTTTTCCTCCAGCTGATCCACCATCCGGCGGATGCCGCTTTCCACTGCAGCGACCGATGTATTAAACTGCTCGCTCACCGCCTGCAAGATCTCCTTGCGGATCGCCAGCTTCTGGCTGGTGCTGCATGCGATGCCGACCGCGCAGGATAGATATCCGGCGTTGACATCCCCCTGCGGGATGCCCCACGCCGCATACAGCTGGCTGCACCGCTGCTCCAGCTGCCGGTTCTGCCGCCCGGGCATCCGGTAAAGCTGCCACAGCAGCCTTTTCAGCTCGGTGCCCTCTACGCAGTAGCACCCCTCGCGGAGCTTTTGCAACGCCGTGCCGCTGCTGCGGCCATGGCTCTGTATCAGAAGCATCGGCCGCTCCTTCAGCTGATAAAACTGCCGGACAAATTGCTCCGCAGGCAGATCCGTCAGCTCGCTGCAAAGCACCACGGCATCATAACGGACACCCTGCCGCAGCTGTGCCAGCAGCTTTTCGCCGCTGCAAAAGCAGGTGCAGTCAATGGCGGTTCCCTGCTCCTGCAAATAACGCTTCTGGACACGCAGTTCTTTCAGATCATAGCTTGCAAGGGCGACTTGCAGTTGGGCTGTTCGCTCACTGTTCACGCCATGCGCCGCCTTTCTCGCCTACCAGCCCGGCAGCTGTCAGGTCTGTGACCGCATCCCGCCAGAGCTCCGGCTGAACTCCATTTTCACACAAGTAGCGCAGGAGCCGGTAACAGAACTCCGGCGCTGCCGCAACATGCTGACTGACGATCTGCTGTCGGCTGCCGATCTGGCACAGGGTCAGCCGACAGCCTTGTGTGCCCTCTACCTCCATGGCATACACCAGCGTATACGCCTGCTGCAAACCATCAATGGCAGAATACTGCCGGATCATGGGTGAAAATGTACGTTCCATTTCAGTTCCTCCTTACTACAAGGGCCAAATTTTTTTCTGCCTTGTTTATCCTTTTGCTATTTTATGAAGTATATTTTATAAGGTAGGAGAAACCGTTACAATCCTAAAGAAGTGTTGTTCCGACAGCCTTTCAGGTAATATAACGCCGTTTTCTCCGGCGCAGCCTGTCTGTCAGCTTTAGAATATCACGTTCAGCTTGTAAATTCAACCGGTATCTTTTTCCGCTTTTTTTTTGCCCCGTCCTTCCGGCAAAACCGCTGCCCGGGCGCAAAAGTGCCGCAGCTTCAGCATTCCCACGGAATAATTTCACGGTTTTTTCACATTTTTTTGCTAAACTCAATGGGATATTGTCTGCAAACATTTCCGAATTTCAAACCACAGGCAGCAGCGCCCGGCGGCGCAGTACCGGAAAGGCACATTTATGCTCAAGCTCAAACAGATCAACAAAGAATATAAGACCGGCGAGCTGGTGCAGCACGCACTGAACAACGTCAGTCTGAACCTGCGGGACAACGAATTTGTGGCCATTCTTGGCCCCAGCGGCTCCGGCAAGACCACCCTGCTGAACATCATCGGCGGTCTGGATCGCTACGACAGCGGCGATCTGGTCATCAACGGCATCTCCACAAAAAAATACACCGACCGCGACTGGGACTCCTACCGGAACCACACCATCGGCTTTGTGTTCCAGAGCTATAACCTGATCCCCCACCAGACCGTGCTGGGCAACGTAGAGCTGGCACTGACCATTTCAGGCGTTTCCAAGGCCGAGCGCCGCCGCCGTGCCGCCGCAGCGCTGGAGCAGGTAGGGCTGGGCAACCAGCTGCACAAGCACCCCGGCGAGATGTCCGGCGGGCAGATGCAGCGCGTAGCCATTGCCCGTGCGCTGGTGAACAACCCCGACATCCTGCTGGCCGATGAGCCCACCGGCGCACTGGACAGCGAGACCAGCATTCAGGTGATGGAACTGCTCAAGGAAGTGGCGCGGGACCGTCTGGTGGTCATGGTCACCCACAACCCGGAGCTTGCCGAGCGCTACGCCACCCGCATCGTAAAGCTGAAGGACGGCGTGATCCGCTCCGACACCATGCCCTACGAACCCGAGGACGAGGCTGCTGCCGTTGCCCCCGTGCACCGGAACATGGGGCACTCCTCCATGTCCCTGCTCACCTCCCTTTCCCTCAGTTTCAACAATCTGCTCACCAAAAAGGCACGCACCCTGCTCACCGCCTTTGCCGGTTCCATCGGTATCATCGGCATTGCGCTGATCCTTTCCCTTTCCAACGGTGTGAGCCGCTATATCAGCAACATGGAAAAATCCACGCTGGCCGCCTACCCGCTGCAGATCAGCAGCACCGGCGTAGATCTGGCCAGCATGATGGACCCGGACACCTACACCAGCGTCTCGTCCGGCTCCTCCTCCGCGCCGGAGGGCATGGTCACGGTGAGACAGCTGCTGTCTCAACTGAACATCGGCGCTGCCAGCAACGATCTGCGCTCGCTGAAGGCATATCTGGACAGTGACGCCTGTACCATCCGGGACAACGCCACGGTGGAATACACCTACACCCCTGATCCGCTGATCTACCGCCAGAACCCGGACGGCACCGTGCAGAAGCTGAACCCGGACACCACATTTTCCGATATCGCCAGTGAGAACACCTCGGTGACCAGCCTTATGACCTCCATGGCCAGCCCCTATGTGTTCTGCGAAATGGCCGAGACCCCCGCCCTGTACGAGGATCAGTATGATGTCAAGGCCGGCCGCTGGCCGGAAAAGTACAACGAGCTGGTGCTGACCCTGAACGCGGACGGTAGCGTTTCGGACTATGCGCTGTACGCCATGGGTCTGCGGGATCAGGCCGAGCTGGACAAGATCTTACAGCAGTATGCGCAGAACCAGAAGATCGATCTGCCCACGGACTACGGCACCTATACCTATGACGATTTTCTGGGCATGACCTTCAAGCTTGTCAACAAGGCCGACTGCTATGTCTACGACACTGAGCACAATATCTGGCTGAGCAAGCTGAATGATGAAGCTTACATGCAGCAGCTGGTGGCCGACAGCGAGGAGCTGACCATTGTCGGCATCGTGCAGCCCAAGGCAGACGCCACCTCCACTATCCTGCACAGCGGTCTGGACTACCTGCACGATCTGACTTATTACGTCATTGATCAGGCGGCCAACAGCGAGATCGTGCGCCAGCAGCTGGCAGACCCGGACATCAACGTGCTGACCGGCGAGCCCTTCGATGCTGCCGGCAACAGCATGCTGGATATCGCCTCTCTGTTCTCGGTGGACACGGACGCCCTCAAGGACGCTTTCCAGTTCGACACCAGCGCCCTGCACTTTGATCTGGACGGCGCATTCGACCTGACCGACGATTCCTTCGATCTTGCCACCCTCATCGACCCTTCCAGCTTCAAGCTGGACCTCAGCGGGCTGCCGCTGCCGGACATGGAGATGGACATGGGCGAGCTGTTCGACGGCGTAGAGCTGAATATCTCTCAGGACGGCTTACAGACACTGATGAAAAAGATCATGAACGGCTACAAGCGCTATCTCATCAGCAACGGCCTGCTGAATCTGGATAAGATCGGTTTTTCCTCCTATATGCAGACCGAGGCCTTCCAGACGCTGCTTGCCGAATCCATGGGTGATCTGCTGGACACCTCCGGACTGGAGGAGCAGTTTGCCGGTACCCTCCAGCAAAATCTGCAGACCGTGATGGAGACCTACTCCGTCCAGCTGGGCGAGGCGCTGCAGACCCAGCTCACCGCCGCTTTGCAGGAGCAGATGGGTCCCGCCATCCAGAAGCTGGCCGGGCAGCTGGAGCAGAAGATCGCGCAGGCCATCCAGAGCAATATTGCGCAGCTGAGCACGCAGGTGGAAAGCGCACTCAAGATCGACCCCGCTGTGTTCCAGCAGGCCATTCAGATCAACATGACCGGCTCCGACCTGACCGAGATGATCAAAAGTACCCTGCTTTCCTCCGCTTCCAGCTACGAAAAGATTTTGGACGACCTCGGCTATGTGGACTACGCAAAGCCCGATGCCATCTATATCTACCCCAACAGCTTTGACACCAAGGCGCAGGTGGTGAACGAGCTGGACGCCTACAACGCCGCCATGCGGCAGCAGGGCGAAGAGGATAAGGTGATCCACTATACCGATATGGTGGGCACTCTGATGAACTCGGTCACCGAAATCGTGGGCATGGTCAGCAATGTGCTGGTGGCCTTTGTGGCGATCTCGCTGGTGGTGTCCTCCATCATGATCGGCGTCATCACCTATATCAGCGTGCTGGAGCGCCGCAAGGAGATCGGCATTCTGCGCGCCATCGGTGCCTCCAAGCACAACGTCTCGCAGGTGTTCAACGCCGAGACCTTTATCATCGGCCTGTGTTCCGGCGTGATGGGCGTGGTGCTCTGCCTGCTGCTGCTCATCCCCGGCAATATGCTCATCCACCACATCGCGGGCGATGTGAACGTGGTAGCCTCGTTGCCGCCGCAGGCCGCGCTGATCCTGATCGTTCTGGCCACCCTGCTTACCATGCTGGGCGGCCTGATCCCCGCCCGCAGCGCCGCAAAGAGCAACCCTGTCAAAGCGCTGCGCTCTGAGTAAACTATTCCGCATTCAAATCCCTGCTGTGCTCTGTGTGCAGCAGGGATTTTGCATTCCGGCCCGGCTTGTGCTACAATAGAAAAAACTTCATTTCAAAGGAGTCTTTCCATGCCTGTCATTCATGAGATCACCGACCTTACCGCCCCGGAGCTGGACATCTACGCCCGTCTCACGCAGGCGCAGCTGCGCAACCGACTGGAGCCGGAAAAGGGCATCTTTATCGCCGAAAGCCCCAAGGTGATCGCCCGGGCGCTGGACGCCGGTTATCAGCCCCTTTCCCTGCTGATGGAGCGCAAACAGATCACCGGCCCGGCACAGGAGATTTTGACCCGCTGCGGCGATGTGCCGGTGTATACCGCTGACCGGGAGCTGCTGGCACAGCTCACCGGCTTTGCACTGACCCGTGGCGTGCTGTGTGCCTTCCGCCGCCCTGCGCCCCGCACGGTGGAGCAGGTTTGCGCCCATGCCCGCCGGGTGGCTGTGC
>OGNC01000552.1_pt1 | contig 23718 bp, 26 predicted proteins | sample 1573311 | NCBI WGS metagenome assembly OGNC01 (sample SAMEA2581889, study PRJEB24529) | metagenome | biome: Human gut stool | place: China | collected 2011
CCGCCCGTATGTCGGGTTTTGCTTTAGTCCTATTATAACAGTGGCATCCACATAGAAACGGGTATTACCGAGGCTATTTTCTTTGGCGTATTTCTGCAATAAACGCTTTTGATTGGCTACGGAGTTACTGTCGCCTTCTGCTCCATCATCACGGGACAGGCGGCAGTACAGCGCTGTTAATCCCAATTGTTCTTTTTTCTTTTTCGACTGCATAAGTCCTCCTTCCCGGCAGCCGAACACACATATTCCGCTGCCATTGTATCGGATGCTTGACCGGGCGTCAAAGGTATGAGATTGCTGACCACTGTTCTTTGTACACGGTCACGCAGATTGGTTTGAGAGCTGCGCTCAAATTCTGCAGAAACAAAATAGGTCACATCCCCAATTTTGTATTCGTGGACTTTTCCGTCGGATACGCCGACGATCCAATTCGTTTGCCGCTTCATTTTCTATCACTCCTTATCGTTCCTCCCGCCCACGCTGGCGGATGAGGTATTTGCGATAATATTCGCAAGCCTTGATGATAAAATCCTCCGTCTTTCCGGCATCCAAACCTTTGGGAAGAACCTCCCGCAGGCGGGATGCGGGGACCTTCACCGTCTCCCGCTGATTTGCTTTTTCTTCGCTCATAAAGAACTGGATCACATCCTTCGTCAGCAGCCCTTCACGGTCGGCCTTGTGCATTCGCCATGCCTGCGAATAAGATGGCGTGCAGTCGTTGATCTCACATTGCTCCAGCACATCCCGCTGGCTGTATTCATCGAGATAGGGCAACTCCACGCCGACAGAGAACGCAATTTCCTCCTTGTCCATCTTTTCCGGCAATTCCGGGATGAGGTAGGTCAGGCGAATATAGCGCTGAACCTGCCTGCCGCTGTCTGTATCGGAAATATCATCCCGGGACTTGTGGCCAACTTGTCCACAAGCGATTCCCTGATGGGACAGTGCTTTCATTTTCAACTTGTAAGCATACGCCTTTTCACTGGGCAGGATATGCTCTCGGTGCAGATTGCTGTCCACCAAGGCAATGGCGGCGGCATCCCGGTCAAGGGTGCAAATCAGCACGGGAACTTCTGTCAGACCTGCCTTCCGGGCAGCATACAGGCGGCGGTGTCCGCTGATGACTTCGTATTCATTGCTGCTTTCAACGGAACGGACGACCAACGGGGAAAGAACACCATTCTCCCGGATACTTTCTGAAAGAGCAGCCATCTCCTCGTTGTCCTGTACCTTGTAGGGATGGCCTTCAAACGGGCGCAGCTGTTCAATTCTTAAGAGCGCCGGTTTCATTGGCACCGTGTTTTTGTTATTCATTGTTGACCTTCTTTCTCTTTTTCGGGTAGTAAATATCACTCTCTAAGTCTTATTTCCTTCCGATTCCCGGACTTCTGGAATTCCGATAATCGGACTTTTGGGTAAACTCCTTTAAGTAGATGCGGTTGGCCTTGCCCTGCCCCTGACGGCGGCGCTCGATAAGGTCGGCTGCATCCAGCTCTGCAAACAGGCGGCAGACCTTTTCGTGTCCGAAATGCAGCAGCTCCTGCGCCTGATGGATGGTGAAATATTGGTAGACCCGACCGTGCTCGTCTTTCCAGTCGTTCTTCTCGGATAGGGACAGCCGATCCAGCAGCAGGCCGTAGAGCATCTTGGCATCGGTGGAAACAGTTTGGTAAATCTCATCTGTGAACAGCAGCTTTGGAATACGGTAAAAGGTGAAATGTTCGGAGTCGTTGACTGTGAAATATGGGTTCATTGAATTCCTCCTCTCGCTTGAATTTGTCACGCTTTTCAAAGCGGATTTTTGAGGTTAAGGTGTTTCTGTATTGCTTGGGTTGATTTGGGTTCAAAAAAGCCTTGTATTTCAGGGCTGTCCGCACCTTAAAAGCGTGACGCCGATGCCCGCTTTCGGCGCTGCCGTTCGGCTGCCTTCAGCCGTTTCTGCTTGGCGGCGCAGGTCGGATAATAACGCTGATTCTTCGCCCTCGACGCAAACGCCTGACGGCACAGCACACAGCGCTTGCCGCCGGTCGGCTTCATTATCTCGGCGTGCAGCCCTTCGTCCACTGGGAGCACGGCATTCTTGAAGTAGTTGCAGTAGATGCCATACTTGCTGATGCTCTGGACGCAGACACAGGGCTCGCCGTCGTCCAGCAGCAGGCAGTTGCCGCCGTCGTAGTTGGCGCACAGCTTCCGCAGCAGGGCGTTGACTCTTTTCGCCTGCTGCGGTGTGATTTTGATGACCATTGGAAAAACCTCCTTCACTTGTTCCTAAAATGGGCAGGGTGGTGACTCTCTTCTCCAAAATTTCTGCTATTTAATTTTCAAGGTGCACGCGGAAAAACACAGAGCGGTGGACTACGCCGGGATCCTCTATCGCCTTTCACTTTTTCTTTGCCGAATTTTCCCGTGAAATTCCCGCACTTTTTCAAAAATTCGCCTCTTTCAAGGCACAAGAGAAGAATCCCCTCAATAGGTAGGCAGCGAGAAGAGTCATTTTTTACCCCCTTACTAATCAACTTGGAAAATTTTTCGGATTTGAACGAAAGAATTTGAAATTTTCTCTCTACCAACCAACTGGGAACTTTTCTGCGATTTTGGCAAAGGTATTTTCGAATTTTTCTTAAAGATGCAAAAAAGGCACAGCCGACGGATTAATCCGAAGGCTGCGCCTCTGTATTTTGGTATTCGGTTTTCTCCAAACGGTGTTGAGAAAATGATAGGTTTATAGTATAATGCTGTTAATCTTCTGAAAGGAGAACTGTTTGATGACGCCTTTAAGTGAGTTAATACGGGTCATGCGTAAGAAAGCCCTGTTGTCGCAGGAGGATTTCGCAAAAGCACTGAATGTATCCGTTGGAACGATAAACCGTTGGGAAAACGCCAAAACCAAGCCAAACATCGCGGCAATGAAGAAGATCAAGGCTTTTTGCGAGGAAAACAGCATCCCCTTTGATGAGATTGAAGCGGCGTGGATCGCCCAGAAGGAGTGAGAAAGATGGCAGAGATAAAGAAAGATCAGGAACGGGACGAGCTGTTCCGCCGCATATATAAAATCGCCACTGACCTTGTTCACGCAGGTCATGTGGCAGAGTGGGACTTCAAATCTTATGTGCTGGGCACGATGTTCTACCGCTATATTTCGGAGAACTTCACCGCCTATATCAACGAGGGCGAGTACGCCGCCGGGAACAAGGACTTTGACTACGCCAAAATGCCGGACGCCGATGCGGAGCCTGCCCGAGAAGGGCTGGTGCAGGAAAAGGGCTTTTTCATCTTGCCCTCCGAATTGTTCTGCAATGTCCTCGCCCGGGCGGACAAGGACGACAACCTGAACGAGACGATGGAGCGAGTATTCAACCACATTGAAAGCAGTGCCGCCAGCGGAGACGCTGAGAATGATTTTGCAGGTCTGTTTGACGATTTCGATGTGAACAGCAAGGCAATTGGCGAAACTGTTGCCAAGCGCAACAAGGTGCTGGTAGAGCTGCTGAACGGCGTAGCGCAGATGCCGCTGTTCTCCACCGATGGCATCAATCCAGACCTGTTTGGTGATGCCTACGAATATCTGATGGGAATGTACGCCGCCAACGCAGGTAAAAAGGGCGGTCAGTATTTCACTCCCGCCGATGTTTCGGAGCTGCTGGCCCGCCTCGGCACCATTGGCAAAACGAAAATCAACAAGGTCTATGATCCAGCCTGCGGTTCCGGTTCTCTGCTGCTGAAGGTGGAAAAAGTGCTGGGCAAGGACAATATCGAGCGTGGCTTCTACGGTCAGGAGATCGACCTGACCACTTACAACCTCTGCCGCATCAATATGTTCCTGCATAACATCGAGTTCGATAAGTTCAGCATTGTCCGGGAGGACACTTTGCTCAGCCCGCAGCATTGGGACGACCAGCCCTTTGAGCTGATCGTATCCAATCCGCCGTTTTCTGTGCCGTGGGAGGGGGATAAGAACCCGCTGCTCATCAACGATCCCCGTTTTTCGCCGGCCGGCGTGCTGGCTCCTGCCTCTAAGGGCGATATGGCGTTTATTATGCACAGTCTTTCGTGGCTGGCTTCCAACGGTGCGGCGGCCATCGTTTGCTTCCCCGGCATTATGTACCGTGGCGGGGCCGAGCAGAAAATCCGCAAGTATCTGGTGGATAACAACTTTGTGGACGCCATCATTCAGCTTCCCTCCAATCTGTTCTTAAACGTCACAATCTCCGTAGACATTATGCTGCTGAAAAAGAACAAGACGGACAACGCCGTTCTGTTCGTGGATGCCTCCAAGGAGTTCGTGAAGGTCACAAAGAACAACCGCCTGTCCGAAGAAAATATTCAGCGCATCGTATCCGCCGTGGCAGAACGCAAGGACGAGCAGCACTTTGCCCGCCTTGTGCCGAACGACGAGGTCGGCAGCAAACAGAACAATTATAATCTCTCTGTTTCTACCTATGTGGAGCAGGAGGACACCCGTGAAAAGATTGACATTGTGAAGTTGAATGCAGAGATTGCGGAAATCGTCGCACGGGAGCAGAAGCTGCGGGAAGAAATCGACCGGATTATTGGGGAGATTGAGGGATGAACTATTCCGAAATAATCAGCATTTCCGTTTCAGTAATCTCCATAATCATTGCGCTAATTGCTCTATTCCAGACAAACCGACAGATTTCCTTGAGCAATAAGCAACAATTATTTGACAGGAGATTGTCTCGTTATCTCGAATTTAATATGATATATTCACTATATACTGCAAATAAGTTGCAGCTAAAAGATGACTCTACTTTTTACCACACGAATGACTTGGTGTTTTCGTGGCTGACAAACTGTGCTGATTTAGAAAAAATGGTACTTGCAGTTGCTAATCCTTTGCACCAGAATGAGCAGAAAACTCTGCTCACAAAATATGAGCAGTTAAAAAATGACGCAATCGAAATCTCGATGGTATTTGACGGTAATGCCGCCGAAATAGCCGGAGAATTTGTTTCGTCATTTGCGAATTTACTCAAAGCGATGTATCAGCAGCAGGTGTATATTTCAAAGTTGAAAGAACGAGAGGAAAGAGACAAAGCGCCGCTATATCTTGAGGACTATGAAGAACAGTGTAGGAAAATGGCTGTAAGCCTTGGCCTTTTTGAATTGCGGGATAAGCTTGAAAATCTGGATGGCGAGGTTATTCGCCAAAAAGTGCCTGATGAAATGAAAAACAGCTTGCGTCTCACGAAGGTGAAAAGATGACAAAGCTTGAAGAATTGATTCAGAAACTTTGCCCAAATGGTGTTGAGCATAAGCCGTTAAATGAGGTGTCAGAAATGAAAAGAGGCACTTCGATAACTAAGAAAGATATTGTAGAGGGCGAAATACCTGTTGTTTCTGGCGGGCGAGAACCCGCATATTACTGTGATAAATATAACAGAGATGGTGAAACGATTACAGTGGCGGGAAGTGGAGCCGGTGCTGGATATGTTCAGTATTGGACAAAGCCTATCTTTGTTTGTGATGCGTTTTCAATACAGGGAAATCCTGGGATACAAACGAAATATATATATTATTTTCTGACAAATATACAGGACTACATATATTCAACAAAAAAAGGCGGTGGTGTACCTCATGTGCATATATCGAGCATTGAGAATGTATCTGTCCCCGTCCCACCCCTGCCGGTGCAGCGTGAAATTGTCCGCATACTGGACAATTTCACAGAGCTTACCGCAGAGCTTACCGCAGAGCTTACCGCAGAGCTTACTGCACGGAAGAAACAGTATGCGTATTATAGGGACAAGCTACTATCTACCAATAATAGTTCTGTACCTGTTGTTGAACTTCGTGATATTGTAAAGAAAAGTTGTTCTGGAGCTACACCAGCAAAAGGCAATGCAGAATATTATGAGAACGGTACGATTCCTTGGATTCGGACGCAAGATGTTCGCTTTAATGAGATTACCGAAGTCAATAGTTATATCACAGAAAAAGCAGTGTCTGAAACAGCTACAAAGTGGATACCTGAAAACTGTGTTATAGTTGCTATTTCAGGTGCCACTGCCGGACGGTGTGCAATCAACAAAATCAAAGCAACTACGAACCAACATTGCTTAAATTTGATAATTGATGATAGCATGGCACTATATAGATACGTCTTTCATTGCCTTTGCAGCAAATATGAGGAACTTATTAGCAGAAAGCAGGGGGCTCGAGGGGATTTGAACTCTTCATTGATTTTATCGCTTCCCATTTCTATTCCGTCGCTTGAAGTTCAGAAGCGCCTTGTAGAAGTTCTTGACAACTTCGATGCCATCTGCTCTGACCTAAAAATCGGTCTGCCTGCCGAAATCGAAGCCCGGCAGAAACAATATGAATATTACAGGGACAAGCTGCTGACTTTTACACCGGCAGATTGACCCGGAAGGAGGTAGCCCGTGAGCTATTTCAACATCATTGCCCAGAGCAGCGAATGCACGGTTGTAACAGAATACAAGCCGCAGGCGAAACGCTCGGAGGCATATCAGAGCGAAGCGGATTTGGAGCAGGAGTTTATTCGTCTGCTCTGCGAGCTGGGCTATGAGCGCCTGACCATCCATAAAGAGGCTGACCTGATTGCCAATCTGCGGACGCAGCTGGAAAAGCTGAACAACTATCGCTTTACGGATGGCGAATGGAAGCGTTTCTGGGACGAGGTGCTGGCAAACACAAACTCCGGCATTCTCGAAAAGACCCGCCTGATTCAGGAGGACTATGTGCAGGTGCTCCGCCGGGATACCGGCGAGAGCAAGAACATCCAGCTTATTGACAAGAAGTGTATCCATAATAATAATTTGCAGGTCATCAACCAGTATGCCATCTCCACAGAGGAGGGGGCAGCTCATGACAATCGCTATGATGTGACGGTATTGGTCAACGGCTTGCCGCTGATCCATATCGAGCTGAAGCGCCGGGGCGTTCCCATTCGGGAGGCGTTTAACCAAATCGATCGCTATCAACGGGACAGCTTCTGGGCATCCAGCGGGCTGTATGAATTCGTGCAGATCTTCGTGATCTCCAACGGCACGAATACGAAGTACTATTCCAATACCACCCGTTTCAATCACATTAAGGACGCCAAAGCGCAGAAGGCTAAGAAGTCAAAAACCAGCAACAGCTTTGAATTCACCTCCTTCTGGGCGGACGCCAACAACCGCATTATCCCCGATCTTGTGGACTTTACCAAGACCTTTTTCTGCAAGCACACCATTCTGAATATCCTTACCCGTTACTGTGTGTTTACGGCGGAAAATATGCTGCTGGTGATGCGGCCATATCAAATCGTCGCCACCGAGCGCATTTTGAACCGCATTGAGATCGCCAATAACTACAAGAAATACGGCACTGTAGCGGGCGGCGGGTACATCTGGCACACCACTGGCAGCGGCAAAACGCTGACTTCCTTCAAGACGGCGCAGCTTGCCACCAAGCTGAACTATATTGACAAAGTGCTTTTCGTTGTGGACCGCAAGGATCTGGACTATCAAACGATGAAGGAATATGACCGCTTTGAAAAGGGCGCTGCCAACAGCAACACCTCTACGGCAGTCCTTAAGCGCCAGTTGGAGGATGACAATGCAAGAATCATTATCACCACCATTCAGAAGCTCGCCACCTTTATCAAGAAGAACGCCGGACACAGCGTTTTTGATAAGCGAGTTGTTATCATTTTTGATGAGTGCCACCGGAGTCAGTTCGGGGATATGCATCAAGCCATCACCAAATACTTTAAGAAGTACCATCTGTTCGGATTTACCGGCACGCCCATCTTTGCAGTCAATGCAGGCGTAAGCAAGAATCCCACACTCCGCACGACAGAGCAGGCTTTTGGCGATCAGCTCCACGCCTATACCATTGTGGACGCCATTAACGACAAAAATGTACTGCCCTTCCGGGTGGACTACATCAAAACGATGGACGCCGAGCCGGATATTGACGACAAAGAGGTTTGGGACATCAACCGGGAAAAGGCGTTTCTTGCCCCGGAACGCATCCGACTGGTCACAGATTACATTCTGACGCATTTTGACCAGAAGACCTACCGGGGTGATAAAACCTATACATACAGCGTATTGCAGAATATCGCCGAGGTTGCCTCTGCCGGCAGCAAGCAGCAGATCGAGGAAATCAAGCAGAAGCAGCGGGTCAGCGGGTTCAACTCCATCTTTGCCGTGTCCAGCGTGGATGCTGCAAAGCTCTACTACGCCGAGTTTCAGAGGCAAATGGCGGAAAATCCGCAGAAGCGGCTGAAGGTTGCCGTCATTTACAGCTATGAAGCGAATGAGGAAGAAACGGATGGTATTCTTGACGAGGAGAATCCGGAAGATACCTCCGCACTTGACCAAAGTTCCCGTGATTTTCTGGATGCGGCCATCCGTGACTACAACGGGGTGTTCCACACCAACTATTCCACAGACGGGGACAAATTCCAGAATTACTATAAGGATGTTTCCCTGCGGATGAAGAACAAGGAACTTGACCTGCTGATCGTGGTCAATATGTTCCTGACCGGCTTCGACGCCACGACGCTGAATACGCTGTGGGTGGATAAAAACCTGAAAATGCACGGGCTGATTCAAGCATATTCTCGCACCAACCGGATTCTCAATTCCATCAAGGTGTTCGGCAACATCGTTTGCTTCCGCAATCTGCAAAAGCGCACCGACGATGCAATTTCTCTGTTTGGCGATAAGGAAGCGGGCGGTATCGTCCTGATGCGTGGCTATAAGGATTACTACTTTGGCTACGAGGATGCCGACGGAAAATATCACCCAGGCTACCAGGATATGATTGAGGAATTGACAACGAAATTCCCGCTGACAGAGGAACGCATTACCGGCGAACAGCGGCAGAAGGAGTTTATCGTTTTGTTCGGTGCGATTCTGCGTATGCGCAACCTGCTGACTTCGTTCGACAAGTTTGCCGGAAGCGAAATTTTGAGCGAGCGGGATTTTCAGGATTATCTTGGACGCTATCAGGACTTACGGGATGAGTGGAAAAACCGCAAGCCCGGTGGCGAAAAAGAGGACATCACAGATGACATCGTTTTTGAAATCGAGCTAATCAAGCAGATCGAGATCAATATTGACTACATCCTGCTTCTGGTACAGAAATACCACGATTCACACTGCGATGACAAGGAAGTGCTTATCACGATCCGCAAAGCAGTGGATGCCAGTCCTGAACTGCGCAGCAAGAAGGCACTGATCGAAACCTTCATTGCCGGAATCAACGATGTATCAGATGTGATGCTGGAATGGCGCACCTTTGTCGCTGAAGAAAAAGAACGGCAGCTTGTTGCAATCATTCAGGAGGAGAACCTGAAAGACGACGAGACTCGCCGCTTTATGGAGAGCTCTTTCCGTGACGGCTCTGTCAAAACGACAGGCACGGATATTGACCGGCTGATGCCGCCAATCTCCCGCTTCGGCGGTGGAAACCGTGCAGAGAAGAAGCAGACCATCATTGAAAAGTTGAAGGGTTTCTTCGACCGATTCTTCGGCATCGGGTAAGCAGGTCTTAGGGTGCCCCTAACGAGGCCTTCTTACAGAGCTCGGTAGAACGGAGTAAAAAGGCACTGCTCGCTCAGATGGCACAGACATCGGGCGACGCACTGTTTAGCTCCAGAGGAGTACAAACAGTCTGCTCGCTAAGATAATGCAGACCTATTTCAGAGCAACGAAAAAGGGGCGCAGCCGGTGCTTACCTGCATCTGACTGCGCTTCTGATTTCTATCAAATTTTGTTGTTGCTCACACGAAAATGACCTCTGCATTTACGATTTCTGTAGCTCGATTGCGGATGTTATTGCTCCGCCTGACTCATTCCAGCGGGTCACTTGCCTTGAGTTTTTCGTTCAAGTTTTCTTTTTCGGACAGTTCCTTCACAAGCGTATCAAACATCGCCTGTGCCAGGGATTCCACCTCAGCAAGATAATCGTTCAGCGTCCCGGTAGTCAACAGATTGTAGTATCTCACCTGGTGGTTCTCCTTCAAAAATCGCCGGTGTCGCTGTCCCCAAACACCAATTTGCACCTCGATTTGATTATCAATCTCGAGATTCGGCAGATAATAATCACCCGCCTGTCGGTATGTGCCACCCAGCTTTTTAAACTCCGTCATTATGCTTTCCTCAATTCATTCCGTGTATACAATCTTGAACTTCTTGCGCTTTGCACCGATGATTTTCAGCAGCACTTCGTCAACAGCGTCGGTATATCTGCCCTCTGTGAAGATCCTGCTGCGCAGATCATGGCGAGTGTTCTTACAGCATTTGAGAAGCTGTTAGGACACTTGTTTTTTGTTTATAAGATTTTTTTATTTGCTCCAAGGTGGGGAAGTACACTGTGTTGAATGTTTCTCGCGGCTGCATTTATCTGTCGCGAGCGTTATTGCTTTATCTTTTGGCATTGAATTTACATGATCATGAGCGGAAATTATGCTTTTGAACAAAAGCAAACAGAATTGTTGTGATGCTTATATCTGCGACTATGCATTTGTATATAAGCGGGAACACGGTTTCAAAGCATATAGTACGCTCGAATAATATTTTACATAAATTTGCCTTTAAAAACACTTGACAAATGTTGACAAAATTCGGTATACTGGGAGTATGAACATCGGTTTGTTATTCGTCAGTCCGTGTTCGAGTAAAATCAGGAGAGATATATGAGAAAAACTCTCCTTGTTGCGGCTGGATTTGTCGCATTAAGAGAAAATGGAGACAACGATGGCTGTGGGTATTACTATGACGGAAAAGACGACAACTTTTTTATCAACCTTGGGGTTGGTATACATTACTTCATGGAACCTGCATCTTTTGCAAGCGGAGAATTTTTCGATTGGATGGTAAATGCAGGAATAAACGGACGGTTGCTGTTAACAATTTATAAAACAACGAAAGAACTGTGGGGGTCACTATGAAAAGCAAAAAGCATTTGATAATTATTGTTGCGATCACTATGATTGCCGCAGTTGTTTCGGTACAATTGTGCGGGTGTTTTAGCATAGCTGAGTTTAAAAAGCTCTTTGAGGATTCCGGGCCGCGCGGGTTGTATTCTGCCGGAGTTGCGCAAGACTACTTCAAGCTTCACACCGAGGCACTCGATGTTGCCGCCGACTGGTTCAAGGCGAATCCAAACGTTGTTTATGTGGTAAAAGGCGCGGACAGTTCATACAATAATCGAACCTATACAAAAATCGGTGAACTCGGAGTCTTTTCATCCGAAGAATTATCGCAGGACGAGATCAACGGAATCCAAACTTTTGTACAGCCTCTTTTCGATGATCCGCTTATGACATCGGTCAGAAGGCTACCTTCACGTTTCGCTGAGTACGTAATGTTTTTCTTCTATTCAAGATTTGGGGACAGTGATTATTTGCTCTGCAAAGAGATTGAACGAACCGGAGAAGGCCGGCTTGTTGACGAATGGTCATATATAGTAGACCAGGTTGATCTCGGGAATGATTGGTATACAGTAAAGTCTACGTGGTAGGTGTAAAAAGTTCTTTGATGCACGCGCCGTGCGGCAAGCACCGAAAAAAGCTTCACCGGAGGTTTATCCGGCAGTCCCGAATAAACGCTCGTTAAGTCCTATCGCAACGGTTCGCACGCAAAGTACAACTATGATTATGATGCCAACGGCAACATAATCAAGATCTGGCGCGGCGATTCAACATTCGAAAATGCAGATGAAAAATTCTCCTACGAGTATGATTCCATGAATCAGCTTGTGCGCGAAAATCTGTACTACGGAGAAAACAATTCCGCGAACTCAACTTACACTTATGCATACGATTCCTACGGCAACATGCTCGGAAAGTATCGCTATGCATACACAACGGGCTCAATTGCGAACAAGCTCGGGATCACCGTTGCGGAATATCAGTACACCGATTCGCAATGGGGCGATCTGCTTACGGCGGTCACGGACGGAACGGTATCGACCGTCTCAAAGCAAAACAGCACCGTTTCATATGATGAAATGGGTAACCCGACCCGTTACTTCGGTGCGGCCATGACTTGGGCAGGCAAACAGCTCAAGTATTGGGGCAAATCCGGAAAGTATGTCAACTTTGCATACAACGAGGACGGCATACGGACGCTGAAAAACTCAAACGGCGTTGTAACAAACTATTATTACAACGGCAGCCTTTTGATAGGCATGACTGTCGGTTCGGGCAGCAGCACAAGAATTCTCCGCTTCAGCTACGATTCTTCCGGCAGCGTTGTTGCGGTGGATTATTCAACCGATAATGGCACGACCTTTAACACCTATTATTATCTTCGCAATGCCCAGAATGACATTGTGAAGCTTATTGACAGCAGCGGCAGCACTGTTGTAGAATATTGCTATGACAGTTGGGGAAAACCTCTGTCAACCTCAGGCTCACTCGCTTCCACACTCGGAAAGGATAACCCGTTCCGTTACCGTGGATATGTATATGACGAAGAAACCGGGTTCTACTACCTCCAAAGCAGGTACTATAACCCCGAAGTCGGCAGGTTTATTTCCTCCGATGTCCTCCTCTCCACCGGCCAGGGCGTTCTCGGGCATAACGCGTATGCGTATTGCGGGAATAACCCCATTGTTCGGGAAGATACTCAGGGCAATCTTTGGGGATTGATTGCGGCGGCAGTCGGTGCGGTAACCGGAGCTGTAGTTGGTGCGGTGACCGGAGCCGTAACCGGAGCAATCACAGCTCTTGCCAGCGGAAGCGATTTTGGAGAAACTGTTGTTGCCGGGATTGCCAGCGGCGCGGCTGCAGGTGCAATTACGGGAGCAGCCGTTGGAATTGCCTCCGATGTCGTATCGGTCGGTATTGCTGCAACCATTGTCATTGGAGGTGGAGTTCTTTCAGGCGTTGCAAGCGAATTGATAGATGCGAAAATCAGCAAAAGGCATTCGACGGTTGCTGATTTCGTGATTTCGGGTCTTATTGGCGGTGTCGGCAGCTTAATCGGTTATGGTGCCGGCGGTGGTCACGAAGGATTAGTTGCGGTGAAAGAAGGCGTGAAAGAATTGGTCGGTTCATTCAAAAAAACGGTTTTTAAAAAAGTTGCCAGGAATTTCTTTAATGATAAGCTGGAGGAAATTGCAACGGGAAGCGTATTTGGAGTTATCGAAATGGCGTTTAACGAAGCATTGCATCGCAGGGCAAAACTGTTTTTTCCGGACTTGGGGGAATAAAACGTGAAACACAATGCATTCCCGATATGGCAAGATAATTTGTTTTTGTTCGTTCTCATTGTTTTTCCTTGGTGCTTAGTTTTCTTCTTCGGCAACACAGACGCAGAACGTTTCGCCGGTTTGATTTGTATAGGGTGTGTGTTTACCATGTTCATTGTTTTGATAAGGCCGTTTGCATACTCTTTTCTGCGTATTCAAATAACCTCTGAGGGATTGCGGCTCACTGCCCCATTTTTTAGGAAGGAGTTGAAATGGAGTAACTTCGATCGAATCGAACTCGACTATTATGACGCAAAAGATATAACACGCAGTTATTTTGTGGTTCATTTTATACCGACAGGAAGCACATTCAAACCATTAAAATCGGTTTCAAAACTGCCGTCGATTGCATCCGAATATGTATATCTGACATATACGAATTCAGTCAAAAGGGATTTGGTGCAATTTGTCCCTGAAAAACTGCTTAAGAAAATACGGAATGCTCCGTTTAAATGCATCAGTTTTGAGGCTGCACAAAAAATCGACAACATGCTAAAAAAAGGTGACCCGATGTGCGAATTAAAGCTCAGCGGCAATCGATTTGTCATGCAGCGGGCTGCCGTGTTTGAGTTTATTGAGGTTTGCATAATTATAACAGCATTGATTGTTTTGCTGGCTTTTCTTAAGAAAATTTTAGTTGTTACTGCAATGGCTGCTATAATTGCTTTGATGTTGTTCCTGTTCTTCAAGGGGCGCGGTCTTAAAACAGAATTCGGCAGGGAAGAGATAGTTGTTCAAAAAGTGCGCGCAAAACCTGAGAGGTATTCTGTGCAGGCATTGCAGTTTGTTCCACGATTTCGCGATTCGCTTACGATTGTGAAAGTAAACGGAAAACGAACAGCAAGCTTTTCAAGCTGGATGATACCCCTTCTGAGATTAATTGAGTTCTATGGTGAAAGAACCAATGACCGTCAAATACTGTCTCCGCAATGCCCGGAGCGATATCGTCAAACTCATTGACAAAACCGGAGCAACCATTGTAGAATATGCTCACCTTAACAGCGATTGAGTCGCTGTTGAGGTTTGACGGTTTGGGCAAACTGCTGTCAACCTCGGGCTCACTTGCGTCCACACTCGGAAAGAATAATCCCTTCCGTTACCGTGGATATGTCTATACCGGCAATCTGACGATTGACGGACGAAGAGACAGGTTTCTACTACCTCCAAAGCAGGTACTATAACCCCGAAGTCGGCAGGTTCATTTCCTCCGATGTCCTCCTCTCCACAGGCCAGGGTGTTCTCGGGCATAACGCATATGCGTATTGTCTGAATAATCCGGTGAATATGGACGACCATGACGGCAACTGGCCTAAATGGATAGAAGACACTGCGAATTGGGTGAAAGATAACATTGTTCAACCAATAAAAAAGGTCTTTTGTGCATTAAAACAAAGCAATGTGCCGAAGGCATCTTCACACGATGCAAATCGGCGACCCAACACCGGAGAGCCCGGAAGCACTTACACTGCCCCTAACGGTGATTCAAGAACTTATGGGGCAGATGGTAAACCGGAACATGATTACGACCATAATGACCACGGAAGGCCGGATAAACATCCCCACGATTCAAAGGGAGGACATCATCACGATTGGAAAAATGGAGTCAGGGGTTCGGCATACACATTCAGTTGGGGAACCGTTGCAGGGGCGGCATTAGTGACTGTTTCTGTAATTGGAATCATTGTTGTCGCAGCTGACGACGTTACAGGAATTGGCGTTGCTGACGATTTCTTGTTAGGTCCTTTGGGTGCGGGTATAGGTGAAGGTTTGGCTTTGATACTTGGGTGAATTCAGAGAGGGATCATTTTATGTGGAATGAAATCAGTACCGATGACGATGTGCTGAAGCTTATGGAAGCCGTATGCTTTTTTCACGACAGCTGTATAAAAGAAATGAGCTATGTAAGCGGAGCTTATGTTGACGTTAATCTTTCAATGTATCCGTTGAACAGTCTTCGAGTGTTAAGGGTGCTTATTCAACGCCAGTATGAGAAAGATTCTATGATAGAGCTGGAATTTCAAGGTTTGAAATACGTCAAGTTTTTCCCCGTTGATGAAAGCTACACCTGCGAAATATTGGGTTCGACAATGATTATGAAGGATGGAACCATTTACTGGTGTGATTGCGATAATTTATCAGAAGCCGATTTAGACGAATATACGGGTACTTTAATTTGTGCTTCAAAGCTCAGATGGCGTTCCATTGAAGGCCACTTGGGGGAAAGTGCTTTTTACCGTCCTGTAGTTTAAACTGAGCATGTACTATACTTAAAGCATTATTGCCGCGATGTTTGCCGTCACGATGCAGATGTACTCTCAACCTCGGGCTCACTTGCGTCCACACTCGGAAAGAATAATCCCTTCCGTTACCGTGGGTATGTCTATACCGGCAATCTGACGATTGAAGGTTGATGCATGGATAAAAAAGCTTTTAAGGAATTTTGCAAAAATGAATTTGAAGTGCACGGATTCAAAAAACAACGAAACGTTTTTTATTTGACCGGACATGATCTTTTGTGCGGGATTGAACCGCAAAAATCCAATTATGCCGATGTCTACTATGTTAATTATTATTATTTCATAGGTGAGTTTGACGATATAACAGGTTACCCCACCCACTACGAAAGCGATATTCACGGAAGGATTACCGTAATGTCCAGAAAGCAAACTTCTCACGGGAAGCAATTTATGACTGCTCAAATTGAATATGAAGAATATACAGAAGAAGAATTGCGACCATTTTTTGAGAGGGCGTTCGAAGAAGAAATTCTCCCACCCGTGAATCGCGGTAAATCGTTTATACTTGACAATATAGGAAAACTTTATTCTTTAACTATGCGCAAGGAAGAAGTTCTACGAAAATTAAAATTGTGATTCATATCGGAAAGCAACGCCTTTTGGGGACAAGAGACAGACTGCTGGTATAATCCCAAGCCCCTAAACTGCCAAGTGCCGTGGTATCCCTACAGCGATTTTTTTGGCATATAGCACATAGTAGATAGCTTGCGCTATATAAATATTTCGTGAACATTCAAAATTGAGACTTGCATTTTGGGCTTTATGTGAGGAAACATTTGGGGCAAACTGCTGTCAACCTCGGGCTCACTTGCGTCCACACTCGGAAAGAATAATCCCTTCCGTTACCGTGGGTATGTCTATGATGAGGAAACCGGCTTCTACTACCTCCAAAGCAGGTACTATAACCCCGAAGTCGGCAGGTTTATTTCCTCCGATGTCCTCCTCTCCACCGGCCAGGGCGTTCTCGGGCATAACGCGTATGCGTATTGCGGGAATAACCCTGCCAGCCGCATTGACACCGAAGGTGATTTATGGGATACACTGTTTGACGTTGTATCACTATGTTTAAGTGTTGCCGATGTTATAGCAGCTCCCGCCGATCCATGGGCATGGGCAGGGCTTGCCGGTGATGTTATTGATCTTATCCCATTTGTAACAGGTGTAGGCGAGGCAACAAAAGCCGTTGGCGCAACTGTAAAAGTAATCAACAGGGTAGATGACGCCGTTGATACGATCAAGATTGTGAAGGCTGTAGACTTTACAGATGATGCACTTGACACGATAAAAACTCTTGACAAAGTCAATGGTGCCACTAAATCATCCCTTTCAGCCGGACGCAGAATTCATCGTGGATACAAGGCAGGTGATGATATTCTCTATGGCATAAGCAAAGAAGTTACACGCAACCGAGTAAGAGCGGATTTTGTCGATGAAGCCAACAAAATTATATATGAGTTAAAACCCAACAATCCAAGAGGATTGCGTCAGGGAATAAAACAGCTTCAGCGATATCGCGTCGAATTCGGAAGAGAATATGGATTGTTTTTGGAGCTTTACTGAGGAGGAATAAAACATGACTTACGAAGACTTTAAAAAATCTCTTAACACTTTTTTCAAGCCGTACGGTTTTCGCCGACACAGCACTCACTTCCATTGCGAAGCATCCGATGGAGTTATGGTCGTGTTCGGTGTGTATAAGTCGGTGTACGACACGGATTTGTGTTACATGGAATATGGATATGCATTCAAAGAGATATGTGAGCAGTGGCCGTACCCGCGGGTTAACTATTTGCATCTTAATTGCGGTCGAATACACTTACCAAATAGAAATAATATCCATCTTTCCGCCATGGATGATGAAGAATTTAAACAGTTCTGTGAATTGCTTGAATCTCTCGTAAAACCTGCGCTTGAAGTAGCGAGGCTCGGAAAAGAAGGAATAAAGCAAGCATACTTTATTGAAAAAAAATATGACTATTTCTATGTAACCGGCCCTAATGCGTTGAAGCTCTTCGGCTTAACAAGAGAGGAAGTAATGCCGCACTCGGTTTTCTCGGATAGATCGTTGGAACCTCCGAAGAAAACTCGTAAAAAAACTGAAAAGTAACAGCATATGCAGAAGATTATGACGCCAACGGCAACATAACCAAGATCTGGCGCGGAAACACGTCATTCGGCGATGCTTCGGAGAAGTATTCATATGTTTATGATTCGGCGAATCAGCTCGTAAGGGAGAACCTTTATTACGGCAGCGGCAACAGCAGCAACGCTACCGTTACATATGAATACGACATTTGGGACAATCTGCTCAACAAAAAGATCTATGCTTACACTGTCGGAACGCTCGGCACGGCTCGGGAGACCGTTCCCTATGCCTACACAAACTCGGCATGGAAGGATCAGCTCACTTCGTACGATGGCGAAAGCATAACATATGACGCTTCCGGCAATCCCACGAACTACCTCGGTGCGACTCTGGTTTGGGAGGGTCAGCGGCTGAAGTCGTATACCCCGAAAGCATCATCCTCCGGACACGCGAATTCGTATGTCTACAGCTACGATGAAAACGGCATCCGCACAAGAAAAACCATCGGCAACACCGTTACGGACTATTACTATAACGGCACGCTGCTCATGGGCACCGTCAAAACCACAACGAACAGCGACGGAAGCACAACGACTTCAAAGCTCCGCTTCAGCTACGACGCTAACGGCAAAGTCGTTGCCGTGAACTATAACGGAAATTATTACTATTACCTCCGCAACGCCCAGAGCGATATCGTCAAACTCATTGACAAAACCGGAGCAACCGTTGTAGAATATGCTTACCTCAACAGCGATTTAGCCGCTGTTGAGGTTTGACAGTTGGGGCAAACTGCTGTCAACCTCGGGCTCACTTGCGTCCACACTCGGAAAGAATAATCCCTTCCGTTACCGTGGATACGTGTTCGATGAGGAAACGGGGTTCTATTACCTCCAAAGCAGGTACTACAACCCTGAGGTCGGCAGGTTTATTTCCTCCGATGTCCTCCTTTCCACAGGCCAGGGCGTTCTCGGGCATAACGCGTATGCGTATTGCGGGAATAACCCTGTTATGGGATATGACCCCTATGGAACATTTGATTGGTCAAGTTTTGGAAAGGGTGCTGGTTGGTTAGCTATTGGCATTACAGCGATTTGTGTTGGTGTTTCTGTTTTGACTTGTGGGGTAGCTGCGCCTGCAATGATGGCTGTTGCAGCGGTTACGGTAACTGCTGGAGCATTAACCGCAGTAAATGGTGTGTCTGAATTAGGTGAGGCGGCGACTGGTCATAATTTTGTACGAGATGATGTTTTCCGTGGAAACGAAAAAGCTTATGATGTTTACTCTAATACCACTGCAGCTGTAGCAGAGATAGGAACGGCAATATGTGGTGGATGGACCGCAAAAAATGCGCCTCGAATAAAAGCCTATAATAATATTCAGAATTACAATTATACCGACACTATTTCTGATGTCACACATATGAGCAGACCATATGCAAACTCTGTATTAACACAAAAGCAAGTGATTAAATATGGTAAAATGACAAAAGATTCATTTGGTTATGTCTTTAGCGCTATGGGTTCTGTAAATGGAAAAGAAAAACTTTGGAGATTGGGAATAAATACCGCCAAAGGTTTAGTGTGGCATTGGGGACATGGTTTTTAAAATAGGAGGAAAAAATGAAAAATCATATCCAAATGAATAAGATTGAGTTTATGATTGGCGATTTGTATGATAGGGATTCTGTTAAGGACAGAAATGATTTTTACCTAACGGAAGATAGGTCTTTATTATATCAATCCACAACAAATGGAGATTACAGTATATTGCTTGGTGGCAATTGGCGATTTGAACTTATAGTTGATAGTTCTACTGGTCTTTGTATAAAATTTCAAAGCTTTTTAGATGAATTAAAAGTGTTGCATAAACCTTTAGTTTTGCCAGAATCGAAAGCGAGAAGAGTTTTTATTAAAAGTGGCGAGATGCTTTTTCCTGGAGAAGGTTGCCATTATCATCCGTTTTCAAATAAAGTGTATTGGGATGAAAGAAAGAACATCCTATGCATCGGCAATCCTGAATCGATTGGGGAAGTGATTGAGTTTGCACCTCATATAATTATGGTTGTAAAAAGCCACCAATTGCATTGTCTTTATTTGACGTTAAATAATATTTCTGGTATTGATTTTTTGTAAGGGCTTGGGACTATCCCAACAAGTCTGTGTTTGGGTGACCAAACGCGATGCTTGCTGGTACACAGCATGCAGCTTGCAACATGTAAACATTTTGTGAACATTCAAAGTTGAGACTTGCTTTTTTGCCTTTAAGTGAGGAAACAGTTGGAGCAAACTGCTGTCAACCTCGGGCTCACTCGCGTCCACACTCGGAAAAGATAATTCGTTCCGCTATTGCGGAGGCAATTTGCCGTACTGTTCGTAAAATTTCAGGTCCGGATGCGGAGGTGTATGACAATGAGTTTAAGATCGCATTGCGAGTAGGCACCCGACCATATAAATATAATTTGGCTGCCGGTCAGGTGTATTATGACTATCATTTTATGCGGCAGACTGATACCGGACAATGGGCGGAAAAACATGGGTATGGCGGGGCGTCGGTCCTTTGGGGTGCAGGAATGACTCCGGATACGATTCCTTGGACTCTATGTGGCGTACCATACTATGACAGCGCAATAATCTACTATGCAGTAGGAAATTGAGGTGTACTATGAGGTCAGCAAAATATTATTTCGCAGCAATTGTTTTAATAATGCTGCTTGTAATCTGTTCTTGCACCGCAGGAGGAACTGATTTGAACATTGAGATATCCCAGCCGGATAAAAGTTTGGTTGATTTGGCATCTAAAACCTATGATGAAACAGACTTATCGGAACTCGCCGAGTTCAATGGTTTGTTGAATGAGCTAAACACCAAATATCCCATTGAATGCTTGCGGAAAGATAACGGAGTGTACCGAGTATCATATCTTGGTGATGAGCGTATTGCCATACTCTTGTTTGATAGTTCGGGCAACAAAATTCTTGGTAATACCTATAGAACGCAGCTGTTAAAGTCTGATTTTAACGGACTGGCGAAAGGTCAATCGTTAGACGCGGTAAGAGCGATTGATCCTAACGGTGAGTATTTATTTCTTTATACCGGCAGAAATGATACACCGAAAGAATCCTTGCATTATACCAAGGATGGGTATTTAATCACCATCCAATATGACGCTTCATGCTCAATTATAAGCATAAATGAAGAGTTGATTTAAGGAATATCCGCAAGCACCTTATTTCGGCAAGCAACCGTATGAATAAACACAACCCCGGAGGGAAACTCCCTCCGGGTACAAAAAACAGCCAAAACCGAGTTATACTACCTCCAAAGCAGGTACTATAACCCCGAAGTCGGCAGGTTCATTTCCTCCGATGTCCTCCTCTCCACCGGCCAGGGCGTTCTCGGGCATAACGCATATGCGTATTGCCTGAATAATCCGGTGAATATGAGTGATAGCTGCGGTTCGTATGCTGAAGCAATAAAGCCGCTTGATGGAGCCGGAGGGGGAAGTCTTGGCATTGGTATTGGTATCGGTTCACTGATATTAACAATTATTTCTGCCATTACTAACATAACAACATCGAAGCCGAAGGTTAAGTCCGATTCAAAGCCTCGAGAAAAACCAAAAACAGAATACTGGTCAGCCTCAATTGTTGATGGTCAAATCATAGCTATAAGTCCGCTGACGTATTCAGAGGCAAGAAACTGGGTTGATTCCGGCGGAAGTTTATTGTGCATTAACCATGCAGCTGCAATTGGAATTGTAAAATTCTACCCTTCTGCAAGGTGGGATCGCGCTCACAAATATGGGTGCGGTTATCTGAATCACTACCATTTGAGCTCGGCGCACACCAACCACATTTGGTATTATGGAGAATAAAATGAATAAAGAACGTATTGTTTTTTTCAAAAATGAGGATCAAAAAAGTGATCGATGCTCCGGAACAACATATGAGCAGTTTATTGATTATGCGTTCAAACACACTGATTTTTTCATGCTTGTATACGTTAATTACTACAATAAAGGATACACTAAAAAAATGAAGTCCTTTATGAAGAGCTTGAAACCGTTTCAGGTAAAAAGGCGCACAAACCCAAGTTGGCCCGGAACAGAGTTGACCATTTGCCCCAATACATCATATAAGGTGGTTTTTTATCGAACAGATGAAGACGCCAAGGAAGTACTGAAACACGTTTTCAAAATAAGCGACTGGTCTTGTCCGGAAAATCCACAGGATTTAGCCTTCTTTAAGGGTAACAAATGCTGGTTTTATTCTGTTGGGCATGAAAAAATTGCCGGAATAATCCGTGCTGATGACGAAGATGTTGATTTTGTTGTGAAATGCGGGCTGGCCGATTACAGTGATGTTGAGCCGTTCAATCCGCATTACTGTGTTTTCGATGAAGAAATCGTTAAAGACAAAGGCAGCATTGCACTGCGAGGGGCTAAAATATGATTTACGAAGACTTTGAATAGGAGCGCATTACATAGCCGGAATAAACAATGGCGACGGGACGTACACATTTTACAATGACTCGTCAATAAAATCAGTTATGCTGGACAGTCTGTATTTAGAACTCGAAGAACGTGGCGATTTGTTTATCAGCGGTTGGTGGATTAACTTCAATAAATAATTTAAAGTTGAAGCAAGGAGGCTTTTATGAAAAAAGAAATGCGGCTAAATATAATGATTGTACTTATCGTCGTATGTTTACAATGCTCACTGCCTGCATGAAAGGTGCACCGGACGATGCTTACATGATTGACTTAACAGATGAGCGAAATGTTGTGATTAATGATGCAATAGTTTTTTGGGCTGACGGAGATATTGAAAAGAACAAATTACTCGAACAATTTATTTTTGAGGAATTTAATGATTGTTTCAACACGAACATTCCGAATGTCGGCAAAATTGAACATGGGGATAAAGAAAAAGCAATAAAAGCCGCCGAATACTTTCTCAAGGAATACTTCGGAACTCGATATATTGACGCCGGCAACGGCAAAGCGAAATTGAAGTTTAAAAAGGATACGGGTTGGGGAAAACTCTGTTATTACCGTTGCGGTGACGTGTTCGTTTTGTTTGAAACGGATGAAGGCAGTTTTCGCGGATGCTTTGATTTGAGAATTCAAACTTACCTTCGTTGCAGGGACGAATCTATTCCGTGGACTTTTGCAGTGGAATTGAACCTGTATGAACAGACCGCAGAAAAGTTACGGTTGTTGCACAAACTCGATCCGAGAAGTATCGACAAGTCATTCCAATACGATAATGTGCACGATTCTCAAACAGCGTTTGCTGCTGCAAAGAAAATGAGCAGATGGGCACGGTGCCAAGAAAAAGAGTACAAGGCGTATTTCAGCCCGTATTCCAATGCATGGTTCGTGTGTGCAAAACATTGGATAATTGCATTCGGTGAGGATAGCACAATTCTATATTCTGCAATCGTGATTTGAGCGTGATCTATGTCGCAATGCACAGAATGACATTGTGAAGTTCGTTGACAACAGCGGCAGCATTTAGAAGTAGGAATACTTGGCGGCGGATTTATATTCAGAGTAAAACCGGCATAATGATAGGATGGCAGATAATGAAAAACGCTATAAAATATGTTTACGATGTCAATCCGTTTTATGTTCATTGGAAAAGGCATTTTTGCCCTAAATGCGGGAACAAGTTGGAACTACGTTACGCAAGCAGAATAATCAATTCAAAATCTCCGGAAGCAACGGATTATGATTTTTCCGTGGGTGATACTTTTTTTGTTGGAGATGTTGAGTTTAGAATAGGATATTTTCATTGTCCGAACTGTCAACTTGACATTTCATTTAAAGAAATGAAAAAATACGAAGAGCACAAACGGATATAAATAATATGTATCATTCAGCAAACACAGGGTCGTTGTAGGCATGGATTGCCTTTAAAGCAGCCCTATTGCCTACATACATATGTTTGTAATTTTTCGGATCAGCTCACTTCGTACGATGGCGAAAGCATAACATATGACGCTTCCGGCAACCCAACGAACTACCTCGGTGCAACTCTGGTTTGGGAAGGTCAGCGGCTGAAGTCGTATACCCCGAAAGCATCATCCTCCGGACACGCGAATT
>OGNC01000559.1_pt1 | contig 23390 bp, 33 predicted proteins | sample 1573311 | NCBI WGS metagenome assembly OGNC01 (sample SAMEA2581889, study PRJEB24529) | metagenome | biome: Human gut stool | place: China | collected 2011
CCTCGCCGTCGCTCAGGCTGACCGCTGCCTGCTCGATAATGGGGCGCAGCTTCACCGCGCGGGCGTATGTGACCGGCTCACCCGCAAGAGCGGTGACGGTTGCTTTGGCGCTTTCAGTTTCCGTGGGCTTGCCCATCTTGATCGATACCGTGCCGTCGCGGTGGTCGGTGATGGCCCCGCTCAGGCTGTACGCGCTCATGTCTTCTTCGGTCACGACCTCCTCGGTCTGACCGGTTGGCTTGCCGTCGTTGTCGAGCTTGTCCTTCGTCTCGCGGAAGACGTTGCTCCACGGCGTACCAGAGGGTAGCAGCGCCGCTGCCTGCGCGTAGGGCATGGTGAGATGCACCGTCTGTGTCTCGCGCATGTCCCAGTTTCTATCCTTGTAGTTGTAGATCAGCGTCGCAGGATACTCGACACCGTTGACTTTGATAAATTCTGCCATGTTGGCCTCCTTTGTGATGAGATCAGAATGTAGTAATACGGATATAGTCGTTATTTCCGAAACCGCTCGGTTTCTCCATGACAATTTTGCAATCCCGGAATACAGGGAATTTATAGTCTATCGAATAATTGTTTGAGGACGACGCAGGTTTAAACGACGGAGCCTCCCCATTAAATGAAACCCCTGCATTCATGCTATTGGTTCTCAAATACTTTGCGTCACACCACGTTCCTGCCGGGACTGTAATTGTTTGTGCGCTGGTATATGTTGTCCCGTTAATGATTACGTTGATGTCAGCCCCGCTCAGTTCCACTTGGTATTCGCTCTTCTCCCCGCCGCTTTTGAAGGTGGTCGGATTCACAATCATGCCGCCACCTCCTTAGAGGTCAGGCGTTCACGAGGTAAATATAACAGTCTCCGCTTATTACTGTCTCTTTGCGAGTGGCGTTTATTACATCCCTGGGGGTGTATCCATATGTTACAATCATTGAACCTGCAATCGTATTTATTTGCACAGTCCCAAAGTCGTTTGTCTTGGTTACCTCTCCGTCTTGGTTGAAATAATAAAAGTTTGTATTGCCGCTTACGGTCATAGTTACGGTTACGGGTTTTGCTGCATTTCCGCTCCCATACCTCACGGGGTTGACGATCATACGCCCACCCCGCATTCCAGTGGGTCAGAATATATATATATATATCTGAGGGCTTTTTCGATAAGGTTCATAGGTCAAACTCCTTTCTTATGCCGGCATGGTTACATACGCGGTATAGTAAGGTTTCCCAGACTTATACTGCTTTTTGAATGTTATAGTCGCGCCCTCATTTGCTGTTAGCGTAATATATTTGTAATAAGCGTTTCCACTTTCACCTATGCCGTAATCTGCTGTTGCGGAATTATTGATGTAGATTTTCGAGCTTGTATATGCCGATTTGAACTCAGACCCAGCATATACAGTAAATTGAGTGCCTGGGTCTGCTTCAATTGTTACGGCTTTTTTGTATTTCGTACTTCCTACCTTGACATAAGCACAGTATTCATTAAAAACAGAGCCAGCCAAAGTGATTTTCACTTTTTTCTTCCGTCTCGGCCTGTTAAAAATCATCCCGCTCACCCCTTATAGCTCAGTGTGATGACCGTCACATAGACCTCGATGGCACTCGTCGGGACCTCGCTGCACTGGAACGTCAGGGAATTTGCAGCCTGCGCCACGCACAGCACGCCGCAGCTGTTCCACGCGGAATCATACGACGTGTCGACCGGCGCGGGATAGATGCACTGCTTCGTCGTGTCGGCCAGCAGGCCCGTCACGGTCACGCTCTGCTGCTTAGTGGTGGAATTCCAGCTTGCGGCCGGCAACGTCACCTTGCGCATGAACACGGGCGAGGCGTAATCCGTCTCTGGCGTCGCCGCCACAATGCCGCCGCTGCCATTGCCCTTGAGGAGAGCGGTGGTGGAGGGAACTGTCGGCACGCTAACCGTAACCGCGCCCGTCTTACCGTTGACCGACGTGACGGGGTAAGGCGGTGGATTCTTGGAGGAATACTGTCGCTCGTTTGCAACGTTGGAAAGCCCGACATCGCTTTTGCTGACGCTCTGCAAAGCACTGTCCGCCTTGCCGAGGGATGTTTTCACGTCCTGCGCAAGGTCGCTCTTGGCAACCGTAGACTTAAAGGCCAGCGCGCCGAGGTCTTTTAACCATGCTGAGATTTTCCCCATCAGCCTACTAAGACTGTCCCCACTAATAAGGTTTAGCTTATTAAGAGTGCCAAATGTCACCGTAATGTCGCTGCCCTTGACTTTCCCAGCCGCGTCCTGCGCCACCTGCTCCACTTCCGCCGCCGTGAAATAGTCCACGCCCTTCACTGGCGTTTTACCGTCTGCACCCTTCGCGCCATCCTTACCGGGCGCGCCGTCCGCACCCTTTGCGCCGGGGTCGCCTTTTTCGCCGCGCGAGGGCCTGTCCGTGTCGGTCGTGCCGATAAACCAGTTGCCGTTGCTGCCGATCGTCGGCGTTACACCGTTCGCGCCGTCCTTTCCGTCCGCACCGGGATTGCCTTTTGCCCCTTGCGGGCCGGTTTCGCCGTCCTTGCCCGGCGCGCCGTCGTCGCCTTTGGGCCCCTGCGTCCCCTGCGGGCCCTGCGGGCCGGTATCGCCTTTGTCACCCTTTGGGCCCTGCGGACCCTTCGCGCCCTGCAAGGGGCCGTTGTTGATGAATTCGCCGGCAACGCCGTCGAAAATGTAGATGTCATACGGCTGTGCCGCGCCCACGCCGTAGGCGTCGCCCGCCTTTGCCGTTCCCTTCTGCGCCGCGTCCAGCGCGGCCTTGCTCGCGTAGTAGCTCAGCACCGTGAGGCCCCTGCCGGTCTCACCCTTGGGGCCTGCGGGCCCCGTCTCGCCTTGTGGGCCGGTCTGTCCCTGCTGGCCCTGTTCGCCCTGCGGGCCGCGCGGGCCTTCGGGTCCGGTCGGACCGGTCGCACCGGTGTCACCTTTCTCTCCTTGGGGGCCGGTATCGCCCTTGTCGCCTTTCAGCGCGGCAAGCTGCGCCGCCGTAAAGTCGGAATAGGTAAAGGCATCGCCCTTGTCTCCCTTTGCACCCTGTGGTCCGGTTGCACCCGTCGCGCCGGTGTCGCCTTTCTCACCTTTTGGGCCCTGTGCGCCGGTCGCGCCTGTGTCGCCCTTGGGGCCGGTTGCGCCGGTATCACCCTTCGGCCCCTGCTCACCGGTGTCGCCCTTGGGTCCCTGCTCTCCCTGCGGGCCGGTCGCGGCAACGCCCGTGTCGGCAAAAGCGCCCGCCGCCGCGTCCCACTTGAACCAGTTGCCCGTGGTCTCGTCGACGTATGGCATCTTGGATACGGCGCTCTCCACGCCCGCCGCCGCCTGCAAAACCTCATCGACCCAGCTTTGATAGGCTGCGGGCGGCTCGGTCGTGCCGTTTGCGCTCAGCGACGGCTCGACCACCGTGCGCCACGTCCGGCTCTTGGCGATCGCGCCGCCCACGGTGTAGGTGAGCTCGGCCATGCCCTCGCCCGCCTTGGCGGTGTCGGCGTTGCTCAGTGTCCAGATCACGTCACCGTTCTCGCTCTTAAGGCTCGCGGGATACGGTGCGCTGTCGCCCTCGCGCAGCACCGTCAGCGCGAAGACGCCCTCGCCGTACAGCCGCGCCCAACTGTCCGCAAGGCCGCGCCAGACGATCCTCTGCGCCTCGTTCTCACCCTGATGGCCCAGCGGCAGATACGGCAGCTCGCGCACTTCGATCTCTCTCATACGATCTCATACCCCCTCTCGTAGCCCTGCGCCGGTTCATGCGTCCTGCCCCAGTAGCGGACAAAGTTGCCGTAGGCCTCGTTATAGAGCTGGCTCGAATCGGCATATCGGCTGTACTCGCCGTTCTCCGCGTCGATCTTCGCCTTGAGGTACAGCACGTACAGTTCATCGTGCGGGGCCTTCACCAGCAGCTCTTCGTCCATGCCGTCCGGATAGCCGGTCGCCATGATCTGCTCGAGCTCTTCCGGCGTCGCCAGCAACACGTCCGCCGCGAGCCTGCCCTCGAGCGCCTTGAGCCATTCGAATTTCTCCTCTTCGGGGAAAGCGTTCGGCTTCGCCGTGTCGGCGTGCTGCATCGCTTTTCTCGGCGTCATGTTCTTCTCTCCTCTCTCAATGATGGATAAAGGCGGGCGCGGGTCTTGTCCCACGCCCGCCTTGGCTATTTAGCTTAGAGCGAGTTGCCCGCCGCGATACCGCCGATGGCGGCAAAGCGCCAGTCGTTGAAGCACGCGTTGAAGCGGCTGCGGCCACGCCAGACGTTCGCGTCGGTGTTCTCGTCGACGGTGGAGCGCACCTCGAGCTGAACGCGGTCGTTCCACACCGCGCCGCCGTAGGTCTCGTTGTACTTGCTGTCCAGCAGCACCCACGGGGAAACGCCGTTTGTGATGTAGTGGTTCAGATACGGCCACACGATGACGTTCCAGCGGCCGTACTGATAGTTGAAGGCGTTGTTCGCGCTCACGGGGTCCTTGTCCGCGCCGATGGCCGCGAATACTGCCTTCTTGAGGTCGGCGTTCTCGGGGATTAGGATCGTGTCAGGGGCCACGTCAAGGATTTCGTCGTTGTCGCCACGGAACAGGTGCATTTTGGTCTCGAGCTTGCCCAGCGTGTCCACGCTGAACGCATCCTTGAAGCAGTTGCACTGCTTGTCGCCGCTCACCTTGGGCACGTGCTCCTTGGCGAACAGGTTGCTGCCGTCCGCGCCCGTCAGGTCGAACTTGACGCCCTTGAAGGTCACGCTGCCGTTGCCCATCATGGCCGCGCCGTACAGCGCCGCGCCGAAGAGCTCGCGCGTGCGCTTGTAAGAGGTCATAAAGGCCGCAGGCTGCTTGCGCATGTCGAGCAGCTTGCCGTCCTCGATCATCTCCTTGGACACGCTGAAAGAATCCTTCCACGTCTGGTACTTGAGGAACTTCTGGTAGCCCTCCTGCATGCCGTCCAGCGGATAAGCGCCGTTCTCGCCCACGGGCTCAAAGCCGCTCATGGCCGTCAGCGTGGTCATCACGTCGCCGTAGTTCTTGGAAGAACCCGTCAGGAACAGGTTCTTCAGCACGCTGTTCTGCTCAAATTCCTCGCCGCGCTTTTCAAGGAACATCTTGATCGGCGCCTGGCAGTTGCCGTAAACGCTGTTGTTCAGGTTGCTCGATTCCGAAAAAATGATTTTCATTGCTTACTTTCTCTCCTCTCTTCCGTTTTCCTTAGACAAAGCGGCCGCGGATCATGCTGCCCGCTGCCGTGCCCTCAAGGTTCCCGACCTCGAACAGGCCGAGCACCGCTGCGTCCGATGCGCCTGTGACGTACTTTGCCTTGAGACCGCCGCTCGCCACCTGGATCTTGGTGCCGACCTTCACGGCCGCTGCGGCCGCCGCGAGCTCGGTTTCAAAGGTGTACTTGTCCTGCACGCGCGTCACAGCCAGCAGCTCGCCCGCGGCCACCGTGCCGCTCTGCATGCACACATAGGGCGGCGTGGTCGCCTGGTCGGCAGCGATCGCCGCCAGCTTGCCGTCCGTCACGTTGAGCAGCTGGCCGACCTGATACGTGCCCGCCGCCGCTTCGATGTACTCAAACGGGGTCATTGCCCCGTCCGTCGATTTGATGGGAATAAACATTGCGTTCCTCCTTGTCTTGTTAATTTCTGTTCTTCTCGATCCACGTGCGGATCTCCTCGTCCGTCGCCGTGGGATTGAAGATGCGGAAGCTCGCCAGCTCCTCGCTCGTCACGACCTTGCCGCCCGCGCCGCGGGATGCCGCCGCGCCGGTCAGGTGGTCCTTACCCCTCTGACCCGTCAAGGCCTGCGCTCTCGCCGCCTCGGCCAGCGCCTTCTCGCGCCGCTCGTGCGTCGAGATGAGATAGGCATCGTAAAACGACATGCCGCTTTTCACGCGCGCGTAGAATTCCTCGCTCTCCGGCAGCTTCAAAAGATCCTCCACGCCGTTCACCTCGGGCTCGAGCGCGTGGATCTTCTTGATCTGCTCGTCGATGGCGCGCTGCATTTTCTCCTGCTCCGCCGCGGCCTGCTCGCGCTCATGCGCCGCCACGATCTCCGCCGCCCGCTTGACGACGGGATTCTCGCTGATCGCCTCATTGAGAGATTCCTGCGTCAACTTCCCGGCCTTGAGGTCGCTTTCGAGCTTCTGCTGCTTGAAGGACTTCGACCACTCGTCAAACTGCTCCTTCGTCGCGATGGGCTCGCCCGTGATTGTGTTCTTGAGCCCCGCATTTGCGAAAAAAGCCTTCCACTCCGCGGCCATCTTTTCGCTCTGCGCCTTGAGCGCCGCGTCCACCGCGGCCTGCTGCTCGGCTCTGCGCCGAGCAGCCGCGTGCGCTCTGCGCTCGTCGGGGGTCTGCTCCTTCTTCGCGCCCTCCGCATCGTTGTTGTCTTCTGCGCCTTCCGCGCCGTCCTGGCCCTCGGGAGCGGTTACGGTGCCCTCTGCGCCCTCGCCGTCCGTCGTGCCGGTATCGCCGCCCTCCGGTGCGCCGTTGGTCTCTTCTGCGGCCGGGGCAGCGACGCCCGGCTCGTTTGCGCCTGTAGGCTCCTGCTGCGTGCCTGCCTCGTCAGGCGGCACCGTCAGGCCCATCGCTTCATAAACCTGCTGTTCCGTGAATTCCATTTTCTCTTCCTTTCCGGCATTTTCCCGCTCTTGCCCTGCGCATTGCAGCTTCATATTGCTGCGTTGTAAAGCGTTTCCGCTTTGCTTACTTCTTGCCCGTGCGAAGGTCGCTGCCGGTGTGCACGACGCCCTTCTTCGCGTCGGTCTGCTGGTTCGGCGCTTTCACGACCTGCGTGCCGCCGTTCTTGATTCTGCCGACGTAACCGCTCTTATCGCTCATGCCCGCGTCCTCCTTTCCTTCGGATTCGGCATTTTCCCGCTGTTGCCCTGCGGCTGCGCAGCCGTTGGCGGCTCTGCTGCCTTACGGATGCGGCGTCCCCCTTGCGAGGACTGCGCAGCCGTTGGCAGCTCTGCTGCCTTACGGATGCGGCGTCCCCCTTGCAGGGAGACTGTATGCTCTGCGCGCCTTCTTTCGCGCCTTTAGCCTTTCTTACTGCGGCATGTAAAGTTCTTCCGTTTGCCCGCCGCTCGCGGCGTTCATGGCATCCTGCTGGGCCTGCGCGTCGATCGCCGCGGCCAGCTCGTCCGGCACGCCAGCGTCGCCCGGCATATCGCCCTGCATGGCCGCCTGCTGCGCCGCCGCCTGCGCGGCCATTTCTTCTTGCCGCTGCGCCTTTTCTTCCAGGTGCTTTTTCGTCTGCGCCGCGCCTGGGTAGTGCAGCTCCTCCATCTTCGCCCAGAACAAAATGAGCGTTTCAAGGTCCGTCGGGTCGCCGAAGGCCCCGCCCTCAAGGTTCTGCCGCGTCTCCTGCCACATCGCCTCGCGGTTGCTCGCCAGCGGCGCGCTCGTGTCGCACGAGAAAAGGAACTGGTCGTTCCAGTGCAGCTCGCCATCTTCGCCCTCTTCGAGGAAGTCATAGCGGTTGAACTCCTCGTACATCGTCTCGCCCGTGCTGTCCTTATACGTCACCGGCCGCGGCTCGTCCGAGTACGCCAGCCAGAATTTGAACATCGTTTCGAAGAGCTCAGCGTAGGCGGCGTTTTTCATCACGCGCTTGCTCTCGAGGCGTCCCGCCGCCTGCGCGGCGGAAAACTCCTTGGCCTTGCCGCTCGTTGCGGTCGTGTCCTGCCTGCCCTGAAAGCTGTCCGTGATGCCGATGATCTGCCGCGCCTCTTCGTACACCTGCGCCAGATACGTGAGCTCGTACTGCAAATTGCCCGAAAAATCGTAGACGTCGATGAGGCTTTTGTCGCTCGGCTTCCCGATGTACCAGCGCTCGCCGTCCTCGGGATCGGTGCGCAGGTCCACCCGGTCGGGGAGCGTGATGCGCGTGCCTGCCTTCATCAGTCGGTCGATGATCTTCTGCTCGATGCGGTTGCTCGTGTTCTGCTGGTCGCGGATCATATCAACGTCGCTGTTTCCGAGCAGCTGGCCGAAGACGCTCACGCTGCGCTGCAAGATGATCGGGTAGCGGTCCGGCCGGTAATACGGGATGCGCACCGGCGCCTGAATTGGTAGGCCGTTTTCGTCCACCGTCTCCTGCATCCCGCCGACAAACGTGCCGTCGCTGCGCTGTACCGGCGCATAGAGCTCTTCGAAGTCCTGCGTCTTGCTTTCCCAGTCCTTGCCGCCGCACCACGGGCACGCACCGCCTGAGTAGGCCGCGCCGTTTACCTCCTGCCCCGGCAGCGGCTTTACCTTGCCGCAGCTCTTGCACACCGGCTGCCTGCGTGCCTGATAGTCCTTGAGGTTTTCGAGCTCCGTGTCGTTCACCCATGTGTAGCGGTCGATGCCGCCGCGCTCGTTGAGCTTGTAGCCGATGTAAAGCGTCAGGTTTCGGTTGCTCGTGGAGCCGTCGCCGCCGCGGACATCCGGCTCGCTCTCGCCCTCGTTTTCAAGCAGCACGCCGTAGCGGCGCTCGACGTAGCCCTTCGTCGTCGGCACCTTGACGATGAAATAATCCATGTCGGCAATGCCCGTGTAGACGTTCGGCTGCGGCGCGAACTGCTGCGGGTGGATGAGCGTCACGTTCACCTCGCCGACGGTCGTGCTCGTGCGCTTCGTGTTGTCCCACTCAACCAAAAAGCCCACGCCGCCCTGAATGGGCACCGTCCGCTCGGCCAGATCGTTCAGCGCCTCAAACGGGAGCCGGTCGAGCTCGTTGCGCAGAAAGTGCTCGATCACGTCGGCCAGGTGCTCGTCCTTCTTGCGCCGCGGCGTCACCTTCGGCTGCGGAATGCTGCTCGATACCTGGCTTTCGATGTTCTCAAACGTGATGTTGCGCACGTGGCTTGTCTTTTTCAGCGTGCCGTCGCGGTGCGTGTCGCCGGGGACGAGCGGCTGCATCGTGCGGTCCCCGTTGTAGACCGCCTCACGCTCGTTCATTTTTTCGACTTCTTTCGACCACTTGGCGTCGCTCTCATTGAGCCTCGCCTGCCACTCGCGCAGCTCCTCGCTGATCGTGCTTGTCTTTGCTTTTTCTTCCATGTCTTTTCTCCCTCTCATCGCGGCTCGCCCCAGAGCGCCAGCATTTCTGCCCGCTCGGTCTCGCTCGCGCTGTTGTAGTCCTCCCACATGTCCGCCGTCCAGCGCGTTTTCTTCGCGCTGCCGGCGGTCTTAATTTCCATCGTCTGCTGTGGCCGCGCGTAATGCGCGATCGCCAGCGCCATCACGCAGTCGTCGTGCGCGCCGCTCTCGGCTTCGCCCTGCAGGTCTTTCTCCCGCCGCACGAATGTCAGCATCTCGAGCAGCGTGTCGCGGTCGTTCACCGTGCTCATGCTCTCGCGCAAAATGCGGATGAGCTCAGACAGGATCACCGGCCGCGTCAGCCGGTTTGTCTGGAAGCCGAAGGCGTGCTTGATCTTGCCTGTGAAGTCGTCCTCCACCTCGCGCACGTACAGGTTGCGGTAGCCCATCAGGTCGAGCAGCTTCGTCGGGTACGTCGAGAAGTTCGTCTCGATGGCGAGCAGCGCGTCGTTGTAGTACTTGCCGAGGCAGTACATCTGCCTCGCATACGTGTCCTCGTCGTACTGGTGGCGCAGCGTGCAGACCTGCTTGCCCGTGATGTTGTCGAGCACCTGCCCGACGAAATAATCGCTGCCATCGCCCGCCGTGTCGCCGCCGATGACGTAGGGGCGCCCCGGCACCGGCTCTTCGTAGATCGTCACCGCGCCGTCCGGGTCGTCCACCCACGCCCAGCGCTCGAGGTGTACGCCGTCTTCCTTGACGACGTTTTCGAAGTAGCCGCGCCTCGGCTTCTTCGCTCGCTCGACGATGAGCAGCCGCTCGCTCACCTTTTTCGCGTCGAACACCGTCTTGCCCGTCACGCCCCACTGGCCGAGGCAATAGACCTGGTAGTAGTACTCGTCCGTCTCTTTGAAGGCCTCAAGCGTCGTGATGGCCTCCGCCGTCAGAAAGCGGTTGTCGAGATACGTGCTCTCGTGCACCGTCGCGCGCGGGTCCTTGCGGTCGAAAAAACGCTTTTTCAGCCAATGTGTGATGCTGATCGGATTGAACGTCAGGATCATTTGCAGGTAATAGGGGAAGTCTGTGCGCAGTCGGATGTCCAGCTGGTCGAAGTCCCCCTGCTCCAGCTCGCTCGCTTCCTCGATCCAGATGCCCGTGATGTCGTAGATCGACTTGAGCTTTTCCACGTCGTCGAGGCCCGCGAACAGGATCTTGCTGCCGTTCGCAAACGAGATGCTCATGTCGCTCTTGTTGACCTTTGCCCCGCTCTCGGGGTAGAAGTCGGATATCTGTCCGCGCAGCTGCTCAAAGCAGCTCTCGCGCAGCGTCCGCGCCACCTTGCGGCACACCAGCCAGCGGTGCCCCGGCTCGCTTGTCACGCGCTCGAGCACCTTGCGCCCCGCGAAGATCGACTTGCCGCTGCCGCCGCCGCCTTTCAGGACGAGGTAGCGGTGCCGGTCGAACAGCAGCGGCAGGAAGTGCGCGTTGTTCGTCGCGCGGAAGTCCCGCCACCACAGCGCCACCTCAAGCTCTCGCTCATAGGTCCGCGTCTTCGTCGCCGCCATCGTGCTCAAACTCCTGCATCAGCTCGCGCAGCATCGCTTGCCGCTCCTCGAGCGGGATGCTCGCCGCCGTCACGGTCTTTGTCGCCCGCTCGCCCAGCTCGACCTCTTTCTTCTCGCTGTAGCCGTAGTTGTTCGTCAGGTTGAAGAGGATTCCTTTCAGGTCCTTGCCCGGCCGCGTCAGCATCTCGTGCTCGTTCCAGGCCTTCATGCGCTCGCGCACCCGCTCGCCGACGGCCGCGAATTCCTCGCTCTTGCCCATGTACCGGCTCCACGTCGCCCGGTCGATGCGAAGAAAGGCACACAGCTCGTGCATGCTCGGCGGGATGATGTACTCCGTCACCTCAACCTCTTCGCCCAGCGTGTTTTTCACCGGCACGGGGATGAGGATCACATGGCCCTTGTCGTCGCGCTTGCCGCTGTCCACCATTTCCGTGACCTTCACGCGCCGCGTGATCGCTGCGAAATAGCGCTCGCAGGCCTTGCCCAGCGTTGCCGCCGTGTATTTCTTCTGCCGCGCCATCCGCACCCCTCCCCTCGGCGCGCTTGCCTTGTTTTCAAAAAGTGTAGCAAATGCAACAGGTCACGAACCGTCAACTTTTTGAGGGCAAAAAAGAGCCGCAAACCCTTGTCAAATCAGGGCTTGCGGCTTTTCCTCGCACGCGCACGCGCAGCGCGCCCAGGCTCCCCCGCGCGCGTCGTCGTGTTGCATTTTCTGTTTTGTTATTCCCGTTTCGCTCTCGATGAGCGTTCTTTTCTGATCTTGCCCACCTCTGGCAGAATGTAGCGTATGTACTGCGGCATGCCTGGCGCCCATCCGGCACGGAATAGCAGCTGCCCGCCGCGCGGCACGCTCAGCTCGGCGCCCGACAGCGCCGCGCGATCTTTCGGCTGCGGCAGCGTCAGGTTACGGCTCGGGCAGTATTTTTTCTCGTCCGGCACGTAGCGCACCTGCACCAGCAGGTAGTGCGCAAGGCCGAGATAATCCACCTCGTCATACAGGTGCTCGCAGTGCGTCCCGCCCGCCGTCCACTTGCTGCGCGCGATCTCCATCGCCTCCGCGTTGACGACCACGTGATGATGCACGCGCACATATTCGCCCGTCTTGCCGTCCAAATCTGCCGTCACCGGCACATAGCGGAACGGCACCCCTGCCGCTTTGCAGGCGCGCCTCGTTCTTCTCAGCCATAGCTTGAGCTGCCGGTTCGCATTCTTCCAGATCGTTTCGGGGTCCTCCGTCCCGCCGCCGAGCTTTGCAAAGGCTTCGTCCGCATAGCTCAGGCGCATCAGGTGATCTGCACAGCTGAAATTTTCATTCAGCAATCGAGCCAGATGCTTTTCCGCGTTCGCTTCATTCCGCTGCTGCTGCTTGATGTCGCTTTTGAGCTTTCGCTGCGATCGCGTCGGCTTCTCGCCCGGCACCCAATATTTGATTTTTTCGCCCACGGCGCCCGCCGTGTACGTTCGGATGACCCAGTAGCCCTCTGTCATGCTTTCGCCCTCCATCGCCATTTTCGCCATTTGGGGAAGATGGTTCTAAACTCAGCGCTCAAGGAACCCCGATAACGCGCACGCGCGCGTTATCGTTAATCTATTTAATGTGTGTTCGGCCTTCTGTGCGCCGTCGCGCCCTTTCGGCGGCAGCGCACACAGGGCCGAAGCCCTGTCACAGTCTCCGTGGGAAACCTTCGTAATACTTCCGCACGATCCGCTCGAGCGTCGAGCGGGAGAGGCTGTGCTTCATGCAGATGTACGTCGCGTTCGCGTCCGTCGTCACGAATTCGAAGAGTGCCCGGTAGTAGTCCCCGCCGCCGCACTCCATACACAGGTTGAGGATCTTCCGCTGCGCCTTCTCCGGCATCTCTCGATACAGCAGCGATGAAAAATAGATGTATCCCTGCCTCTCATAGCTTACCGGCACGCTCTTTTTGTATCGGAACATCGCTCTCTCCCCTCCTCTCCCGCTCTTTGTCCGTCAGAAGCGGAAATACTCTTTCACGCAGCGCCACACGTTGCGCCACGGATGCGCCATGCACCACTTGAGGCTTTCGTGATAGTCCTCCTTGATGCTTCTCTCGGTCTTGATCGTGTGCAGCGCCCCGCACAGCAGCTCTTCCTTGCGCTTCGCGTGCGTCTCCGCCTCGCTCAGCTGCGCCCTGACGCTGTTCATCTCTACCGCAGTCGCGCGCGCGTTCTCTTCCGCGGCCTTGAGCTCCACCATGCGCTCGCCGAGCTGCTTTGCCAGCTCGCGGCTTTCGTTCTTTGCCTTCTCGATGGCCTTCATGTCCTCGCCGTGCGCCTCGAGCGCCTGGTCGCGCATCTTCTTTGCCTCATCGATACGCGACCGCAGCATCGCCGCCGAATAGTCCGCGCTCTCATACTTCGCGGTGACCTCTTCCAGCGCCTTTTCATTCTCCTCGAGCTTTTCCGTCAGCTTGCCGATCTGCCCGCGCAGCTCGGCCTCTCTGCTCTCCGCCGCCTCCTGCTTATCCAGCGCCTCTTCGAGCATCTTGAGCATCTGCTCCTTCGTGACCTTTTTAATGTTGATCTTCTGCATCGCTCAGCCCTCCTCAGGAAGCTCAATCCTTGCAACGCCGTACCCGTCCGCGCACTCGTGCTCGATGCGGCAGCCGCGCGCCTCCCGCCAGTCTTTGGCAAAGATCGCCACATCCGCCGTCGCCAGCAGCTCGAGTGACTTGCTCAGATAGTAAAGCGGCGCTTTTGCGCCGGCCGGAACATCGAGCCCGCCCTTGAAAAAGCTGTCGATGACCTCGACCTCGCCGCGCCCTGCGTACACGGCCTTCGCGATCGCGATCAAATCCTCGCGCTCACTCTCGATCTCCTCGTCGCTCTTGCCGCGCATCGGCTGCGAGATAAACAAGCGCACCGTCGGCAGCTTCGGCACGGCCGGTTCGTCCGCCGCGGCCTCGCCGTTCACGCCGCCCACCGCCGTTTGCAGCAGGAAGCCCAGCAGCTCCCAAACCTTGTCCGTAATCCGTTCCATGCAGATTTCCTCCCCCAGCTTCTCGTCGTAGTTCTCCGCGCTCACGCAGCTCGAGCTCTCCACGATCTCGAAGCCGTTTTTCAGCACCGCGCGCACAACTGTCGTCTTGCCGCCCATCGTCACGGTCTCGTGATGGTCGATGAATCGCTCGACCATCTCCGCGCTGATGCTCGGTGCCGCGGTCTTGAGCTTGCCGTTCACCTCGAGCGGCAGATACGCGCGCTCGAAGACCTCCGCCGGGCTGAAGCTCTCGTACCCGTCCGCATAGCGCACCTTGTAGCCGCGCTCGACCTCGTTGCCGCACGGTACTCTGTTCTCCGCGAGCGTAACGACCTTGCCGTCCACGCGATACGCCTTTTCCGCCTCGATAAGTTTCGTTCCGATGTACTGTTTCATGGTTCTGTTCCCTTTCTTTTTTCGCCCGCAGGCGTGATTAAAGATGTAACTGCTCGTGCTCGCGCGGCTTCTCGACGAGGATCTTCGCGACCTTCACGTCGCCGTAGCGCTCAAGGTCCATCGCCGCGCGCTCCTTGATGCCCTGAACAGCGCTCTCCGGCACGTCGGCCTGTAAAATAAACGTCACCTTCATGCCTTTTTCTCCATTGCGCCCAGGTCGCTGAGCCCCCGCTCAATGACGCGCCACACGTGGATGTCGACCATCAGCCCGTCCACGACGATCGCGCGCAGCGTCTCGCGGCTCACGTCCCCGCCGCAGGCCGTGCTCACGCGCTCTGTCCACCCCGGACCGGTCCGCACCTTGTAGCGCACCAGCGCGTCGAAGATTTTCCGCTTCTCCGCCGCGCCGTAGCCCTTGACGCTCAGCGTCGGGAGCGGTTCGGGCGGCGGCGCTTCCGCGGCCGGCCGCTTGTCCTGTCCCGCCGTCCACACAAGGCCGTCCTTTTCACTCTTCGGCGGCGCGATGGGCGCGGGCTTGTCCGCCTTCGCGCCCTTTTTCTCGCCCGCGCCGAGCATCGTCCGCCGCATCAGCGTGTTGATGGCCCAGTCCGCGCAGTATGTGCAGAAGTCGAGCTTCGCGATCTCCCCGCCGCCCGCGCCGCTCGCCGTCACGCTCACGCGCTCATGCGCGCTCATCCCCGTGATGACCCGCCCGCACCGGTCACAAAATACCCGCACCATCCGTCAGCCCTCCTTCGGCTTGCCGTAACTGCAAAAATCGAGGTTTTCCCGCACTGGCGTGAAAATGCTGCCGTTTCCGTAGCGGAGAATCGAGCGCGGGCAGTGGCAATATATTCCCTTTTTGCCGTCCGTCCGGTCGTAAGCCTCCCCGTACTCGCAGTTCTTGCAGTACGGCGCCGTCACCGTGCGTCCTTCTTTGTCGGCCTCGGCCAGCTCGCGCAGGCGCTCGGGCGTAGTGCCCAGCACCGCCGAGGCCGCCTTGACGAACATCGGGATCGATACCGTCGCCATGATATCTTCCGCCGTTATGCCCGTGTCCTCGTAGGCGGCGAGCGCGCTGTATAACTGCCGAATGATCTGCCGCAGCACGTCCTTCGATACACCGTTCAGCACCGGACCGTTCAGAATCAGGTCCAGCAGCTTCGGCTTCATGCCTTCAAGGTCGGCGAGCGGGCCGAGATACCGGTCTACGCTCTCGTCCACTCTGACCTCTTCGCTCGTCAGTCGTTTCATGCTTCATTTCCTCCTCATGCCTCCGGCATCGCGACGTAAATCGTCGCGCGCAGCTCGCTGCTGCCGAATTTTCCCGCCGCCGGTCTTTCCTCGATGCGGAGTGCCCCGCTTTCCAGCATCTTTTTCGCCAGCATGTCCACCAGCCGCTCGCTGCTGTATTTCTTGTACCTCTGCAAAAGCTCCTCTGCGCGCGGCCCGTTGTCAAACGGCATCGCCCGCACCTCGATCTTCCTGACGCGGTAGCGCTCTTCCTTGATGAGCGCCCTGTCCTGAGGTTTCGGCGGTGGAACCTGCTCAACGTATCCGCCGAGTGCTCTGATCGCGCCCCGCCGCAGCTTTTCAAGTAAACCATTCATTTCGCTTTGCCTCCTCCGCTCCTTCTTTCGTCGCGAAAAATGTCTTGCCGAAGTCGCTCAGTTTCTCATAGCCCTCGCCGTCCTCGCCTTGCAGAAGCAGCGCCGCCTCGACGACGCGCAGTTTCACCGTTCTGCCGCAGCCGGGCGCCCACACTTCGCCGCCGAGCTTGCACGGCAGCGTGATCGCGCGCCCGTCCGCGCCGGCCTCGACCAGCTCGCGCAGGCGTTCGCAGCCGATCTCGTGTAGCTTCTTGCTCATCAGCCGCCCGATCAGGATCATGCCGTCGCTGCTGAGCTTTTCTTCCTTGAGGATTTCGACCCCGCGCGGCGTCAACCCTGTCGCCTCATAGGCGCGCAGATCTTCCCGGTTCCTCAAATAATCCCGAATGAGCTGCTGCACCACGAATCGCCGTTCCATCGGCCACGCCGCGATCTGCTCTTGCATCTTTTTCAATGCCTCGTCCGAAACCATCATTTCCTCCTGTTCCGCCGCGCATCCCTGCGCCGCTTCTTCTGTGTGCGTTTGCAATATCTTCCGAATGCCGCGTCCGAGACCGCCAGCGTGCGTTCCATCTTGCGCAGATCGCGCAGTGAAAAATAGGGGTAGTCCATCATCCGTCAGCCCTCCTTGTCCTGCCACCCGCAGTCTGCACAGGTGTTAATATCCTTCTCCGCGTTCCAAAAGATGTTCTTTGACCCGCACGCTGGGCATCTTGGAACGTCCCCTATGACGCGCGGCCCGATAGGCCCTCTCGGCCCAGGGTCGTCTCCGCCGCATCCCTCATCTCCTATAACACCCGGCTCTCCCCTCGGCCCCGTCGGGTCTCTGTGCCCCTGCACGACTTCATCGCCGCGTCGCAGGAACTCTTTCAGCGTGCCGCCCCGCTTTTTCAGCCCCTCGTCCATCTTCGTCAGCGCCTCAAGGCCCTGCTGCCGGAATTCGATCAAATCAGCCGCCGCGGCCATCAAGCCGTCTGCGCAGGTCGTGTCCTCCGGATCGTCGTCCCACAGCGGGCACCCGTCGCAGCTGCCGCTCGCGCAGCATCGCAGCGCCGTCAAAACCTCGTCACTTGTCATCGCTCTTGCCCTCCTTCGGCTTGACGCGCTGCACGATGCTGAGGCAGTCCGGTTCAATGTTCTTCCATACCGGCGATTCCGGGTCTCCCACGGCCATCATCATGCTCACCTTGAAGATCTCCGCCGCCGCTTTGTCTCCGCGTGCAAGCATACCGTAGACCGCCGTGAGCAGGTAGGCCGATTCGGCGAGCAGGTCTCCCATCGACCCTCCGGCCGCCAGTTCCTTCACGTTTCCGTTCTCGTTCTTATAGCTCAACATGTCTGTGCCCTCCTTAAAATTTGAAACTCTCGCGGATGACCACGCCGCCGACGTTCGCCTCCGCCCCGTTCCCGCTCATGATCTGGCTCGCCTGAACGCTATTCATCGCACACCTCCTGCAAAAAGGCTCCCCTGCGAGGCGTATTCCTCAAAGCGTTTTTCCTGCACCTCGAAGTAGTACTTGTCGATTTCATACCCCATAAAGTCGAGCCCAAGCTCCAATGCAGCGATACGGCTGCTGCCGCTGCCGAGGTGTGTGTCGAGTATGCTGTCCCCCGGCTTTGCGTACTTTTGAAACAGCCACGTGTAAAGTGCTACAGGCTTTTGCGTGGGATGAATGCACTGCTCGTTCAGCGCCTTATTCCCTTGCTGAACAAAGCCTTCCGAAATGCTCTTGCCCTGCATCATGCCGTTCCACATGTAACGGAAAAGCCGCACGCTGTCGTGGCAATTTGTGGCCGCGATCTCACAATCGCTGAAGGAACTGCCCCCGTTGCACTTGTCCCATACGATGCGCCCCGGCGCGAAATGGTAATCGAAATAGTTACAACCCCAAACGATGTAGTGCTTCGCGACCCGTTCCAGCTCATCGAAATATTCGCGTGTCGGAATGTCCCACTTCGGCGATATGGGGTAGTCTCTGTGTACACCGATTTTGCTGACCTTGCAGCCGTAATACCCACGCCGCTCCGGCCCGCTGAAATACGGCGGATCGACCACGGCGAGGTCAAAAGCCTTGTCCGGCAGCTTCTTCATTGCCTCCATGCAGTCAACATTTTCAGCAATGTTCATCGCGTACATCCTCCACATAGCACCAGCTCTGCGGCGCGCGCTTATCGCAATCGCAACATTCCCCGCACCCGAAGACGCTTGGCTCGCGTCTGCAAAGCCTTTCCGCCCAAAACTCAAACAAGCACTTCGGCGCGTCGTAGATGCGCAAATCGGTGATGTGCCAGCCGTAACCGTCGCCCCACGCGAGGTAATCATTCAGCATTTTAGGCGTCAAGCAGGCTGCATTGAGCAGCCCGCCGACGGGCGATGTGCGCATGGTGGCGGCGTCGCAAATGCGAGTCTCCACTAAATTCGGAATGCCCGTGTACCCGATGTGCGTGATCCAGTCGATTCGGTCGCAGGTAAACTCCCCGACGACCTTGCCTCCGCCGTAAAACTGTGGCCTTGGATAGTTTGTCGCAATGAAGTCCTCGTGCGGATATTTTGGCAGCGTGCAGTAGATATAGCACTTAAACGGCGTGTCCATCTTCGGGCGCGTCTTGCGCACTTCAATCGTCTTATTGCCGTTGACGATCTTCTCGCACCACTTCGGGCGGATACTGATTAAAACTGCTTTGCTCATGCTTCTACTTCCTGCACCTTCTTCAGCGGGCAGTAGAAAAGGCAGTTTTTCTTCGCGCAGTCGCGCAAAATTGCCGTATGGATCGCCTTGCCGCTCTTGTCGAATCGCATTTCGTACCCCTCCGGGTAATATTCAATCCCGGCATACAGCACCTTCGGCTTGCGATAGGTGAGCATCGCCGCGCTCACGCAGAGTTTCAGATAGTCGCTGCGCTTCACGCGCCCTCACCTGCCTTTTCGGCGATCATGTCCCGCAGCGCGCCCAGCGCGCGGTAGATCTTCGGCCGGCTTTCCTCGTCCAGCTCGTCTACGATCTCCGTCATGCGGTTCACGGTTTCCTGCGCCTGCCGGAACAGCACGCTGAATTCCGCGAGCGCCTTGTTGTCCATGGCCGCCGCGCTCTTCTTCGCCTTTTCCAGTGTCTCGCGCAGGGCCGCGCGCTCGTCCTCGGCCTTTTTCAGCGCCTCCGCCGCGGCCGCCATCTCGGCCTTCGCCTTTTTCAGCTCGTCCTTCGCTTTTTTCAGCTCCTCGGCCTTCTTGCCGAGCGCCTCTGTCTTCTCCGCTTCCGCGTCCTTCTTCACTTCCGCCACCGCCGCCGCGATCTGTTCCTCGCTCGCGTCCACGGTCTGCACCGCCACGTCCACGGGCTTCTCGCGCAGCGCTTTCAATTCCCGTTCCAGCTCCGCCGCGCGCTCCTGCGCGGCCAGCGCCGTTCCCTGCGCGTTTTCCACCTCGGCGCGGGCGGCGTCCGCCGCGTCCTGCGCCGCCTGCACCTTCGCGTTCGCTTCTTCCGTTTCCTTGCGCTGCGCTTCGAGTGCGCGCCGCGCCTCGTTGCGTTCTGCCTCTGCGATCTTCTGCTGCCGCACGGCCTCTTCAAGCTCGCGCTTGCTCATCTCCACAACGCTCTTTTCCTCCCCGTTGACAAGGTGTTTTTCGCTCGCGAAATTCTCTCGCTCAGATGCCGGCAAAGCCAGTAATACCAAGGCTTTCGAGGTCCCCAAATCCCCCACCAGTGAGGTATTTCCGTACTCCCTCGCAAGCTGCATAAATCGCTGCGCGCTCGTCTCCGAAAACTCCACTTTTTCGCTCAGCCACGGTAGCCATTCCCCGTGTTTGAGCTGTGCTTTTGCCTCGATCAGCCGCTTGCCAATCTCGATGACGGCCTGTCCGCCGACATTTTTGTAAAAGATGATCTCGTCCGTGATGGCGGTGATGCTGCGCACCTCGCCGGCCACGGCCATTTCCATTGTTTCGCTCATGCGCCTTTCCTCGCTTTCTTGTCCACTTTGTTCGTTTCAGCGAACTTTTTGCGTTGTTCCTCCATGAACCACGGCGTCAGCACCTCGCGCTCCCATCTGTCGCAGAAGTCGCGCACCTTTTTCGGGATGCCGTGCTCATACTGCTTGCGCTCACCGTGGCGTTCGTTGCCGTAGCCGTGCAGCTGGATCTCCTTCGGCATTGCCCGCGTCAGGTCGATGTTCAGCGTGTAATAGCTTCGCTCTGGCCTGCGGTAGTGCCGCACAAAGAAGATCGGCTTGCCGCTGCAATGCGCCCTGCCGTAGGTACCCACGCAGTGCCGCAACGTCTTCCCTTCGTCGATGAGCTCCCGCTCCTCCTGCGGGATACGGATGCAGAGCTCGCCGTCCGTCCATTCCAGCGCCTTGAGCCGGATGTAGACCGGCGTAAAATCCGCCGAGTAGTACTTCACGCCCTCGTGCGCCGCGTACATCTCCATTACACGGTCGTGCGCCGCTTGCAGGTCGCGCGGCCACAGCGTTTCGTTCTGGTCCGCCAGCCACAGCGCCCGCAGCACGCGCCGGTAATCGAGCAGCAGTTGCACGCCGCCTTTCAGCCGCTTTTGCTTTTCAAGGTATTTCACCACATGCGTCGGGTGCAGATCGGTCTCGACGGCCCGATAGGCGCCCAGCAATTTTTCCATGTCGTTCAGGCCGAGCTTGCCGACCTCCTGCGCGAATTGCAGCGCGTCCGCGTTCTTTACAAGCATTCGGTAGCTCGCCCAGCACCGCGCGGTGCCTTCGCTCCAATGCTTCCCGCGCAGCTCGCGGAAGGCTTCCTTGCTCATGCCGAGCATTCGGTGCGGCTTCGTCTCACTCCAATCGACCCACGGAATATTTGGTGCGTCGCGCAGCATGGAATAGTTGCCGCACATGTTCAGATAGTTGTCAATGGTCTGTGTCACCGCATCGCCGAACCCCTGCCGCATCAGGTTTTCCACCTGCGGGTGCTTGCGCCAGACGTGCAGATACGCCCCCGGCCAGGTTCCGCCCGCGCCGATGTATTTGTCCAGTGCCGTCTTCTCGCCCGTCGTTCCGCCGAGCTCTGGGCCGTAGGCGCATACCCAGCCGCCGACCTGCCGTCCGTTCACGGCGCCGTGGCAGTAATAGGGCTGCTGCATCGGGTCGCAGCTCTGCTTGCAGGGTGTCCACGTTACGTCACGCGCCTCGTTACTGTGGCGCACCGCGCGGAAGCGCCGCAGCACGCCGCAGCGGTCCACGATCAGTGCCGCGTGCGGCGAGAACGTCGCGACGTCTGTTCCCGTGTTGTCCTGATACCGCGCCACCATCCAATAGAGCACCGTGAGATATCCGTCAATGTTCAGCGTTTCGGCTTGCAACGCTTGAAGCGTGCGCCCCTGCCGCAGCTCGCTCCGCCGCGTCACGACCACGCTCTGGTAGCAGCGCGGGCAAACGATCGTCTCATCGTCAAAGAAGATTTGCGCATCGTCGTCGCCCTTGTCGACGTAGCCGTCATAAATCTGCCCATCCTCGCCCTGCCGCAGGACGATGCCACTCGTACCGCTGTCGCTGACATAGCCCGCAAAAAACTCTTCTCCGCAGTTTGAGCAGGTGCAGCGCGCGCCCCAGCGGCGCTTCCGAGACTTCTCCCAGCGGTCCCAGTCTTCCGCGTCCATGATCTGCGCAATAGGATTTGCGGTCTCCACGCTCTCACGGCTGTAAAGCATTATCCCTGTCCCGAGCACGTCGTTGTCGTAGATATCTTCCAGCACGTCGTTTTGCAGGTCTCCGCATGGCTGGAACGGCAGCTTGTCCGCCAGATTCTCCCATCCGGCGTCTGTGCGGCGGCTCATAAAAAGTCCGCAAGGTCCACGACCTTGCGCCTCTCCGTCTGCGGCGCTGCGGCTGTGCCGCGCTCCGGCAGACCGAAAAACTCACGCAGGATGTCCTCGGCCTCTGCGGGCGTCACGCACCCGCAGTTGCCGACCTTGTTCTTTTTGGCTCGCTCGGCGATCTTCTTCTCTGCCGCCGCGAGCGTCATCTCCTTGTTCTGCGTCAGGTCTGTCAGCAGCAGTGCCGCCGCGGCCTCGTTGCCGCGGACCATATCTTTCAGCTGCTCACCCACCATCCACACCGCCGAGCGCTCTTTCGGCTGCTGGCCCTCAATGGCGGCAATGGCGTCTTGAATCACTCTCATTTCCCTTGCACTTCTTCCCCGCCGCATGCTATAATGGCGGGGAAGAAAATCTCCTTTCATGTGTGCTTTTCTTCGTGGCGGTTGACCGGTGCCATCGGTCAGCCGCCTTTTTCATGCGTTCGCGGCCTGCATGGCCCATTCCGGCATCGCGCTTTTGGCCCTCGTCCGCCGGTCCGGCACGTACAGCGGGCAGCGCACGACGCGATAGCTGTCGGTCGTGTAGCGGTAGCACTTCTCGCCGTGCTCGTTCTTTGAGCCGTTGATCGTCGTTTTCTCCGCCTCCCAGCCATCTACGGGCTCGAAGCGGATCGCGTGCGTCTTCGGGTCTCGTGCCGTCCACGAGCAGCCGCCGCACGCCCGCGCGCACGACCAGCACAGCGTCGGCCGCGTCTGCGGTGCGATAAATCGCTTGTCGTCCATCATCTGCGGCGTGCTCTCTTTCTCCTCGGCTCGTCCAGCTTCAGGACAAGCACCATTCCGCGCCACGTCAGCCAACCGGCACCCACCGCCGCCAGCCACGTGACCGTCGGGTCGGTCTCCGCCGCCGCGGCCGCCGCGTCCATCGCCAGGCATCCCGGCTCCAGCAGGCATAGCAGCAGTACCGCGATCCACAGCAACACCGTCAGCCGCAGCAGCGCCGCCGCGTAACGCAGCGCTCTTTCTTCTCTTGTGCGATTCTTTTTCATGTCGTGCATCCTCCTAAAATTTTTCCGATTGCCTGGCTCACTGTGCCCACGCGTGTTTCGATGATCCGCTCCGCGTGGTCGGCCAACATTTGCGACAGGTCCTTGAGCTTGTAGGCTTGCAGCTCGCCGTTCTTGTATTTGATGAGTAGCCCTGGGCTGATGTTGTAGGCCCAGGTGCCCGTCTTCGGGTTCTGCGCCGCAATGCCGAACGGCGCGCGCTCTTCCTGCAAGGCGTATCGGATCGTCACATCCGACCACCCGATGAACTTTGCCGCCAGCTCCACCGGCACGTTGTTGTAGCGCAGGATGTCACCCTCGCTCGGCACGTCCGCCGTCACTCTTCTCGGCATATCGTTTCTCCTTTCATGTTGTGTGCAGAAGCACCCCGCAGGGGCGCGGCGTGTTGCCCTCATTAGTTGCCCTGTGCCGTCGCCTCTCGCTCCTTTCGCGTCGTCATCCACGAAAGAAGGGTGGTCATTCTGTTGTTTGCCGCGCCCCTGCGCGGTGCTTCTGCATGATTCTTGCCACCGTCCCGCCGCCGTGCTATACTGGCGGCGAAAGGAGGTGATTAGTGTGAACTCATCCCCACTGAATGAAAAAGAATGCTTCCTTGTGATTCATTCTTTAGATGAGCTTTATGCGTTTCTTCGCAAAAGCGGCTCGCGTGATCGTTCTCTTTCGCGTTCCGCCGTTTCGCAGAATCTTTCTGCGATCCTCAGCGCCAAAGCGAAACTGCGCGCACTTCCCGCAAATGCTTCCGCCGATTTTTCGGCGCAGGAGCTCAAGGTCCTTTACTGGGCCGTGTACGAAATGCGGGATGCGATTCATTCTCAGCTTATCGAAATGCCGCTCGCTTCGCCGGTCCGCGGCAAGGCACAGGAATCTCAGCAAGCCTGCGACCGGCTTCTCCGCCTGTTCTCTGATCTTCTTGCGGAGGTTGGTATCGAAATCGAATCGCTGTTTCAGGGCCCGTGAAATTTGTGC
>OGNC01000574.1_pt1 | contig 22956 bp, 34 predicted proteins | sample 1573311 | NCBI WGS metagenome assembly OGNC01 (sample SAMEA2581889, study PRJEB24529) | metagenome | biome: Human gut stool | place: China | collected 2011
GCCTTACAGGTTAGAATGCATTATAAATACAACCTTCAATTTTGAGAAGCGAATCAAAAACCATAAATTAGATGTTCTTATTAATATTAGATAATATGATAGCTTTTATAATCATTATCGTAGCGGTGGTTGTTCTCGTGATAGTTTTTACGAGAAATAATCAGAACGAACAAGATTTTACATATACACCTGAAGAATCGGTCAGGACGAGTATTCCTACGAAAACAATAGAGGATTGGTTTAATATCGATATTCACGACATTTTTAAATATTCGCCGAGATGCATTAGCTCTGAAGTTTCTGAGGACTCAGACCAAGAGATAGAATATTATCTGCTAAAGTTGGAGCAGCCTGAATTAGATATTTTTGATTCTGTTCAAGTTATCTATTTTCGAAAAGACAAAAATTATACACTCAAGTTTAAAGCTCGGAATACAACATCGATTCGTAAATTTATAAATTTCATCAACGACCTTGCACGCATGTACGGTCCTGATTCGTTAGGAAATAGAGGATTTTCTGACGATGAAGAGGCAAGATTTAGATCAGGGTATTCGTTCAGTAGAATGTGGAAGTCCGTGTGGGCTGACAATATGGGAGGATATTTAAAGCTCACATTATATCATCTACATAATAATGCCGAAGAACCGCCCATTCCTCAGAATTTCACTAAAGCACCTATTCCCAATTCCTTTTGGGGTATTAAATTTGGTACGTCTAAGGAGGATGCCGAAGTCGTTTTAAAATCAAAAGTCGATATTGAAATCACCTCCATTCGATCCTCTAATAATAAAATTATCGTACAAACCCCTACCTTCGCAGGATATCTATGCGACGATATAGAGTTTGGCTTTGTCGATAATCTTTTCTTCGCAAGTACCATCACTATTCTTCCGTTTGATGATCGAGGCAATGACTATTGTAAATTGTGGGATGATTTAAATGACAAATATGGGCAAGGCACAAGTTTATGTAACGGCTCAATGAATATATGGTCAGATCGCAAGCACACTATCTCATTATCGAGTTCAGAAAGTGTGATTCGGTTGTGTTATATGAATGATAAATTAATGAAACAACATGTCGAGCAAACGAAAATCGACCCATTAGATGAATTATAAGAGGAAATCCCGAAATCGGGATTTCCTCTTTGCTGTTTCAAACAACAGCATATTTTCGACTACATGGACTTTGATGTTGGAATGAAAAAAGCCCGTCATTTCTGACGGGCTGATTTTTTTTGCACTTCATTAAGAAGCTTGTCGTTTTTCATATAAACCATTAGGGCTTTCAGTTTTTTTTGTAATATATTGATACAGGGCTTCACTAGCATAATACACATCATTGTATAATAATTCAAAACCATCATCTGTGATTACACCACACTCAGGGTATCCGGGATATGTTTTAAGGGAACCTTTGGTTCCGTCTGAGTATTCAACATCTTTGCCCGTAACAGTATAGGTAATACCATTGTTTTTTATTACTCTGGGAACAGGTTCTGACGGTGAGGTTGATGCTTGTGTGTGCGGCTTTGCACCTAATTGCGAGATCAAATGATTTTTGAGCGACCTTACGTCATTTGTCATTCCCCATAGTTTAAAGAATAGAATTATTTGCAAAACACCGAAAACAATGAGAATGATGCTAACCAAAAGGGTAATGCCTTCCATAATCAAATGCAATTAGTTTGTTGCTTCCGGTTCTTTTTCTGCAATAACTATTAAGATTTTAAGTATTGCGTATGAAATCGCCAATACAAAAGCAGAGGCAATGCCGCATACCATCGGAATCCACCAGCCGTCGTCCCAATCAAAACCATGCTCTCCATTCCAGGCCATAATAAAGGATACAATTATCCCAATACCAACCGAAACAATAACCATAATACGTAGAATTGCGCATATGACATTAGCAATTTGCAAGCCGTCAATATCCTCTTCTGTAATCATAATAAATAGATTTATAATTAATTTATATATGCTAATATACCTATTTTCCTCCAATTATAGTCGCTTTGGCCCTGATACTTGCAACTTTCTTTTGAGTTTTGGTAATATCTTTTTCGACTACGTGGACTTTGATGTTGTCGATTCTCTCAGTCGTAGCCTTTATCATACGTTCAGTTTGCCGGTAATATGTCCTCAGATCATCCCGCATAGAAGCCAACATTTGCCCGTTGCTGGGCGGCAGTGGTGCCGGTGTCGGTAATGTCCACCCGGAGCCGATAACCCCGCCGTTCTCGAATTTCACGCCGTTCGTCGCGTTGATCGCCGAAAATAGGGGAAGATACTGAGCGGCTGATCGCTTGTTAATTACCGCGAGGATTTCGCCGCCTTCCACCTCTGCATTCACAGGCTGTCCGTTCACCATCAACGGGATTCCCCCCTGCGAATGGGATGGGCCTTGCAACATTCCCATTGAAACGCCGTTTTTGCCGTCTCCGATAGGTACGATACCTCCTTTGGCGAATTGTTGACTAGAAATTACAGCCGTTTGAGCGATACCGTTTGCCGTCAGGAAGGCTGTTTGTGCGACAGCCATAGCTAATTTCCAGCCCGTAAGGCCAGTTTCTGACCATACTTTTGTGATACCGGCAGCCGTATCGATGGCAATGCCCATAATTTTCAGCCGTTTTTCCCGCTCGAATGCAGCTCGTTCGGCCTCTTCTTTTTTCCGGTCAGCTTCGGCATTAGTTGCTTCTACTGCCTTGTTATAGGCTTTCTCGGACATCAGGCCCTTGTTATACCTCAATTCAAGGGATTTCAACTCTGAATCCCGCTCCGCGTCGATCCGTTCTTGCTCCAGTTTCAATCGGCGTTGCGAAATTTCGGTCTGAATGTCGATCACAGCTTGCCCTATATCGCGGGCGGTGTCAACGGCTAAATTAAGTAACTCCTTTTTCTCCTGTTTAATTTGCGCCTTTCCTTCTTTACTTTTAGGGTCTATTCCGAAAAGTTTACCGAAAAACGAATTTGATTTTTCTTGCCGCGATTTTCTTTTTGCGGCTTTCGCTAACCCTTTTTCGGATGTCCCTCCGGCTGAAATAGTATCAATATTAGCTATGTCTGCCGCTTCATTGGCTATTTCGGCATAGAAACCTGCGTAAAGTTTCCTGTTTTTTTCGTATACTTCCTGCGTAATTTTCCCCGCCTCATATTGTTGCTGAATGTATGTCCAGGCGGTATCGGCCTGATCTTTTCTGCGTTTATTTTCAAGCTCTGCCAATTTCTTGTACCGTTCGCCATCAGAAATGTCAAGTTGATTGATACAGGCTTTTTCAAATTCATAAGTATTTTCTATCTGAGCCAGTTTTAAATCGCGCTTCCCTTCCGGAGTAGCATCCCGAATCTCCTTTTCTTTGGTTTTGTACCACTTGTTAGCCTGTTCCGTTGCTTCGACGACACTTGCACCGTTCATAATGGCCTGTCGTACTAACTTGGCCCGTTCCAATTTCAGCAACGCAATTTTCTTGTCGGTGCCATCCTCCAGCAAATCTAATTGGGTTTTGAGCTTTTTATCGTATTCGTCCAGCTCTTTTTCGTCCCATTTTTTATTGATTTCGGAGACTTGATTGTGATTCCATTGTTCGACTTTTTGGATCATCTCAGCATTACCCTCGTACTCTTCGCGTGCGCGTTGATACTTCAATTTCTGATCGTCAAGGTCTTTTTCCCGGCCCTCTCGCATGTATTTGATCGTGTCGTCCTCAAGCTGTTTTTTATAGTCTACAGCATCTTTTGCGGCTTTTTTTGCCTCGCGAGCGGCTTTTTCAGCCTCACGAGCAGCCTCTTCTGTATCTTTCTGGTCAGTTGATGCATCGATTGTTGTATGCTGTAATACAGCAGTGTTTGCAAGTTGTTTCATCGCACGTTTACGACTGCCAACAAATACCTCTATTGCAACTGATTGTCCTGTCAAATCTTTGATGTTTTTTTTGATAGCCCCTTCCAGGTCGGCTGCGATTTTATTTTCTTCCTGCATCCATTTTTTATAATCCTTTTGTGCTTGAATGTCCCCATCAATACGAGCCTGCCTATATAAATTCCAATAGTCATTGACGGACTTTTTAGCTTGTTCCCAACGTTTATAGTCAGCACTTTCAATCACCTTGTTTAATTCTTGCTGAATTTTTACGATGTCATTTTCTGCTGCTCGCGCTCTGGCTGCTTGAAGAATCGCTGTGCATAAATCTTCGTATTCCTTTTTTGCTTTCCCAGCGAGAATTGCTTCGGTGTTCAGATTACCCAAATAAGATGGGTACATTTCCTGCATTTTTTCAGCGGCTTTTCTTCGTCGTTCCATTGGAACGGTCACATCTTGTGCCGCTCGATACAATAATTGTAACTGTACAATATTACTCGCTGCGTCTGACTTACCTTGAATCATTGAAGCATTTACAAGTTTTTGGGCTTGCCCCAAAGCAGACAAAGACTGACTACCCTTAAACAATTCCTTGACCCATTGTCCGATCTCTTTACCGTAAGCAGTAAGCAGGGTGATCCCCACAACGAGCATGGTTTGCCACGAACCGAGTGCGGAAAGTACCTGCCTCCACACCGGTATTGTTGCATGCCCCTCAGCCTTTAATTTCGCGTTGGCCGCCGCTGCCCGCTGTAATTCGTCAGCGAACATCGGTAGGTTGTTCGAAATAGCGAGGAAAAATTGTTGCAGGCTCATAGTCAGGGATGGTAATTCGCGCGTCAGCTGCTGCACCTGAAAATTTAGGGGATTGAATCCGCTTGCATAGTTACCGACGTTTCGTCCGAAACGACCGGTAGACATTTCGAGTTCAAGGATTTTCTTATTGAGCCCGTCTATTTCTTTTTGAAGTTGTACCCCCTTGGCCGATTTTTGCTTGGCCTCACCGAGCGCGTCAAATTGCTTTGTAAGGGTTTTTAAAGTCTCCCTTAACTGGATCAGTGAGTTAGTCTCTGACATTTCGGCCAAAGCCATGCTTTTTTCGATCTGCATAGCTTTTCTGCGCTCTTCGGTCAAAGCGGTAACCTCTTTCCGGTTGGCGATGAGCTTTTGTCTGAGTGCTTCCGATGCCGATTGATACTCTTGCTCGGAAATAACCCCCTGTTTGAACTGTTCGTTAAGTTCCTGTTGTTTGACTGTCAGGTTTCGCGTTTCTGATTGAGCCGCTTTTAGCTTCTCTTTGACGCGTTCCAATTCCTCGTAGGCAGTTTTATAGTCTACAACTATCCTAAAAACTTGTTCATTCTCAGCCATAATATTGATTTTTAAGTTAATTTTCTTTCAAAAACACGCATTCTGTCGGCTCGGCGCTGGCCGGGTCGTAGTCGTTGACCTCTTCCAGGCGGCAATAGACATCCTCCCCGCCGATACTGAGGCGATACAGTGCGCGGAAATCCCGCCGCAGATCGTTCGGCAGCATGAGGTTTTCCACGTCCGCCGGGGATAGCTTCACCTGCGCGGTGATCCGCTTACCGTAGTTGTACGATTCTATCGTTTTCGCATAGTAGGATTTCAGGCCGTTTGCGCCCTCGAAATGCAGGTTGTCAAACGACACCTCCGGAAACGCATTAATCGCCGTATTCACGCCCTTATCGCGGATAAGAAGGCTTTGCCCTTCCGGCAGGTCTGTCATTCCGAGGTATTCGCACACCTTCATCGAAGAATCCAAATCCAATTCCCACGGGTCGGACGGCTCGTCATCTTCCGGGGAGAAGTCGATCAGCGAAATAGCCGCCGCACCCGGGATTTTTTCCTCCACTACGGTAGTCGCTACGAATTGCGGATTGGTCAAATCCTCTTCGTCCTCGGCATGGTACTTCAAAATATCTTCTTTGTAGGTGCCTAACTCGGTTCCGGTCTCTTCGTTGTGCCGCTCTATCACATCGTCGGTCTGATAGCCGAGCACCACCGTCTTTCCAATATCGTTTCCCGCGTCCTCGACCTCGATCTCCTGCGAGTAGTCCATCCGCCCCCGCCAGTCTATCGGCGTAGAGGTGTAGAATGCCTCCCGCGGCTCGATATACACCTCTTTGGTCTCGGCGTTGGTGTAGAACATCAGGTCGAACATCTGTTTTACGGCGCTGATGAAATCCATCTGCGTAATACCCGATTGGAGCATGTTTTTCGCACTGAGGGCCGTACCGTAGCCGGGCCGCTTACAGAAATACGCCTTGACCGTCGTGTTATTCGTCAGGGCCAGTTGGATATACGGCGTTTTTCCGTCGGCCATATTCGGCGCGTTGGAACTGGAGAATACCGGTGTTTTGATCGTCATTGTCTCCCCGGCACTCAAAAACCTCGGCTCTACGATATATTTCAGTTTGATCGTGGCCGAATTGTCGAGGGCGAACATCTCGATCTCCATATTCGTCTTTTTCCAGACCATCCGGGACGGGAAAATCGGGTTCGGCTCCCCGATAAATACTTCGGCGGTACTTGACACGTTGACCGTACAGACGAAAGAGCCGCTTTGGCCGATCTTAACGTATGTCTCGTCGTATTCGCCGTTTTCATCGTACTCTCCGTCCTTGTTATGCCGAAACCGGATATAGTGCTTGTCGTCGTTGATAGTCCCCTTCGTCAGCCGGTAGATATACATATATTCGCCCTGCGGGGTGTTTTTCGATATGTCCGTGCGGTCGGCCTCGATACACTCTTCCGGCACCGCTTCCCCGTCCACAGTGTCAAACCAGATCAGTTTGCCGTATTTATCACCTTCGGCGGCGTACTCGGTGCTGATCCCGGTGACGTATTCGAGATTGTACTCGAAGCCTATCACCATGTCCTCTTTAGCCGTGAATACCGGCTCGGTGACAGCAGGGAATGTTACGCACCCTCCCTTGTCGTACACATCCTCCAGCACCTCTTCGTCGGCGGATTCCTCCTCCGGCCTAACAGTGTCTACGATACGTCCGATTTCATTAAATCCGAACTCATAGCGTTGGTTCGTCACGATGAAATAAGGCTCTCCAGATGCGAACTTACCCGCGAGGAAGTCGTATTTTTCCTCCAGTTCCGAAGTGTCGTACTCTTCCCACTCCCCGGCCACGACCAAACGTCCGAAAAGCGCGTTATTTTCAAAGAAATCCGAACGGATCGAGTACCCGTACTGGCCGATGATCTTCTCCATGAGCAGCCGCACGTTGAAGAAAGGCAGGTAGTCGGCCAGCGTGGTATAAGGCCGGGGAACAAACGTTCCGCTCGTGCCGCTCTTCCTGTCTGTGTTCTCGTCGTTGATCCGGCGCACGTACTGTCCCCGGTAGACCGGAAACAAATACACCCCGCCATTGGATTCCAACAGGCTTTTGATCGTGGCGGCAGAGAATACCCAGCTACCTAATCCGTCCGTTTCGTTGAGTTTCGCTTCGGCGGCCTTTTTCGCCCATTCGTACTCCGCGCCGATCAGGTTCACTTCGTATGAGGCATTCAGCAGGTTGTTTACCGTTACCTTCGTGATTTGTGCGGTGCCGGTCATCACCACCACGCCCCCGGCCTCCAGCCGGGCCGGGTGTTTGGCGTTGTTGAACTGCTCGACCCCGTGAAGCTGATCGGCGAACTGCATGATCTCTTTGTTGCGGGCGGTGGCCGGAACTTCGATAGACTTTGAAAAGGCCGTCAGGCTCTGGGATGGATCTTCCACGCTCCCGATGGAGAGCGTAATTGCGGCGTCGGTCTGCTGATCCGTATCGAGGCGTTTGCCGTCTATGTACAGGTCGATCATGTCGTTTGCATTTTTTCGGTGTCGATGGATCGGAAGGTTAACTCAAGCTGCGGCATCTCCGCCTGGTCGAATGTCGTAATCACGTCCGAGGTAATGTCGATGGGAATAGCCTGGTCTCCGTCAATCAGCCACACTTTCGGCGCACTGACGATCTCGCCCAGCCATTCGAGCATAAAACCCGGAAGCCCCCCGGAAGAGATATTGCGTTCGTCCTCCACTTCCGAGGAAACCGTCCGCCAGCCTTCCGCCGTTTTGATCTTCGTGCGTTCGGTGGTATAACTTTTATCGAGGTCGGAGCGGAACGTATAATAGTCGATCCCGCCCTGGCGGTTCCACCACGCGATACGGACACCGCACCCGGAGCGAACAATCCGGTACTCCACTTCCGGCAGGTCGTAACACCCGAGTGTGGGTTTTACCCTGATTCCGGCCATACCCGCGGGATCGGCACCTTTGAGCCGCACCGCCTCGGCGATGGAATCGTAATGCACCACCAGTACGGCCACTCCGTCGATAGACGAATTAGGCATTTGCAGGGTGATTTCCTGCCCGTTTTTCATCGTGACGATAATTGTCCCGGCCAATACCTGTTCATCTACCAGATAGCTCAATTCGTCCCATTCTCCGGGTCGGAGTATCCGCGGCCCCGGCGCATTCGACAGCAGGGTGGACAAAGCAAGATCGGTAATCCCCGAAGTGAGCAGCACCGAGGAATCCGCCGTCACATCGATCCGGGCCGTTACCGTCCGTTTCACGGCATGGACAAACGAGAGGCTGTCATCGATCACCGGTGCCGTTTCGATCAGGTTACGGTAATATTCCGATACGTTTACCGCGATCCTGCCCGCGGTCACAAATTGTTTCATTCCGAGTACCGTCGATCCGTCGAGAATCTGCACGGTCTCTTTCTCCGTGCCGGTTTTGGTCAGGGTATAGATTACCGGACGATATACGCTGCTGAATTTCTCCGGTTTTGCTGTCAGGTCTATCATGCTGCTTGTTTGATTTCGTTAAACATGGTTTCGATGTGGTAGTTGACCAATTCCCCGCATGCCGCGTGAATACTCCGGGCGATTGTGCTTTCCTGGTTTTGCAGGGTGCGCGTGATAAACAATGCCGGGGCGATTCCTTTGCGACGGATCGAGCTCTGGAACATAAAAGCCGTAGAACGTTCGCTGCGGCCATCTATCATAATCCGCTTTATCCTGATCCACTCGATTAGCGCTTCAATAGGTACCCCTTTCGCCCCGGCCCGGCGCCCGTTCTCTACATACTTCGCGTAATAGACCGCCGAACCGACGATCTCGAAACCGCTCATAGTCTCTTTTACCACGGCCTCGATGCTGTTTATCAGTGTCCCGGAGGCTACGCGCATCCGTACTGAAAGCTCCGTTTGCAAGGCTTTTTTCAGGTGTTCGGCCAACTGGTCAAGTATGTCGAGGGGCTTACTCATTGCAGAAATACACGTCAGCGAGGAAGGTTACCGTCTGGGAAAGCTCCCCGAACGAGGTGAATGCGAACTCGTCCGGTTTGATCGTCACTTTGTCGGTGGAAATGACATCGGAGATCATCGGAAGCGTAGCGATCCCTTTGCGCGCGATGCGTTCCAGTTCCTCCCATTTTTCCTCTTTCTGCTGCTCGTCGTACTGTTCGTTCTGAACGAACAGGTACAGGACGATTTTGTAGGTCACTTTGCCGTCGTTACGTCCGCTCATCCCGGCCACCTCAATCGGTGTAAGCCACAGCGCGGGCAGGGTCAATTCGCTGCCCTGTATTTTGTCTGCGAACCCCTGAAAGAATCCGTATCCCTCACTGAGAAATGCCGCTTTGATCGCCTCTATTAATTTCTTCCTCATATTCTTCGATTTTACACTCGTATTCGAATTTCAACCGGCGCAGGTACTCGAAATGCCCGGCACATTTGGCCCGGTCGCACCGGCATTCCCGGTTGTAGAGCATGTCGAGCAGGGCCACGCATGCCCGCCATTTTACAATCCTCTGGTCGCCGCTACTATCTCCCATTTCTGTTTCTCCCGTTTGAGTTTCGCGTCCAGTATGCGGACAAATTCATAGGCATTCAGCCCCTCTGCATACGGCAGTTCGCTGGGTTTGTCGTCCGCCACGAACAGCAGTTTGTCGCTCCATGTGTAGGGATCGTCGCTCGATTTATCCCCGCCTTTGTCCGATCCGTAGAGTTTCGGAAATTCCCCTTTCAGATAGGCGTGCATCTCCATCAGGCGGGTGTATACTTCCAGATAAATGCTCATCGGCACGTCTCCCATCTTTCGGGCGCGGGTTTTGGCTCCCTCCTCGTCGTATGATTCCCCGTCCGGGCGGCATAAAACGGCCAATAGCAGCGGCGCGAGGGTCAAATCTCCGGTAGCGGTAATATCCGACGCATCGCAAAACTCCTTTGCCGTAATTCTTTCCAGCGGCACCGCATTACCCAGCGCGTCGGTGCCGGTTGCGGGGATAACCAACCGTTCCCCGTTCGTATTGAAGGCTTCGATCCCCTCCGGGTGGTACAAAGGAGCCGCCAGTAACGAAAACACGAACAGCGTCAGGCAGTGTTCCCCGAGCGCGTGTACATCCGTATCGGCGGTTTTGTCGAGTACCGGCAACGGGCATCCGGATAGCGCGTGCAGCGCCTTGCGCCAGAAGTCGAGCAAGGCCCCTACGTCATCCCCCTGAACCGGGGTAACTTCTTCCGCCGGGCCGACCAATGAACGGAAATGATCCGCCACCGCATCCGGTAGTTCCTTCACGAGCGCCTGCAATTTCACGGCGTCGGAAACAGGTAACTCCTGCCACCGGGTCGGGCAGGAGTATGTTTCGTGATCGATAGCGAAACTAAACATAGACTTTAGCCTCTTTGATGAGCTTGTGTATTTCACCCTGAATGCGGCGCATGCGGATGATCGGCCCACCGGTGGCGATCTGGGATTTTACGATCTCCCCGGCGGTGCTTTCCGCCGCGTTGAGCAGGTCGAGCAGGATTTGATACGGCGTGCGGGTGTCTTTCAGCTTTTTCGCAGCGCTGGCCGCCTCTTGCAGTCGCTTGTTTTCTGCTTGCAGTTTCTCGATTTCGTTTTTGTTGCAGGCGGTGATCTCTGCAACAAGGGCCTGCAAGTCCCCGTTTTTCGCTTTCTCGGCTTCGTATGCGGCCCGGTAGTCGAAAGTGTCTGCAGATTCTGCCGGAACCGACGCCCCGGTATTTTCCGCTTCTTCTGCTTCGGGGGTTACTTCTCCGGTGTCCACCGGTTCGGGGTTCGTAGCTACTTGAAAATCTGCAACGGCTGCGGCGTTCTGGTCTTTTTTCGGTCTTGCCATAATTGTAAGTTTTACGATCCTATCCCATGTATAGAATCCGGTTGTTTTTATTGATGATCTCCTTTTCGACGATCCCGGTCAGTGCGTCCGGTGCATCGTCGTTCTTGTTTGCTTTGAATAATCGTTTGTAGGTGGTGAGGTGCGCGTACAGCTCCGGCCAACGCAGGCGCCAGCCTTCCGGGAAACGGATATTTTGCAGTACCGTGGCGGAATTGGTCAGAATGCGGGATTCCTTGTTACCTGATTGGTGGAACCACTCAACATGTACCGCCGTGGCTTTGCGTTGCACATTCCGGGCAAACCCGCGCCCGCCGTTGTTGCTTTCGATCAGTGCCGCACGGGTACCGTTACGAAGCAACATTTGCGCGGTGGCCGGTTCGGTTTCCTCCATCGGAGCCTGCGTGTATAGTACGTCGGTAATGTTGATTTGCTCCCCTTTCAGCACGTCGTAGCAGATCGAGCACAGGTAATCCGTGCCGGTGTCCGCGGTATCGGTGTAATTGGCTTTCCGGATGATTTCGTCCGGGCTGGCCGGGGTGTCATAGGTTTTGAAGTTATCACCGTACAAAAGGCCCTCTTTGGACGACGGGTGCCCCTGGTACATGCAGTCAAAGCGGAATGGATCGAGCGCGCGCCGCTGCGCCAGGCTTTCGAGGCTGTGACGCTCCGGCCAAAGCGGGGCACCGTAACGGCGCGGGTCGATCTCGGTGGGTTCACTCTCTTTGATCGCTTCAAAGTTGAGTTTATACCAACCCGTGTAATCGGGGTCGATCTCTGAAAAAGAACCGAGCACCCGCACGCCCTCTTTTTCCTCCAGTATGCCGATCAAATCCTCCTCATGCCAGCGGGTGAAAACGATAAGTTCCTGCGATCCGTTATGCAGACGGGTTTTAACGGCTGACGTGTACCACTCCCAAACGCTTTCCCGTACGGTCGGGCTGTTCCCCTCCGCCGCATCTTTGTACAAGTCGTCCAATATCGCTATATCTACCTTGTTACCCGTCAGACCGCCACCCCTTCCGACCGACTGGAACGATCCGCCGTAACCGACAATTTCGAACTCTTCCGAGGTTTGTAGGTACGATCCTGCGACCGATTGCCGGGAGCCCGATTTGAGGCATGTGTCAGGGAATAAATTTTGATATGCCGCATCCGAAATAACGCGCTGTACCCGTTTGTTGAATTTCGTTGCCAGCGTGAATGCGTATGAAGCGAGGGCGATTTTTAATTCCGGGTTCAGCCCTAATAGGTAGGCCGGGAGAAGCTGCGACGATCCGAGCGATTTGCCATGCTGGGGCGGTACCGTTACAATCAGTTTTTTAATCGCACCACGGGCAAACAGTTCCAAAGCCTGGTAATAAGCCCGATGGAACGGCGATAGCTCCAAAGACGGCATTACGTACAAGGCGAACCGCTCGAAATTCTTTCGGGCGATCACCTCGGATAAGTACCGGAGATCGGTAAAGGAACTTTGTTCGCTATTTGCCATATTTTTTAGCTATTTGCTCGATTTCCAATAGCGCCTCCGTGGGTAAATCGTTCAAGGGGGACGCGGTTACGTTCTGGCCGTTGGTCGTCACATCCTTTTTGTCGACCAAACCCAATTCCCGCGCGATAATGTTGCTTTCCAAAAGCCCCGCAGCGGCTCCTGTGAACTTCTGATCGTAGATAATATCCCTAATGCGCGTGGTGATGCCGAAATATTCGGCTTTATCCTCATAGTTGGCGAACGTCTGCCTGTCAATTCCTGCGAAAATGCAAAATCCGCAAATGCTCATTGCGCGCAGCTTCGGTAAATCCGCCACTAACCCGGTACCGAAAGCCTTACGTTCATACAGCGGGTTATTTTCCACCCAACTGAAATACTCAACGGCTTTCTTCCAAAGGCTTTCAGGGGAATAAGAGACAGGTTTCCCAACTCTGTTTTTCTTTGCTAACTGTGTGTAAGTATTTTTCTTCGGAGCTGCCATTTTCAAAGGTCTTTTCTTCCAAATGGAATGAGCCGGGGAAAAGTGCAAACGGGAACAAAAAATCCGACAAAAAGCCGGATTCACTGCAATTATTCTTTAAAAATTCCTTTTCGATGCAGAAGCGCTCTCACTTTCAAAATTGCACTCCGCTGTTTGTAAAACAGTTTTCTACGGCTTTCCTCTCCAGGCCAGTCGTCCAGCCTTTTCCCTTCGACAGCAACCCACACGAATATCCGCCGTTCGAGATCGGTAAACGGTACCTGCTCCAAAATAGACTGCATAAAATCTGAATAATCTACATTCGTATCGGAGAATGTTTCCGGTGTTTCTTCCGAAGATTCGGACGTGAATTTTTGACCGGATTTATACCTGACGCCTGATTTTGGGAAACAGACTTGAAATCGGATAATTCGCTTCATCATAAATTCGGCTACCGGTTTACGCCCCGGTCTTGCGGCTATCAGTCGGTCGAGTTTGGCCCCATTGCGCTCAAGTAGTACGCGGAAGGATTCGTTTACGACCTCCCGCGCTTCCAGTTTCACCCCGTATTTTAGGCATAATGCCTCTGTGTAAGCTACCCAATCATCGTATCGTTCAGACACGTAATTATCAAAACTTGCACCCATCCGACTACTTTTTGTATTTTTTAATTCTTGCTTTGACCGCCTTCATTAGACAATTCTACTTTTAGTCCAATTTCAACCGCATTTATTACTGTTTCCCTTATAGGGTTTGTCTACCTTTAGAACAATTTGCCATCTTGCGAAATACGGGATCGGCATCGTATTTATCCCTATAGGCTGTAAGATAATGCGTCAACGTCGAATGATCCCTGTTTATCGCGTTGGCTATTTCGATATACGTTAGGTTCTGCCGCCTTAATTCGTATACGAGAATGATTCTTGCCCGAACGAGTGGATAGTATCTGCTTTTACTTCTAATCTCTTCAAGGGAAAATCCGGTTACCGCTTCAACCTTTCGGGCAACTTCATTAATGATAGTCTCAGTAATCATCTCAACTCACATGTTTTAAAATCCACCGTCAACCGGTAAAATCCCAGCACATCCGAGCCGATCAATCCTCTTACATTCTTTCCGGTAGCCCGCCGTAGACTGGCCATGTCCTGTACCGCGAAGCTGGCCGAATACGGGATGCTGTCGAGCGTGAACGGGATTCTTCCGGTGGTCTTTAGAGGGATCGAGGTTCCGTCTACGCCAATTACCTCTAAGCCGGTAGCCATGTAGTAGATTTTCACCTCGTCACAGAGCTTTTTATCCAGCATAGATGTAGACGCTCCGGTATCTATTAAGAATAGCTCCCGTTGGCCGTTTATGGTGGCATAGACGAAGGGAACACGGTCGAAGATGATCTTGCCCGGCCTGTTCTTGTTGAGCTCACAGGCGGCAAGAATCACGGCTATAAAGGCAAGAACAGGAAGAAAATAAAGTAAGGTTCTTTTCATTTTTCAGGTTTTTGTTATATTTGCATTACCAATTTTCATAACATTGGGTTTGGGTTAGTCGTTGGAGGGTGAGGCGGACACCCTCCGTTTTTATTTTTCGCCTTGCGGCAGTTTCTTTTTCTCAATTTTCACTTTCAACCTCTGGAAGTTCCGCAACTCCCGAATAGCCCCGTCTATGGCCTTGCCGATCTCGGTGGGATCGGGCTGCTCTATATTCGCTCCGCGTCTCCACTTTTGGAAGTTGTGAAGCTGGTTAATGATCTCCTTGACTTTCATTTTTTATCTCTTCAATCGTCACCTTCACAGGGCGGCAGGTGTGACTCTCTTTCTCGTAATTGCCCCACGAGGATTGGCCGATGAAATCTTCAATACACCATTCCTCGTTCGGGCGTAGTGACCATTCTACGGGTTTCCCTTCCGGATCAAACACCGCCCACATTTTGACTGTTGTGCTCATCTTCTTCTCCTGTTATGCCCGAAGGCGGGTTAATCTTCTTGCTCCTTTACTCGTTCGATGGGACGCCAGTGGGTGACATATTGGGTAATATCGCTTCCTGTTGAATCTTCTACCCAGCAACCGTCTCGGCCAAATTCGGCAAAAGCATAACCGGATTCGGAAAAACGAGGGCATTTGACCGAGTAATATTTTTCGTCGTAAGGCTCACCGGATTCCGGCAATTCATCCTCCACACTGATCCATCGATAGGCCCATGCTACACCGGCGAGGAAACCATCCCGATACTCCTGATAGCGGGCCCGACACCTGGTGTGATACCCTGCTACATTTCTGTCAAAAGGCCGACAATCAAACTCTTTGCAATTAGTACTTTTGCAGCGCTCTGCAATATGATCGTGCGCGTACTCTCTGGCCGCCTCTTGGGGTGTTTTCATCGCTGTGCTGTTTTATGATTGTAAAAATCCTCTAAACTGAAATTTTGTCGCTCGAATCCGAGTTGAAAGCCTTTCATGAAATCATCGTAAATCTCGCAAAACACAGCTTGCTGAATTTCATCATACTTACCCATTTCAGCCTGGTAACGCTCTTGCATGGCCTTAGCCGCATAAGCCTTCGCCAGAGCCTCAGGTGTTAATCTAACTGGAATTCTGGCATATGTTTCTATCTGTTCTCCTGTATCTGGATCGGTAATAATGCCTCTGATTACTCCTTGGGGTGTTTTCATCTCTCTTTATTTTTGAAGTATTCGACAATCTCTTCGGCGGTGGCTTTGCGGGTGGTCATCCAGTGATAGGAATAGCCGTTGATCTTGTCTGACGTGCACTTGAACATTCTTCCTTCTTCCACAAACCACTGTTCCCGGTCGTTCTCGTCATTCATCGCCGCCAGGGCTTTGAACAGCTCGATATTGTCGCCGCAGTCGATATAGCCTTTTGAAACCATCTCTGACTGTGTGACGGGGGATTCAAACGCGCATAATAGACAACCCGATGTAACATCTACATACAACACGTTAGATTCAAGACCCCGCATAAGAAATTTATATCCAATCCCTTCCAGCCACTCGATCAACTCTTTTCGCTTCTCCGGATTCTCAACCCGAACAAAGCAGGGGGTAGTGAAGGTCATACTTCAATCAACTTTAAATCATTCTCTTGAGGAAGCAGAACACCGTCGTGACGTAAGCAATTCAAATTGATAATAATCTCACGACCAACAAGATGATCCGATATATATTGCTTATAACCTTCAATTGTATCCACGTCTTCCGGCATCAATAGGGCGCATCCGACAAAAGGATCACAAGACAGGATTTCTTTCGTATCAGATACTTGAATTTTCAAGTCCGGCCAACCCGCTCCGATAATAACAGCCCGTTTCATTGCTCGTTGAGTTTACGAATGAAATTGTCCAGATCGGAGGTTAGGTAACCTCCATGTGCTTGTTCCATGTATTCTTTGAACGCCTCCGCTGCTCTTGCTTTCAGCGCTTCAATCTTCTCTTCTGCGTCCTGCTCGGCAAGCTCGACGGCTCTCTCAGCGCTTTTACGATCCAGGAGCTTCCCTTCCACATTCATGTGAATCGAATACATCACTTCGCCGGGTAGTTGTATCGCACTAAATGCGCTATTCCTGATAAATTCCTTTGCTCGTTTGCTTTTCATTTCCCGCTCCTTTCTGCCCTCGATAGGGCTTCATACTCGTTGATCGTTTCAAAAATCTGTAATACCACTTGGGGAACTACGGCGTTTCCGTAGGCTTTGATGGCCTGCTCCCGCCATCGGTTGTAGGCTTTGGCCCGCCGGGGTGTTAGGATTCCTTCAAAAACGGCGTCAAAATCCAACCAGTCGGAAAGCCCATCATCTCCTCGACGAACAGGGGATTGAGTTGGGAAGTTTCGCCAGTTTGGCGGTATACTAACTCGCTCATTTCTTCGCCGAGGTTGCTCTTGCCCCTGTCTCTCTTGGCATGGCGACAATCCTGCACTTTCGGAGTAGGAAGCAACCCCACCGGATAAAATTTCGTCTTTCCGTTCTCGCACATCTTCAATCCCTGCGTCTGCGCGGTGGGCAACAAACCATGTCCGGTACCTTTGGTGTGGAGCGCCGACACCGCAAGCTGGAAGTACATACGGCTGGACTTCGTAACCTTCCGCTTCCAGGTCAGCGCACACCTGTTCGAATACCAACCCGTCCGACCAACTAACAATCCCGTAAACGTTCTCGCCCACGACCCAACGGGGTCGAACAACCCGAATAACTCCGAGCATTTCGGGCCACAGGTAGCGGTCATCTTCGGTTCCTTTTTGTTGTCCGGCAGTTGAAAACGGCTGGCAGGGAAAACCTCCTGTGAACACGTCGATCCGGCCTTTGTACCTGGCAAAATCTGCTGTTCGTATGTCTGTGAATTGTTCTGCATCTGGAAAGTGGTGTTTTAGTACGGTTTGACAAAAAGGGTCTATCTCGCAGTTGAAAAGGTTTTGCCATCCGACCCATTCGGCGGCGAGGTCAAAACCTCCGATCCCTGAAAACGAACTGCCGTGCGTCATCTCTCGTTATTCTGTGCCCCGGACGGGATGGTTTACAAACACCCTTTAATCCTGCCGAGAATCTCATCATCGGACACTTGATAACCCAGCGAAAGGACATCGCACAGGATGCGGCGGAATTCTCCGGGTTTGTAATTCTCGACGGTAGTTGTTCCCAGATTAATCCTGGCAGACAACTCCCTGCGGATAACCTCGCCACGCAGCTCATCATCATCGATTTTCTCCAGTATATCTCTTACATAAAATTCAACTTCGGTATCGACGTCCAAACTAATGTATTTACTCATGATTATCTGGTTTTTAATAGTTTTGCGTATCTGTCTTTCGGCGTATCCCCGATGTGGATTAATCCTGCTTCTTTCAGCCTTTCAAGCTCTTCGACCATCTCAAATCAACTGATCGAAAGTTTGTCGTAGATACTCCGAAAAACAATGTTCAGCGGCTCGATTCTTTTCTCTTTTCGCTCGGCGGTCAGTTGCTCGATAGCTTCAAGGACGGTCATTTCTCTTTGCTTTTGAAGTAGTCTAACAGGTCATCCAAACTCATCAGGAGGGTAAATCTTTCCTTGTCGTGACATCTGGTGTCGGCAACTTCGGAACATGTGTAGTTGTCTTTCATGCTTTATCTACGGCTACTTCCGTTTAGCTTAATGAAGTTGAACATCTGTTTTAATCTGTCACCAAGCATCTTCCCATACATCTCAGAAAGAGATTCAAGCGTGAAATTTCCGGTAGCGTGGGTTATGGTTCCTTTGCGGTGACGCTCAAAGAGAAGATCGATCATCGGGGTTGATTCATTGCCGTAGTCTTTGGCAACTTTGGGCTCCCGGCCTATCTCGTCAATCACGAGCGGAGTATGAAGCATTTGGCTTGTGATACCTGATTTGGCAAGGTTGTACAACTCCATGCTTGTTTTAAACAGAACCGGGCAAACCTGCAATCCTTTCGACTGGACGAACTGATTGACCAACCTTGAATAAGCGTCCATTATCAGGGATTTTCCACAACCATAGCTCCCGATCAGGGCAACTCCGAGGAATAAATTTCCAGAGAAAGATTTATCCATTGTCGAGTATTTGTAGAGTTCAAGTATGACCGGCTCGTTACTGCGGTCTATCGTGAACTCGGAATACTCCCCGCGTTCGGACATCACGAGCTCCGCAAAAGCTTTCATCAATCTGGTGAAATCTGCCGGGGAATAGTCCAAAACGATTCTCTTGCGGATGGCAGCGCGGTATTTTTCCTCACGTTGAATTTGAAGGGACTTGATAATCCCGTCAATCGAAATCAGATCCTGAGATGCGTGTTGGGATATATTTTCCATTTTTCTGAGGTTTTTGTTTGTCCAGTTGAATCTTTAGCCAGCTCACAAAGTGGCTTTTCGTGTCATGTAGGGATTTTACCGTGTCTCCTCGGATGCGAAGTTCCCCGAAAAATTTGTCGAGCCACATTCGAGCCTCCTGTGTGTTTTTCAATCCACGCTGCATAGCTACCTGATCCAACCAGATTGTCTGCGTTTGCAATTCTTGTTGAACGATTGAGAGCTCTGAGGTGAAATCCGAGCCTTCGAATGGTGGTTGTGTTTCCCCCATACCCCCTTCTTCTTTTTCTTCTTCCTTGTATGTGTCTTTTTCTTCAAGGGTATCAATACCCTTTGGATACCCTTTCAATACCCTTTCATATAAACCGTGTTTTTGAAGAAGTGAGATGATTTTTTTATGAGGCCGGCACGATTCCGTCAATTGCCCGTATTGAAATTCTATAAAGTCCGGGATGAAATATTTGTTTGCGCCGATTTGCTCAATTCTTCCCGACAATGCCGACAAATCATCATGGGTGACCCGATCGCCTATGTAAGCTGACGCAAGCGCCCAATTGGCCGACCAAACACCCGCTTGGTCGCATTTATCGAAGATGAACCGGACAAGGCATTTATGCTTACAAGAGAGAGACATAAACCACTCTTTGTCCCACAAATCGGTATCTGTAAATCGTTTTGCCATTACTTATATTTCTTACAATCCTTTTTGCTCTTTAAGCCTTTTAACCTCCTGCTGATAGTGCTTTATAAGCACCGTATATTCGGTCGGCCCGATTTTACTGATGTTGTGTCTTTTGATGTCCAAATAGGAAATAACCTTATCCCCGTACTTCTCGATAAGACCGTGATTATATCCGATCATATTGCCTTCGTCGAACCTATTACAACTCCTGCATTGTAGATTCACGTTAGATTCATCGTAGCGTAAACTCATGTGTTTCCGGTTGACATAATGACCTGCATCCGCATCCTTCCAGAAAACTACTTTTCCGCACGAAATACAACGTCCATAACCGTTGCTGTCGGAATCCCTCAGTCGGACATATTCGCTGAAAATTCGGTCTAATTTGGCCTTGTAATTCATTAGTAACCCCTCCCATCCAATCTTACCTGCTCCTTTACGAAACTTATCTGCGTCCTGAGATTATCAGATTGATGTTTGCAGGTGGCGTTGATCCGGTCCAACCACTTGACTAACCTGTTTTCATGCCGGCAGCAACTCGTCAGGTATTTGTTGGCTACTGTGGCCGCCATGCAATCGATTCGATCTTTGTTTTCCTCGAAAGCCCTATTGATGGCTTCCTCCTGCAGGAAAACAGCCTCGGCAAGCATCTCACCGGATCGGGCCATGTAGACGTTGAGAGTGGATAGCCGGTCGAGCAAGACATTGATTTCACCGGAATAAGGGGCGTTGAGATACTGCTGTATATCGTGGGCTTCCCTGCAAAGCGGTTCGAGCCTGCCAACCATTGTTTCAGGCAGTAACTCCCCATTATACTCCACCAGAATATCATCCATCATGCGATCATTTTTAAAAGTTTACTTTTGATCTCTTCTTTGTACTTATTGGCCTTTTCAAGCTGTTTCAGGCAAAAATCGATGAAAGGCTCATCCCGTTCTACCCGAAGTATTTTAAGGGCCAAATCCGGATTCTGAACCCTGGGATCGTATGCTATGAAATCACACCATTTTCGACTTGTCACGATCAGGTTCCCCTGAATCTGGGTGTAATACCCTCGGTTCAGCTTCTTCAAATCCTCCTGTGTCTCCAATAGGAGGTACTTTACATAAACTTTCCCGCTGTAAGGACACTTGATCTCAACGATTCCATCTTCACCTACCAATCCATCCGGGGAACCGCCGAAATATTCGTTATAGCGTATGAAGCCGCACAAATCGACTTTATTACCCGTTCTGGCTTCATACTGCATTCGGGCCTCGTCTTCATATTGCTGTCCCCATTTGACCTCTTTGTTGTTGAGTTCCTTGTAATCGAGGATTGTTCCATTGGTGATCTGCTCGGATACTTTGTCGTACACGTAATCCTTACTCGATTCGGAAAGTTTGCCGGCTTCTTTGTCGGCTTTACTTTTGGGCTCGGAGAGGAGATCGTCCAGCTCCGAGCTCGTAAACATTTCCAATCTGCCCGAATACCATTCAGGAGTTCTCTGTAGCTGTTCCATGCTCTTTGGCTATATCTTTCAAACCGAAAGCGTTGTTTGCGATCTGCTGCTCGGCAAAGCTCTTTTCCTCCGGTTCGTCTTTTCTTCCCAGGGCCTTGCTGAGTAATTCGTCGTACTTGGCTTTGTCGATATGACCCCTTAAAAGCGCGTCTTTGGCCTCTTGCTCGGTGGAAATCGTTTCAGGATCGATCTCATTGGGAATAACCCTTGCTTCTACCGGGATAGGCCGTGCGTCGTAGAGTTCTTCAGCGGTCTGCATGCCCATTCCGATCTCAGGAGCGTAAGTCCGGGCGAAGAATGCCCCGGCGCGATATTGAAGCATCAGCTGGGGAATCGTCTGCCATTTCGAACCGTTTTTGGAATACCAACCCTCTTTCTTGGCCATATTGATGTCCACCCAAGCACCTTCGAGCTTTTCGTCCGATTTGTCATAAGCCCACGCCCGGCATCCCCAATCGTCCTGTCCTTCGGTTCCGCGCCACTCGTAGCGGATCGGAGAAAAACGACCGCTGACGTTTAGTGCCGCAATCAGGAATTTGGACGACCAACCCGGATTGCCATGTACGATATAAAGGTTCTGCATAACCATCAGGGGGGACATCTTGATACGGTTAGCCATCTCAAGGGCGACAATGCAGTTGGGAAGGTTCTTTTCTCCCTGGTACATCACCGGGACGATTGTTGAACTGCAAAGGGCTTTTGCCATCCTTTGGGCGTTCTCGAAGTTGTTTTGCGACCCGAAGACCAACATACTGTTGTCCTCGATCACGGTAAGTTTGTTTTCTGATTCCATAACTATGATTTTTGAGGTTTGAGGGAGATTAGGGTCTCCTTTGAGGACAGGGCCGGTTCTGCCCCGGCGACAGCTTTGAATCTTACCCGCGAGAAAGGGTATCTGTCGGCTTCGTTTGTGTTGGCCCTGTCTTGCTGTACATCTCAAGGGCGCACTCCCCGCATCATTGCCTGCCACTTATCCGGGCGTCCCCGGTGGCTGCCTGTCCAAATTGCCCGTCTTTCCGGGCTGTCATACATTCAATTTGGCTGCATTGCCCTGTGATTCCTCTACCGTGTTAACAAGAGTGTCGTTTGCAATCACATAAGGTCAACTATCACTCTGAGGATGGCTCCGATTCGAACGGACTTCCCTTGATATGAATTAGAATTTCGGTTTCCCTGTTGACCAATTAGGCCGCCATCCTGCCCGTCTTTCCGGGCTGTCTTAATACAAAACACACTTTCCATTAGTGGTTCGGCGCATCCAAACAAACTTCTGTAACACCTGATCCCATACGGTTTTTAAATGACCTCTCCGTTCTGCGCGTTTAGTACTTTTAAATTGTTTCATCTTAGCGTAGTTTATGTTTACTGATTCCAGAACATTTCGTTAAAACTCGGTTCTCCAAAACCATCGATCTTCGTCCCTTTAGCGGGAAGCGGAGATTCACAGTAATAGGTTTTATATCGTGCGACTATTTTACCGTCCTGGTCTTTGCGAGCATTCCAAAACCATTTTATCACCATCCCATCCTTTTTCAATCTTGATATGATTTTGCGAAAATCCACAGTCTGGGCCATTCGGTTACCTTGTGCGGTTGTCAGCCTGATACCCGATAATAGGGCCGCTTTGATCTTCTTTTGGGGCTCCGCTAAATAGTCCATAATTATTCTGTTTCGATAAATTCACCATTCACAAGAGTATAGAAAGTGTCGGCCTTGATTTTCTCTCCGTCAACTTTAATAGACTGAACATCGATAATTTCGTAATTGTCATTCTGCTCTGCCAGTACAATCCAACAACCAAGACTTCCTTTAGCTTTTGATTTATAACCGATAGCCATTGCAACTGAACCTTTACCTGACACTATGGCTGCTGACTGGTTGCCGGTGTTGGCAGCTAATGACCAGTTGCCGGTGTTGGTAGCTGCTGACCAGTTGCCGGTGTTGGTAGCTGCTGACCAGTTGCCGGTGTTGGTAGCTGCTGACC
>OGNC01000583.1_pt1 | contig 22695 bp, 23 predicted proteins | sample 1573311 | NCBI WGS metagenome assembly OGNC01 (sample SAMEA2581889, study PRJEB24529) | metagenome | biome: Human gut stool | place: China | collected 2011
TGGGCTGCCGTGCCGATGCCCACGCCCTTGGCGATGGGGTCGGTGATGTGGAACACCTTGCACACCGTTTCGGCCAGCAGGCTGCCCGCAATGCCGGTGAGGATGACGATGGCACCGGTCAGGGCGGCAATGCCGCCCAGCTCAGCGGCCACGTCCATGCTGATGGCGGTGGTCACCGACTTGGGCAGCAGGGTGGCGTACTGCTCTTTGGTCAGGTCCAGCGCCAGGGCAAGAGCAAGGGCACTGCCCAGGCTGACCAGTGTGCCAACCGAGATGCCGGCGATGATGGCGGCGGCGTTCTCCCGGAGCAGGTCCCACTTTTCATACAGCGGGATGGCCAGGGCCACGGTGGCCGGCAGCAGCAGGTAGTTCACCGGGGCGGCGCTGGCCTTGTAGTCGGCGTAGGGAATCTTGCACACCGACAGGAAGATGATGACAAAGATGCTGCCCAGCAGCAGCGGGTTAAAAATGGCTTTGCCTGTCACCTTATTGATAAGGGTGCCCAGTGCAAACGCGGCCAGCGTAAGCAGAACGCCCCATGCTACGGAGCCGGACAAAAAATCATTCAGCAGCTGCGTCATTGTCAGCCTCCTTTTTCTTGCGGCCGGTCAGGGCCTGCGTGGTCTTGCCTGCGCTTACCATCACCAGCACCGTCACCGGGATGATGGCAATGAGGATGGGCAGCAGCATGTTGCCCATCTCGGCCCACAGCTCCATCACGCCGGCTGCGGCAGGCACGAACAGCAGCGGGAAGATGCCGGTGAGGTAGATGCCCACCTCTTTCACGTCATCCAGCTTCACAAAGCCGAAGTTCAGGGCAGCCAGCAGCAGCACCAGCCCGTAGACACTGGCAGGCACCGGCAGCGGCAGCACGGCGTGCAGCACCTCGCCCAGAAAACAGAAGGCCAGAATGCGCGCAAACTGAAAAATATATTTCGTAGTAAAGTTCCCCTTTCCTCGATCAAAAGCGTAAATTGTCACATCAAGGGTAAAGTATACCGCAGGAGCCCCAATCCATCAACCGTGATTCTGGATAAGAAAATTTGCACATTTTGCCGAGAACTGTGCAAAAAAAGCGCGCCGGTCAAGCCGGTGCGCTTTTTTGCATGTTATCAGAAATACCGTCAGATCACATAATCATTCCCGGCCTGATCAGGCCGGGCGAGATCGGCCAGCGTGATATTGCCGAAATAATTGGAGATCAGATCGTTCAGCCCCTTCCACATCTCGTAGGTGCGGCAGTTTGCCATGCGGGAGCAGGGGGCCGCACTGGGGGTCAGGCAGCTCACCGGTGCAAGGCTGCCCTCGGTCAGCATCAGGATCTCGCCCACGGTGTACTGATCCGGGCTGCGGGTGAGCCGGTAGCCGCCGCCCTTGCCGCGCAGCCCCTCCAGAAAGCCGTTCTGCACCAGCACCTTAAGGATGTTTTCCAGATATTTTTCCGAGATCTCCTGCCGGGCAGCGATCTCCTTGAGGGGGACATATTTTTCAGACTGATGCTCGGAAAGGTCGATCATCACGCGCAGTGCATAGCGCCCTTTGGTGGACACGATCATAGTAGTGTACTTCCTTTGGTATAGAATGAGTTTTAACCTATTATACAACAGGGTAAATAATATTTCAATCCCACTTTTTTCAAAAAATCCATTGACAAGCGCCCAAATGGGGACTATAATACCATCAAACCCACAAACAATGTTGGTATAAAGGTTTTGGAACCAGGTCGTCCGGCAGGGCACATGTGCCCATAACTGTATCAGGGAGGAAACTACAATGAGCAAGATTTATACTGCCGCAGATCAGCTGATCGGTCATACTCCGTTGCTGGAGCTGACCCACATTGAAAAGGAGCAGGAGCTGCCTGCCCACATCATTGCCAAGCTGGAATACTTCAATCCGGCCGGTTCTGTCAAGGATCGCATCGCCAAAAAGATGATCGATGATGCCGAGGAAAAGGGCCTGCTGAAGGAAGGTTCCGTAATCATTGAGCCTACCTCCGGCAATACTGGCATCGGTCTGGCCGCTGTGGCAGCCGCCAAGGGCTACCGCATCATCATCGTGATGCCCGAGACCATGAGCGTCGAGCGCCGCCAGCTGATGAAGGCCTACGGCGCAGAGCTCGTTCTCTCCGACGGCGCAAAGGGCATGAAGGGTGCCATCGCCAAGGCTGAAGAGATCGCCGCGCAGACGCCGGGAAGCTTCATCCCCGGCCAGTTCGTCAACCCCGCGAACCCCAAGGCACACTATGAGACCACCGGCCCCGAGATCTGGGAGGACACCGACGGGCAGGTCGACATCTTTGTCGCCGGCGTCGGCACCGGCGGCACGCTGACCGGCACGGGCAAGTTCCTCAAGGAGCAGAACCCCAACGTCAAGGTCGTCGCCGTCGAGCCCGCCTCATCCCCCGTTCTGAGCAAGGGTGTTGCGGGCGCGCACAAGATCCAGGGCATCGGCGCGGGCTTTGTGCCTGACGTTCTTGATACCAAGATCTATGACGAGATCATCACCGTTGAAAATGACGACGCCTTTGCCACCGGCAAGCTTGTCGGCCACAGCGAGGGTGTGCTGGTCGGTATCTCCTCCGGTGCTGCCGTCTGGGCCGGTATCCAGCTCGCCAAGCGTCCCGAGAACAAGGGCAAGACCATCGTTGTCCTGCTGCCCGACACCGGCGACCGTTACCTCTCCACCCCCCTGTTTCAGGATTGATATTTGATCCCTCTCTCATCTCTCTAAATGGCGAAGGCCCGCTTCCGAAAGGAAGCGGGCCTTTGTCCATTTTATTTTCGGTTAGCGTCGTTTTTGACTGCCCGCGTTCCATTCGCGCAGGTCCTTGAGCTCGTCGTAGAGTCGGCAGTAGCTTTCATGCCGCCCTCTGACGATCCTGCCATCTTTTACGGCCTGACGCACCGAGCAGCCCTTTTCCTTTGTGTGGCTGCACCCGACGAATTGGCAGTCGCCAAGGTAGGGCGAAAAGTCCAAAAAGCACTCGGGTAGCTTTTCTTTGAGCTCCAAATTGAGCCCCGTCGTCTCGAATGAGGAAAAGCCCGGCGTGTCGATGATCTCCGCGCCGCACGGTAGCTCGTAGAGCTCAACATGGCGCGTCGTGTGCCGTCCGCGGCCGAGCGCCTGACTCACTTCGCCCGTTTTGAGCGACATGCTGGGGGCGAGCGCATTCAGAATGCTCGACTTGCCAACGCCGGAGTTGCCTGTGACGGCGGAGAGCCGCCCGACGAGCTGGGCGCGTAGCGCCTCGATGCCCTCGCCCGTCTCCGCGCTGACGCTGACGGTACGAAAGCCCGCGTTTTCATAGTATTCCCGCAGCGCGTCCGCGGGGTCTAAGTCGCACTTGTTGATGCAGATGAGCACGTTGCAGCCCTTGAGCGCGGCGATGGCCGTCATGCGGTCGACGAGATACGGATCGGTCTTCGGGATCGCCTGTGAGCAGACGATGACCATCTGGTCAATGTTGGCGACGCTCGGGCGGTCAAAGCTGTTTCGGCGCGGCAGAATTTCGTCGATGCGGCCTTCGCCGCCCGGCACCTCGCAGAATTCGACGTCGTCGCCCACGAGCGGCGAAATGCCATCCCTGCGGAATTTGCCGCGCGCCTTGCAGGTGTAGAGCTGTCCGTCCGCGCATTTGACATAGTAGAAGCCGCTCAGTGCGCGCTGTATTCTTCCTCTCACGGCTGCGGTTCCCCTCCGGAGGTCGTGGCGTCATCGCCGTAGTCCGGCATGGCGGGGCCTTCGCTGATAACGAAGTTGATGGTCGTGCCCGCGTCCACCTGCGTTTCGGCGCTGATGCTCTGGTCGATGACCGTGCCGTAGGGCTCGTCGGATGCGCGCTGCGTCACCTCGCCGACGACAAGGCCGGTCTGTGTGACCTGCTGGCGGACGATCTCAATGTCGATGCCGATGAAAGAGAGCACTGTCACAGGCTTGGGCTGCTCGCCCTTGCTGACGACGAGCGTGACGCTGTCGCCCTCCTGTAGCGTTTCACCAAACTCGGGGATCGTGCGGATGACATAGCCTTTCGTGATGCTGCTGTATTCCTCGACCGGGTCGTTGACGACAAGGTTCAAGTCAAGGTTGGTGAGCTGGAGCGTTGCGTCGCGGTACTCCTTGTTGACGAGATTCGGCATTTTCTCCGTCTTGGCGCCGGAGCTGACGAAAACCGAGATGACGCGGTTGCCCTTTACGGTCTTGCCGCGCTCGGGCGACTGCTCGATAATCTGACCCGCCGCGTATTTGCTGCTCGCGCGCTGGCCGATCTGTTCGATCGTGAAGATGCCCTTCACGTTTTCGTCCTCGTTTGCCTCGTCGATGGTTATGCCGATGAGATGCGGCACCACATACTCCGTCGGCGTCTGCTCGCCGCCGAGAAGATCGCTGAAGATCGCGTGCCAGAGCAGCACGATGAGTGCCACCGCGGCCACCGCCGCACCGATGATCGTGAGCAGCTTACGCGTGCCCAGCTTGTGCGGGGATGCCTCTTCTTCCTCCTCGTCGTCCGCCTCCTGCACCTTCTGTGCCTTGGAGACGGTGTGCACGGCGGGGATATACTGCGTGGGCTCATCCACGGTCTCGCGGTGCAGGTCTTCGATCGTGAAGTCGAGGTCGACCTCGGGATTCTTGCGGAACTCCTCAAGGTCTGCGAGCATTTCATCCGCCGAGGCGTAGCGCTTCTCCAAATCGGAGGCCATCGCCTTCATGCAGATGAGCTCAAGCGCTTCGGGCACGTCGGGATTGATCTCGCGCGGCGAGAGCGGCACGGAGGAAAGGTGCTGGATGGCGACGGAAACGGCGTTGTCGCCCTCGAACGGGAGTCTCCCCGTCAGCATTTCGTAGAGCACGACGCCCGCGGAGTAGATGTCCGAGCGCGCGTCCGTGCGGTCGCCCCTCGCCTGCTCGGGCGACATGTAGTGCACCGAGCCGAGCGCCTCCTGCGTGAGCGTGTTGGCGGAGTTGGCGAGGCAGGCGATGCCGAAGTCAGCGACCTTGACGCTGCCGTCGCGAAGCACCATGATGTTCTGCGGCTTGATGTCGCGGTGGATGATGCCGCGCGAATGCGCGTGCGAGAGCGCCTTCATGATCTGCGTGATGAAGTGCAGCGCCTCACGCCAGTTGAGCTGGCCGCGCTTTTCCATATACTGCTTGAGCGTGATGCCGTCGATGAGCTCCATGACGATATACTCCGTCTCGCCGCGGCTGACGTCGTAGACCGAGACGATATTCGGGTGCGAGAGCATTGCGACAGCCTGCGACTCGTCGCGGAAGCGGCGGCGGAAGTCGGCGTCCTCGGCAAGGTCGCTCTTGAGCACCTTGACCGCCACGAGGCGGTTCAAGCGGTGGCACTTGGCCTTGTAGACAACGGCCATGCCGCCGCTGCCGATGACTTCGAGCAGCTCATAGCGGTTGTCGAGCATTTTTCCGATCATATTGTTCATACGGTGCCACCTCCTTTACTCGTGTTCAATGAGCACAGCCGTCACGTTGTCCGGCGCGCCCTGCGCCTTGGCGAGCGCAATGAGATCGTCAAGGCTTTCTTCCGCGCTCTTACCCGCGCACACGGCGCGGCAAATTTCGTCGTCCGTCGCGGTGACGACAAGGCCGTCCGTGCAGAGGAGAATTTTGTCCCCCTTGGTGAACGAGACCTCGAACGCGTCGCAGAGCGTGTTTTCGTCTGGGCCGAGCGCGCGGGTGATGAGGTTGCGGTTCGGGTGCGTGCGCGCCTCCTCGGCGGTGATGTTGCCGTTTTCCACGAGCGTCTGCACGACGCTGTGGTCGTGCGTGATGCGTGTGATCTCGCCGCCGCGGATCAAATACGCGCGGCTGTCGCCGATGTTGCAGACGATGGCGTACTTCTCCTCTGCCACTGCGCTGACGAGCGTCGTGCCCATGCCCTGATAGGCGGGGTCTTGCAGCGCGCGCTGATAGACCGCCGTGTTGGCCTTCGCCACGCAGAACGACGCGAGCTCGCGCAGCTGCTCGGCGGTCATGTCCGCGCGGATGAGCGCGCGCATTTCCTTCATAAAGGTCTCCACCGCAACAGAGCTTGCGATCTGTCCGCCCTCGGCGCCACCCATGCCGTCGCACACGACGGCGATGAGCAGCTTTTCGCCCTGCTCGACGGCAAAGGTATCCTGATTTTCATGCCGCCGCAGACCGACGTCGGTTTTTCCGCAGGCTCTCATTGCGCGGCCCCCTCTCTTGCTTTCATTTCTTTGCGCCGCAGCTGTCCGCAGCTGGCGTCAATGTCGCCGCCAAGGCTGCGGCGGACCGTCGCCGTCAGTCCGTGGGACTCAAGGCGCTTCTGGAATGCCGCGACGCGCTTGCTCGGCTTGAACTCGCTCTCGACCACGTCGTTGAGCGGGATGAGGTTCACATGCCCCGGCATGCCGTGGATCTTTTCGGCCAGCAGGTCGGCCTGCCAGTCGTGGTCATTCACGCCGTCGATCATCGCGTATTCAAACGAGATGCGGCGGCCGGTCTTCTTAAAATAGCGGTGGCAAGCGGCGAACAGCTCCTCCACGTCGTAGGCGTTGTTCACGGGCATGATGCGGCTGCGCGTCGCGCTGTCGGGCGCGTGGAGCGAAACAGACAGCGTGAGCTGCAAATTGTCCTCCGCGAGCGCGTCGATGCCCGGCACCACGCCGCAGGTGGAAAGCGAGATGTGCCGCATGCCGATGTTCATCCCGTCGGGATGGTTGATGAGCTCCAAAAAGCGCAGCACATTTTTCCGGTTGTCCATCGGCTCGCCGATGCCCATCAGGACGATGTTGGAAATTTCGCGTCCGGAGTCAAGCTGCGTGAAAAGCACCTGATCGAGCATTTCCGACGGTGTTAAGTCCCTCACCTTGCCGGCCAGCGTGGACGCGCAGAATTTGCATCCCATACGGCAGCCGACCTGCGAGGAAATGCAGACCGTGTTGCCGTGGTGATAGGACATCAGCACCGTTTCGATGCAGTTGTCATCTTGCAGCTCCCAGAGGTATTTGATCGTCCCGTCGAGCTTCGACACCTGCTTGCGCGCGACCGTCGGCACGGTGATGTAGTACTCCGCCCTGAGCTTTTCGCGCAGGGATTTGGGAATATTCATCATCTCGTCAAAATCGGTGATGCCGCGGTGCAGCCAGGTGAAGACCTGCTTGCCGCGGAACGACGGTTCGCCCATCGCGCGCAGCGCCGCGGTGATTTCCTCCAATGTCATTGACTTTAAATCAGTCATGCGTCTTTCTCCTCATGCGGCTGAGATAGAACCCGTCCGTATTGTCGCGCTGCGGCCAGAGCGTCAAATGCCCCGGCGCGCTCACGCCGTTCGGCAGCGAAAAGGCTTCGTAAGTAAACTCGTCGTGCGCCTTCAAAAAGCCGTCCGTCACCTGCTCGTTCTCCTCGGGCAGGATCGTGCAGGTCGAGTAGACGAGAAGACCGCCGCGTTTCACATAGCGCGCGCTGTTCTCTAAGATCGCGCGCTGGATCTCCGGCAGCGCGGAAAACTCCTGCGCATCCTTATAGCGGATGTCTGGCTTTTTTCGGATGATGCCAAGGCCTGAGCACGGCACATCGCAGATGACGACGTCAAAACGCCCCGCCCATTCCTCGCGGAACGCGCGGCCGTCGACGGCGGCGGTCTCGATGCACGTGATGCCGAGGCGCTGCGCGCCCTCGCGGATGCGCTTCAATTTGTTTTCATGTAGATCGCACGAGAGGATGCTCCCCTCGTTTTCCATCGCGAATGCCGCGGCGAACGACTTGCCGCCCGGAGCGGCGCAGACGTCCAGCACCCTCTGCCCGCGTGCAAAGTCCGCGGCGCAGACGATCAGGTGTGCCGCCGCGTCCTGTACGGTGAAGCGGCCATTGTAGAAGGCGCTGAGTGTCGTCAAATCACCCGTGCCGGAAAGCTCCAGGCATGCGGGCACCCACGGGTGCGGCGTGACGCAGACACCCTCGCCGCGAAGCTCGTCGACGAGCGCTTTTTCATTCGTTTTGAGCGGGTTGACCTGTACGCTGATGGGCGAAGCCTCGTTGTCGATGCGAAGAAACGCTTCCGCTTCCTCGACGCCGAGGAGAGACACGAGCTTTTTGACGAGCCACTGCGGGTGGCTGTAGGCGACGCTCAATCGTGCGATATTCCCCTCCGGCAGCTGCGGGAGATTCGACCTATTCTGCGCGACCTTGCGCAGCACGGCGTTGACGAGTCCGCTCGCGGCGCTTCTGCCGTTCGTGCGGCAGAGCTCCACGGACTCGCTGACAGCGGCGTGGTCGGGCACCTTGTCCAAAAACAAGATCTGGTACGCACCGATGCGCAGAATGTCGGCAAGCGGCGGCTGCAAATGGTCGAGCTTCTGCGTACAGTAGGCGCTCAAATACCAGTTCAGCAGCAGCTCGTTCTGCATCACGCCGTAGACGATGCGGCTGCAAAGCGCCGCGTCCTGTGCACTCAGTGCGCACTTGCCGAGCTGCGCCTTCAGCGCGGCGTCCGCCCACGCACCGTTGCGGCGGCAGGCGACCAGAACGGAGAGCGCGCATTCGCGCGCGTTCGCGGTATTTCCCTTACGCATCGAGGACCGTCCCCGCGGCGATGCGCTTGCCGTTCAGAAAAGCGTTCGCTGCCATGCGCTTGCCGCCGTCGGGCTGCAGCTCCGTGATGAGAATGCTTTTGCCGTCGCCGCAGGCGGCTTCGATGCCCTTTTTGCGCGCGCACAGCGTGCCGGGCGCGTCCTTCGTTTCGCCAAGCGGCACGGCACGGAAAATTTTCGTGTTCGCGCCGAGAATGCTCGCCGCGGCGCAGGGCCACGGGATCAGCGCGCGGATCTGGTCGATGATCTGCGTGCTGCTTCTCGTCCAATCGATGGGCGAAAGCTCGCGCGAGAGCATGGGCGCATACGTCGCCTGCGACTCGTCCTGCGGCACGCGCTGGGCCGTGCCGTTTTGAATCTCAACGATGGCTTCAGCGATCGCATCCGCGCCGAGCACAGCGAGCTCTTTGAACAGGTCCTCCGCCGTTTCGTCGGGGCGGATGGCCTGCTTTTTGACTAAGATCATATCGCCCGCGTCGCACTCTTTCGCCATGTGCATCACGGTCACGCCGGTCTCCTTTTCGCCGTCTAAGATGGCGCGGTTGATCGGCGCTGCGCCGCGGTACTTCGGCAGGATGGACGCATGTGCGTTGATGCAGCCATGCACCGGCACGGCGAGCATTTCCTCCGGTAGGATGCGACCATAGGCCGCGACGACCGCGAGCTCGGGCGCGAGGGTCTTGAAATCCTCAAGCGCCGTGCCGTCGCGCATCGTCACCGGCTGAAAAACGGGGATATTCTGCGACAAAGCATATTCCTTTACAGGGCTTGGCGTGACTTTGTTTCGGTTGCGCGGCTTGTCCGGCTGCGTGAAAACGCCGCACACGTCGTGCCCGTCCGCGACCAGACGCTCTAAGATCGTGCGCGCAAAGTCGGGCGTGCCCATGAAGACGATCCTCATTCCTCGTCCAGCTCCTTTTCCTGCTCACGGATATACTGCTCCAGCTCCTCGTCGGTGAGGACTTTGCAGTGCTCGGTGTAGAGGTGGCCGTCGAGATGCTCGATCTCGTGGCAGAAGCAGCGCGCGGTCAGCTCTTCGTCCTCAACTTCAAACTCCGTGCCGTAACGGTCCTGCGCGCGCACGCGCACGACCATCGGGCGCGTGACGATGCCGTACTTGCCCGGCACGCTCAGGCAGCCCTCGAGGCCCGTCTGCTCGCCCTCGGTCTTGATGATCTCGGGGTTGATGAGCTCGATGATCTCGCCCTGCTCATCCTCCACGATGCAGACGCGGCGCAGGATGCCGACCTGCGGGGCGGCGAGGCCGACGCCACCGGCCTCCTCCAGTGTGTCCGCCATGTCGTCGAGCAGCTCATGCAGCCGGTCGTTGAATTCCGTCACGGGGCGGCAGACCTTTGCAAGGCAGGGGTCGCCCACTTCGTGGATCTTGCGAATAGCCATAATTTCATCCTCTTTTCTCTATTGTAAAGCATTGCAGTCGGCAAAAATGTCGAGACCGCGGTTTTCTTTTCTTGCGTAAAATGCCAGCAGATATTCGCTAACGGTGCGCCGCAGCACGCTGCCGCCCTTGCCGCACAGGTAGACGCAATAGCGATAGCGGTTGTTGACCTTCACGACTGGCGCGCCCGCGGGGCCGAGCACTTCGACATCGAGCCCGCTCAGCGGCGGCTGGGAAGAGGCGTAGCGCAGTGCGTCGCACAGTGCGCGGGCAGCGGCGATGACGCGCAGCTCATCAAGGCCTGAGACCGTCAGCGTGAACAGATCTGCAAACGGCGGATAGCGCCGCAGCGAGCGCATGCGCAGCTCATTTTGGTAAAACGTCTCGTAATCCTGTTTCGCCGCGGCCTGAATAACCTCGTTTTCGGGGTGGTAGGTCTGGATGACCGCGCGGCCCGGACGCTCGCCGCGTCCGGCCCTGCCGACGACCTGCGCCAGCAGGCTGTACGTCCGCTCGGCGGCGTGATAGTTCTGCGCGTAGAGCGAAAGGTCCGCGTCCAGCACGCCCACCAGCGTCACGTTTTCAAAATCCAGCCCCTTGGCGACCATCTGCGTGCCAAGGAGGATGGGGATATTCTTTTCTTCAAATTCGCGCAGCAGCGCTTCATGTCCGCGCGACGCGCCGACGGTGTCGGCGTCCATACGCAGCACTTTAGCCTTTGGGAACAGGTCAAAAAGCTCCTGCTCGACCTTCTGCGTGCCGGAGCCGACGCGCTTCATCAGTCCCCCGCACTCGCTGCACCTGTCCACCACGGCTTCAGAGTGCCCGCAGTAATGGCACATCAGCCGTTCGTTGGCGGAATGGTACGTCATCGGCACGCTGCACCGCGGACACTGCGGCACGTAGCCGCACTCGCCGCACAGCAGCATCCGCGCGCTGCCGCGCCGGTTGAGAAACAGAATGCTCTGCTCGCCGCGTTCGATATTTTTTTCAAGCTCTGCGCGCAGCGCATGACCGATCGAGGTCTCGTTCCCCTGCCGCAGCTCGTCCTTCATGTCGGCGATCAGCACCTTGGGCAGCGGCAGATCGTTGAACCGCTTATGAAGGGAAAAGACTTGATAGCGTCCGTTTTTGGCGGCGTGTGCCGTTTCAATCGTCGGCGTGGCCGAGCCGAGCAGCAGCAGCGCGTCATTCTGCGCGCAGCGGAACTGCGCGACATCGCGCGCGTGGTAGTGCGGCGGATTTTCGGACTGATAACTCGTCTCCTGCTCTTCATCCAAAATGATGAGCCCAAGGTTTTGCAGCGGTGCGAACACCGCGCTGCGCGTGCCCAGCACAACGCGCACCTCACCGCGGCGGATGCGCTTCCATTGGTCGTAGCGCTCGGTGAGCGGCAGCGCGCTGTGCAGCATCGCGACATCGCTGCCGAACTGCGCCGTAAAGCGGCGCAGCATTTGCGGCGTCAGCGCGATCTCCGGCACGAGCAGCATGGCGGTCTTGCCGCGCGTGAGCGCTTCTTCGATGAGCCTGATATAGACCTGCGTCTTGCCGCTGGCGGTCACGCCATGCAGCAGCGCGGCGCTGCCGCCCTCGCGGCCTAAGAGCGTGCAAAGACCGTCGAAAGCGGCCTGCTGTTCGCAGTTGAGCACAATGTCCTCGCGCGCGGGCGCATCATCATAGCGGCTGACGCGCAGCACCTCGCGCTCGGAGAATTCGACAAGACCGGCCTTTTTGAGGCCGCGCAGCGTTTGCATTGTCGCGCCGGTGTAGTAGCTGATCTCGCTGCTGGATAGGCACCCCTCGCGGCTGAGAAGCTCTACGACCGCATAGCGCACGGGTGCGCTGTGGCGCTTGGGCTCGACTGCGGCGAGCGCGTCCTCCGCGCTGACACAGAGCGACACCATGCGCACAGACTTGTCCTGCAAGCGCTGGTGCAGCTTCGTCTCGCGCACGGCGAGGCCGCAGGCCTCAAGTGAGCGGAGGGCTTTCGCCGTCTTCTCGCCGCCGAGCTCATCGAGCGCGGCGCGCTCGATCTCCTTGGCGCTGAGCATGGCGCGCAGCAGCGTTTCCTCAAGGGAATCCGGCGCGACGGACGAGAGCGCATCCTCCGCGCTGATCTCGCTGCTCACATGCCACAGCTCGCGGTACTGGAGCCACACGCCGCCGGGCAAAATCGTCTTAATCGCGTCGTAATACGTGCAGAAATAGCGTGCTTTCATCCACCGCACAAGGCGGATGTCCTTTACATCCAGCAGCGGCGCATCGTCGAGAAGAGCGTCGATGGGCTTGAGCGGCGACGTCGCCGCCTCGCGCCCGACTTCGAGCAAAAAGCCCTCCACGCGCCTGTTTCCGCGCCCAAAGGGGATCGTCACGCGCTTGCCGGCCTCGGCGCTGCCGATGAGCTCGTCCGGCACAAGGTAGGTGTAGAGCCGGTCGGCGGCATAAGGAACGGAAGAGACTGCGACGCGAGCAAGCATTTTCTCTGTCATACAGTCTCCCCCTTTGCGTTATTCAAGACTTACTTTGCGATGTGCGTGTCGATATTCTCTGCGGTGAGCTTACCGGCAGCGACCTCGTTGATGGCCGTGGTGACCGGCTTTTCGCAGAGGGGATAACCCTCTTCGTCGGCCTGCTCGGCGATCTGGCGGGCGCGGCGCGCGACCACGTTGACGAGCAGATAACGGTTCTCAACGTACTTGTTGAGCAGACTCATAGCGGGATAAAGCATCATAATAGTTTACTTCCTTCTGCCTTCTCGGCTGATTTTTTGAACTTATTCAGACAAAATGGCCATGCGCTCGGCGGGCTTGCAGTGCTCGGCGAGCATAATGGCGTTGATCTCGCGCACGGCGCGTTCCACCGTGTCGTTGATGACGAAATAATCGTAAGTGTTGGCGGTCTGAAGCTCGACCTTTGCGCGCACGAGGCGCTTTTGCACCTTTTCGGGGCTGTCGGTGCCGCGGCTCGTCAGGCGTTCTTCAAGAGCCTGCCACGAGGGCGGCGCGATGAAGATGCGCACGACATCGGGGCGCTTATGCACGACCTGCAAGGCACCCTGTACCTCGATATCGAGGACGACGTCCTTCCCCTGCTCCATGGCCTCGTCGACAAACTTTTTCGGCGTGCCGTAGAAGTTGCCGACATACTCGGCATACTCCAAAAAGGCGTCTTCCGAGATCATTTTGCGGAACTCGTCGACATCGGTAAAGTGATAGTGGACGCCGTCTATCTCGCCCGGACGCGGCGGGCGCGTCGTGGCGGAAACGGAGAAATAAAGATCGTCGCGATCCTGAAATAACTCCTTGAGCACCGTGCTCTTGCCCACTCCGGATGGGCCGGAGATGATGAATGTTTTCCCCTTGTACATGATTTTCTATGCTTCCTCCTCCATGGCGAGCGTTTCCACGCCCAGCCTTGCGATCAGCTTGTCAGCGGCGATGGCCGAGAGCACCACATGGTCGCTGTCCATGATGAACACCGACGCGGTCTTGCGGCCGTAGGTCGCGTCGATCAGCATGCCGCGCTCGCGCGACTCCTGAATGAGGCGCTTGATCGGCGCGCTGTCAGGGCTGACGACGGCAATCAGGCGCTCGGCGGACACCATGTTGCCAAATCCGATGTTCAGCAGCTTCATTTGCTTCGCCCCTTACTCGATGTTCTGCACCTGCTCGCGGATCTTTTCGACCTCCGCCTTGAGCGCGACCACATCGCGCGCGATGGCGACGTCGTTGCACTTCGAGCCGATGGTGTTGCTCTCGCGGTTGACCTCCTGAATGAGAAAGTCCATCTTGCGGCCCATGGGCTCGTCGGAGAGCAGCATGTCGCGCAGCTGCGACACGTGCGAGCGCAGACGCACGGTTTCCTCGTCCACGGCGATCTTGTCGGCGTAGATGGCGGCCTCGGTCAGGATGCGCGATTCGTCGATCGTCGTGCTCTGCAAAACCTCCTGCATGCGCGCGGTCAGCTTTTCGCGGTACTCGCGCACCGTTTCGGGCGAGCGCTCCTCGACCTTGCCGGTGAGTGTTTCGATGGTCGTGAGGCGGCCGCCGATGTCCTCGGCCAGCTTTTTCCCCTCCGTCGCGCGCATCTGGTTATAGGACGCGAGCGCTTCGTCGAGCACCTCGCAGATGTCCGCGCCAACGGACTCTAAGTCTTCCTCCGCCTTGGTGACGGTCAGCACGTCCGGAATGCGGGCGATATCCGCCACGTAGGACTGCTTTTTGAGATAGTTCCCGCCAAGCTCACAGAGCTTTTCAAATGCGGCAAAATAGCTGCGCGCAAGCCCCTCGTTGACCACGACGACCTCTTCGTCCGCGCCGGTCGAGTCGATGGTGACGAACACATCGACCTTGCCGCGCGAGATGGCCTTCTGCACGCGCCCCTTGATGGCATCCTCCGCGAAGATGTAGGCGCGCGGCAGCTTCACCGTGCAGTCAAGATAGCGGTTGTTGACAGAGCGCACCTCGACGGTGATATCGCGATTGGAGAGCGTTTTTTTGGCTCTTCCATAGCCAGTCATACTTTTGACCACGATTCTTCTCCTCCATGATATAGTAAAAACACAAAACTGAAAAGTACAGGATTAAACAAAAATCAGAAGTAAATGCAGGGCAGAAGATAGCATCCGCCGCCGCTAAAGAGCGTGCAGCACGACCATGCCGCGCAGCAGCGCAGACACGCGCTGTCATCAAAATTGGCCGTGTGGACCGAGCGGAAGCCGTTGGGCCGGTAGCCCGCCCCCGTCAGCGCAGAGAGCGCATTCTGATACTCTGGATTGTTCGGGTCCATCTGCACGGCGGTCTCCATATAGCGCTTGGCCTCGTCCATCCAGCCGCGCCGCGAGCAGACCACGCCCATCAGGAAGTTCCACTCCGCGTTATGGTCGCTCACGCCGCTGAGCAAACGCTCAGCGAGCGAGATATCGCCGCGGTTGATCGCCATGCGCACCTGATCGAGCGAGCCCGCTCCATAGGCGCCGCCGTAAGCGGAGTTGCCATAGCTATTCCCGCTACCGTAGCCGTAGGAGTGGCTCTGCGAGGCGGCGGAAGACGCCTTGCGCTGCTTCTGAATCTGGTCATAGGCCTCGTTGATCTCTTTCATTTTTTCCTGCGCGAGATCGGCCAGCGGGTTATCGTGGTAATTGTCCGGGTGGTATTTGCGGGCAAGGTCGCGGTAAGCGCGCTTGACCTCCTCGTCAGTCGCCGTCGGCGGGATATTTAGGATCTGATAGGGGTCATTCATACGGTTTCCTCGTTTTTCTCCGCCTTGATGCGGAAGTGTATTCTGCGCGGGGGCTTATGATATGTGCCCTTGAGAACGGCATTGCCGATCCCGTAAAGGCTCTCATAAAAAATGCTGTCTAAAATGCTTGTCCACACGCCGCAGGAGAGCAGCGCGTAAGCGCTCGCCATGCGGTGCACGGAGAGGTCGAGCGAGGCGGCCACGGCTTCCCTGCTCTGCTCGTCCAGCTTGTCGCCATCAAGCTCATAGCGATAGCGCAGCGGATTGTAGCAATTCGAGTGCGCGTCCTTTTCAAAGTCATCTGCCGCGTCGACCAAGTAGATCCAGCGGCCGAGGTGGTAGAAAATTTCCTTCATCACGCGCCGCCGCATCTCGTCATCGACACAGTCGGCGATGTCCGCCATCAGCGCGGCGAAAGGCTCGGCGGCCTGATCGAGCGACGCGCAGTGCTCCCGCTCACGCTGGTGCAGATCATTTAGGTGCCGCTGCACGGAAGCGTCAAATTCCGGCACGAACGTCCTCGCCTTGCGGTAAGCGCCGCGCAGCAAAAGCGCCGCGAGCCGGTATGGGATGGCTTTGAAAAAGCCGTGGTCTTCAATATGGTCGCGAAGCTGCCACCAGGCGAGCACAAGACTGTGGTCTGCCGCCGTTTCGAGCGCGACGGTGTGCGCCATGACGCACTGTGCCTTGCACGGATGCGCCGCGCAGCGGCAGCTCTCGCATTCCGGCTCCTGCGCGTCGGAGAGCAGGATAGCAAGGAACGTGAAGTCGAAATTCAGCACAAAGCGGGCGGCAAAGCCGTACTTTCGCCCGAGCTCGTGGCACAGCCCGCAGTAAACGGACTGGAAGCGCGCTTCGTCCTGCTCGCTGAGGTGCGGCTTGGACGGCCTGATGTAACCAAACATGCCTTAGAAAAGACGCACGATGGTGAACGTCAGCTTGCTGTTTTTCTTCGTGCGGCGGTCGCAGATGATCGCGGGGATGATGCCGACTAAAAACGCCGCGATGGCGACGGTGTAGCGCAGTCCCTCGCTTTCGAGCGCGCCGGTCGCAAAGTAGCCGACAAGAAACAGCACGATCGGCAGAAGATAGACGAGGAGCATCACGCCGAGCAGATTCTTCGTGCTGCTCTCGACCACGACCTTTTGTCCCACTTCGGCGCGGGCGTCGTTGCGCGCGACAGCGCGCACGCTTGCACCCGATACGCCGCAGCCCGCACACTCCTCGCAGTCGTGGCCGCAGGCGGACTTGCGCGGGACGGAGATCTCCGCCATGCCGCCGGGAAGGATTTTTTCTACTGTTGCGATCTGAGTCATGCTGTCTCCTTTTACGAATTGGCTTAGCTGATGTGAACGGTGACCTCGTAAGTGCCGACCGCGCCCACGTCGTAGCCGCTCACCTCGATGCGGGCGGGAACGGTGTAGCTGCCGCTGTCGGCGGCGATGTCGGATAGGTCTGCGATGACGTGGACCTCGCTGCCGTAGATGGCCTCAAGGTCGCTTGCGGAGCCTCGCAGCGTGACGGGCAGTGTCGAGGTCACGACGGTGACGGTGTGATCGCCTGAGAAATTCTCGTAGCTGAAGTGAGTCGCCTCGACTTCTTTCGTGCTGATGTCGCCGCTGCTGATCGTGAGCGTAGCGCTTGTGATCCCGCTTAAGTTGTTCACCCCGTCGGGAATGAGAATGTCATAGGTCAGCGTCTCCGAGCCCTGCACGTCCTCAAGCGCGAGCGTGCCGAGCGAGATCTCACTGATGCCTGCCATCTGCGTCGCATCACCGGAAAGGGTGATGCTGCTGTGGCTGAGCGTATAGGTGTAATTCTCGAGCCGCGAGCCCGCGGATTCGATAAAGTTGACGGTCAGCGGAACGTCCTTCACCTTGAGCACCGGCATCGTCACCTGCACGTTTTCACTCATGGGATGGATGTTCTTGCTCTCAATGAGCTGGTCGTTGAAGTCATAGAGCTCATAGTCGAGCAGCTCCACGACCGTGGAGGATGCATTTTCGATGTCGAGCGTGACCTGCGCGTAGCTGATCTGCATGATGTCAGCCTGCTGGCCGCGCACCTCGAGCGTTTCGGGCAGCATCTCGACCGTGCCGGCGATGTAGCCCTCGGCCACATTGCCGACGACCTTGCAGCGGATCTCGACGTCCTTCTTGTTGAGCTCGCCGATCTCGACCTGAACGGTGCGGATGGTCGGCGATTCGACCTTCACGCTGTTCGACGAGACCTTCGAAGGGTACAGGATCGTGTAGCTGACGGACTGCTTGCCCGCGTAGGTGATGGTCGAAAGGTCGCTCACGAGCCGCAGCTCGCTCGTGTCAAAGTCGTAGACGACGTTGCGCGGCATCTGGAGCTTTAAATCGACGGTGATATCCTCGTCCCCACTGATGCGCATGAGGCCCTTGTCGGCAAGCGACGTGTCCTCGTTGAGAAATTCGATCGGCACGTCATGGACGTACACGGTCACGGATTCCTTGTTGTTCACGTAGAACCAGATCGTTGCCGCGATGAGGATGGACAATGCAACGTAGAAGATCTTGCGGCGCTTACTTTTCATAGTCCTTGTCCCCCTTTCCGGCACTGAGGAGCTTCAAGAGCTTCATGTGGAGCTTGTCGTCCTGTTCGGTGGGCTCCTGCGGGACAAGCTCATTGATGAGCAGCTTTTCGAGCGTCTCGGGCATCAGGTGGCGCTTTAAGAGGCCGCCGATGGCGACGGAGATCGTCCCCGTCTCCTCCGAGACGATGACGACGACCGCGTCGGAATTCTCGCTCATGCCGATGCCCGCACGGTGACGCATGCCAAGGTCGCGGCTCAGGTTCACGTTTTTTGAGAGCGGCAGCATGCAACCGCCCGCGAGCAGCCGCCCGTCACGCATGATGACCGCGCCATCGTGCATGGCCGCCTTAACGAAGAAAATATTTTTGAGAAGCTCGCTGCTCACGCGCGCGTCGACGATCGTGCCCGTGCGGGCGATGTCGTCCAGCGCCATTTCACGCTCGAAGACGATGAGAACGCCCGTGCGCGTTTTGGACATTTCCGTGCAGGCGAGCACCGTCTGCGCGATGGCGTTTTCAATGGCCGAGACCTGCTGCGTGCGCGCGAAGGGGTTGAACGAGCGCCAGCGGCTCGAGCCGAGCTGATCGATGAGGCGGCGGATCTCGGGCTGGAAGAGCACGATGAGCGCCAGCGCACCGAGCGAGAGAATATGGCTCAAAAGGAAGTAAATTCCGTTGAGCGAGAACGCATCCGAGAGCATCAGCGCCAGCAGGAACAGCAAAATCACCTTGCCGACGCTCTCGACCTTCGACGTGCCGACGAGCTTTAAAAGCCAATAGATCGCATACGCCATCAGCGCGATATCAAGATAGTCCGAGATCCTGAGCGTGAGCACATAGCGCCACGCGCCTTCCAGGATGGGCATGACAAATTCCATAGGCACGCTCCCCTTAAGCAATAGTTATTACTTATTCTAATATGAAACACTCCAAATTGCAACGGTAGAGCGATGAATTTTCTATGAAATCTCAGTTTTTTGCCTGACCTGCCGCGATCGCGCGCAGAGAGGAAAGAAACGTGTCGATCTCGCTTTCGCGATTAAAGGCGGAAACGCTCAGCCGCACCGTTCCGTCGGGCAAAGTCCCCACCGTTTTGTGCGCGAACGGCGCACAGTGCAGCCCCGCGCGCAGCGCGATACCGCGCTTTGCCATCTCCTCGGCGACACTTTCTGGCGAAAGGCCGTCCACCGTGAACGATAAGACCCCTGCCTGCAAGCTTGCCTCCAGCGAGAGAAATCCGTGTACATTTGGAATTTTGCCGAGGCCCTCTCCTGCTCGACGGATGAGCGCGCGGCTGTGGTGCAGGATGCGCTCCGGGCGCTGCGCGCGCACGAAGGCGATGCCCGCTTCAAGCCCCGCGATGCCGGGGACGTTGTGCGTCCCTGCCTCCAGACGGTCGGGAAGAAAGTCCGGCATGCTCTGGCGCAGCGATTCGCTGCCTGTGCCGCCCTCAATGAGCGGGAGCGCGTCGCTGCCACAGAGCAGCAGCCCCGTCCCCTGCGGGCCGTAAAGTCCCTTATGCCCCGGCATGGCAAGGAATGCGGGCGCGAGCGCGGAAAAGTCGATCGGCAGCGAGCCCGCGGATTGAGACGCGTCGATGATGAGCGGCACGCTTGCGCCGCGGCAGAGCTGCGCGATGCGCTCAATTGGTAAAATAGCGCCGAAGACATTGGACACGTGCGTGCAGATAACGGCATCGGGCTCATGCGCAAGCGCGCGCTCGAAGGCTTCGACCGTCTCCTGCGGCGAAAAAAGCGGCGCGGCGGCGACGATGACCTCCGTGCCCAGCGCGTGCAGCGGCCGCGTGACGGCGTTGTGCTCATAGCCTGAGACGACGACCCGCCCGCACGGGCGGACAAGGCTCTTGATGGCGATGTTCAGTCCATGCGTCGCGTTCATCGTGAAAACGACCTGCTCGCTCGACGGCACGGAGAAGAGCTCCGCGGCTGCGCTGCGGCAGCGAAACAGCAGCTCGTCGGCCTGCTGCGCCGCGGCATACCCGCCGCGCCCGGGCGAGCTCATCGTGCGCATCGCCTGCACGACGGCCCGCTGCACCGCAGCGGGCTTTTGAAACGTCGTGGCGGCGCTGTCGAGATAGATCATAGCGCCACCTCTTGCATGCCGTCATCCGAGACGAAAAGCACCTTGACCGGCAGCACGCCGCCCGCGCGGCAGGCCTGCATGGCGCGCGCCGCGTGGCGGCGCGGGATTTCCAGCGTATAGCCGCAGCCGCGCTCGGTGATCGCAGCGCCCGCGCGGCGGATTTTGGCAGAGATACCCGCGTCGCTCAAAAGCCGCGCCATGCGCTGGGCATGGGTGACTGAGCGCGCGGCAAAGAGATAATAGTCCATACCGATTCCCCCTCACAGCATGATATGCATGCGCGGCGGCGGTGTGCGGGCGAAAAGGGACGGGCGCTCAGAAAAAGCGTCCGTCCGAAGCGGTTTTGATTCAGTTGTCCGCGCGCTCAAGGAGCGCGATAGCGTGGGCGGCCATCCCCTCGCCGCTGCCGGTGAAGCCGAGGTGTTCCTCGGTCGTGGCTTTCACACTCACGCGCGAGACATCGATCTGGAGCTCACGCGCGATATTCGAGCGCATCTGCTCGCGGTACGGCGCGAGCTTGGGTGCCTGCGCCAGGATCGTTGCGTCAATGTTGACGACATCGTACCCCGCGGCGGCGAGGTGCAGCTTTACCCGCCGCAGAAGCTCTAAGCTCGAGATGCCGGCAAACTCGTCGGCGGAGTCGGGAAAGAGCTTGCCGATATCGCCGAGCGCCGCCGCGCCGAGCAGCGCGTCCATCACGGCGTGGGTCAGTACGTCAGCGTCCGAATGGCCGAGCAGGCCCTTTTCGTAGGGGATCGTCACGCCGCCTAAAATCAGTGCGCGGCCCTCGGTCAGGCGGTGCACGTCGTAGCCGTGCCCGATGCGTAAATTCGTCATGGTATGGGTCCTTTCTTCAAGAAAAGGCAGAGGGGAAAGGTTCATTCCCCTCTGCGCTGTAAAATTGCTTCTGCAATCGCAAGGTCGACCGGCGTGGTGATCTTGATGTTTTCCTCGCTGCCCTCTGTCAAGTGGACTTCCTTGCCCATCCGCTCTACAGCGGAGCAATCGTCCGTAATAGTCGCGCCGTCCGCAATCGCGGACTGGAGAGCCGCCTTCAAAAGGTCGGCGGCAAAGACCTGCGGCGTCTGCACGGCGAAGAGCGCGCTGCGATCGGGCGTGCGCTCGACGATGCCGTCGTGCGCGACCTTGATGGTGTCGCGCACCGGAACGGCGGGCGCGGCGGCGAGATAAACTCTTGCCGCGTCGAGCACTTCGTCGATGAGCTCGACGGTGACGAGCGGACGCGCACCGTCCTGCACGGCGAAAAATTCCGTCTCGGGCGAGGCCTCGAGCGCCGCGCGCAGCACGGACTCTGTCCGCGTTGCGCCGCCGACGATGACCTTTACGGGTTTTCTGAGGCCAAAGGTCTTGCAGAGCTCAGCATAAGGCAGCAGCTTGTCCTCCCGCGCAGCGATGACGATCTCGTCGATGCCCTCCACGCGGTCGATCGTGAGCAGTGTGCGCACAAGGACGGGGATGCCGTCAAGGGTTTGCAGCAGCTTGTTCTCTCCGCCGTAGCGCGTGGAGCTTCCGGCGGCCGCAATCAGCGCGGCGCAGTACGGGTGAGTGCGCTTTTGGCGCTTGCCGAACATCTTTTGCAGCAGGCTCATGGACTCAATCGCTCTCCTTTAACAGCATCGCGGCGTTGACGCGCCCCTCAGCCTCGGGATACTCCACGTCTTCTGCCAGGACGATCTCTGATACGAGGATCTGCTTGGCAATGTGCAGCATCTTGCGCTCGCCGTTGGATAGTCCGCGCGTGCTGTCGCGATGCATCAGCGCCTTGATGACGGCGCTGACCTCGTCGAGATCGCCGCTTTTCAGGCGATCCATATTCTCGCGGTAGCGGTGGTTCCAGTTCGCCGTCATGTCGACGCCGAGCTTGGGAATGCGCGCGATGACCTCTTCGATCTCGCTTCTCGTCTTGATGGCGCGGATGCCGATGGCCGTGGAATTCTCGGTCGGGATCTTGAGCGTTAGCCCGGAAATGGGCATTTTGAAGACGTAAAAATCCATTGCTTTGCCGCTGATCTTTTCGCGGACAATGCTGTCGATCACACCGGCGCCGTGCATCGGGTGCACGACCTTATCTCCCACTTGAAACATTCTATGCCCACCTCCCTTCAGGCAGAATGCCAATCCGGCATTCGCCCCGGTTTTCCGTGCGATGGAAAAGAAAAACAACACAAACACACAAGAGGAAACAATTCCCCATACATAGTATAACGTACTTTGCCATCATTTTCAAGCGACTTTTGATGAAATATCGCATAAAAATGGAAACGAGGTGGATTTTCGAAAAAATGTGGGCTCCCCTTTTCAGGAGAGCCCCCGCGACGGAAGAACGATTTTTGCTTACTTATTGCTGCGGCGCCAGATGTGCATCTTCTCCGCGTCGGCGATGAGCTGCTCGCGGAAGTCGGGATGCGCGATGCCGATGAGCGCCTCGGCACGCTGCCAGGTCGAAAGGCCCTTGAGGTTGACCATGCCATACTCGGTGACGATGTAGTGCGTGCAGGAGCGCGGGTCGGTGCAGATGGAGCCGGGCGTCAGCGTGGGAACGATGCGGCTCTTGACCGTGCCGTCCTTGCCCGTGACGGTCGAGGACATGCAGATGAAGCTCTTGCCGCCCTTGGAGAGGTACGCGCCCATTGCAAAGTCGAGCTGGCCGCCCGTGCCGGAGATGTGCTTGATGCCCGCGGACTCGGCATTCACCTGACCGAACAGATCGCAGTCGATGGCGTTGTTGATGGAGATGAAGTTGTCGATCTGGGAGATGACGAACACGTCGTTCGTGTAGTCGACCGGCGCACCCAT
>OGNC01000590.1_pt1 | contig 22571 bp, 19 predicted proteins | sample 1573311 | NCBI WGS metagenome assembly OGNC01 (sample SAMEA2581889, study PRJEB24529) | metagenome | biome: Human gut stool | place: China | collected 2011
TACAGAGATCGGAGGAAACCACACCGATCATCAGAAGGGCTGCGTACTGGCCGCTTCTGTTGATCTGGATATTCTGGCGGCCGTGGCGCCTACGCAGAGCGGGATCATCCGGGTGCTGTCTCAGGGATATCCCATGATCGAGGTGGATCTCCGCGAGCTTGACCCGAAGGAGGAAGAGATCAATACCTCAGCGGCGCTGATCCGGGGCGTAGCGTCCCGCATGAGCGCCATGGGCTGTGATCTGCGGGAGCGGGGACTGGATGTGTACATGACCTCCACCGTCCCCAAGGGCAGCGGTTTGAGTTCTTCCGCTGCCTATGAGGTGCTGATGGGGACCATGCTCAACGAGCTTTTCTGGGAGGGGCGCTGCACGGCGGTGGAGCTGGCCCAGATCGGCCAGTACGCGGAGAATGTGTTCTTCGGAAAGCCCTGTGGTCTGATGGATCAGATGGCCTCCTCCGTGGGCGGCGTGGTATCTATTGATTTCGAGAATACGGCCCACCCGGCGGTGGAGCAGCTGGATGTGGATCTCCATGCCTACGGCTACGCCCTGTGTATTCTGGATTCCGGCGCGGGCCACGAGGATCTGACCAATGAATACAGCGCCATCACCAACGAGCTGCGGGCGGTCTGCCGCGTTTTTGACAAAGAGGTGCTGCGGGAGGTGCCGGAGGAAGCGTTCCTTGCGGAGCTGCCCAAGGTCAGAGCAGCGGCAGGGGACCGGGCGGTAAACCGGGCGTTCCATGTCTACGCGGAAAACCGCCGGGCACTGGCGGAAAAAGAGGCGCTCCGTCAGGGGGATTTCGACAAGTTCCTTGCATTGGTGCGGGAGTCTGGCCGTTCCTCCGCCATGTATTTGCAGAATGTCATCCCCACCGGAAGCACGGCGGCGCAGGAACTGATGGTGACCATCGCCCTGTGCGAGCGTATTCTGGAGGGCCGGGGTGCCGTCCGTGTCCACGGCGGCGGCTTCGGCGGTACCGCCCAGGCCTTTGTGCCGCTGGATATGTTGGACACCTTCAAGAAAGCGACGGAGGCGGCGCTGGGTCAGGACTGCTGCCATGTGGTGATGATCCGCCCGGCGGGCGGCGTCAGATTGGGATAAGGAGAACAGATGCATGAGTTACCAAGCCATCAAGGACCTGGTGGGCTACGCCCTCCGCACGGGACTGATCGAGGAATATGACCGCCCCTGGGCGGTGAACGAGCTGCTGAAGGCTATGGGGATGGATGCATGGGAGGAGCCGGCGGAAACGCATGAGCGCCCCTTAGAGGACATCCTGAAGGAGCTGCTGGATGACGCGGCGGCCCGGGGACGGATCGAGGATGATACCACGAACCGGGATCTCTTTGACACGGAGCTGATGGGGCGGCTGACGCCCCGGCCCTCTCAGGTCATCAGCGAGTTCCGGCGGCGGTATCAAGCTGGCCCGAAGGACGCCACGGACTGGTTTTACCGCTTCAGTCAGGACACGGACTACATCCGGCGCTACCGCATCGCAAGGGATGTGAAGTGGAAGGCGGCCACCCCCTACGGGGAGCTGGACATCACCATTAACCTCTCCAAGCCGGAGAAGGACCCCAAGGCCATCGCGGCGGCAAAGGCGGCCCCTCAGACCAGTTATCCCAAGTGCCAGCTTTGCCGGGAAAACGAGGGCTACGCGGGACGGCTCAATCATCCCGCCCGACAGAACCACCGGATCATCCCCATTACCATCAATCAGGAGGACTGGTTCCTGCAATACAGCCCCTACGTCTACTATAACGAGCACTGCATCGTTCTGAATGGGCATCACACCCCCATGAAGATCGACAAAGCCACCTTCCGCAAGCTGCTGGACTTCGTTAAGCAGTTCCCCCACTACTTTGTGGGCAGCAACGCCGACCTGCCTATCGTGGGCGGCAGCATCCTGAGTCATGACCATTTCCAGGGCGGTCATTACGAGTTTGCCATGGCCAAAGCTCCTATTGAAAAGCCTTGGGTGTTCCCCGGCTTTGAGGACGTGGAGGCCGGTATCGTGCACTGGCCCATGAGCTGCATCCGTCTGACCTGTGCGGACGATGCACGCCTTGTGGAGCTGGCCGATAAGCTGCTGGCTGCTTGGCGCAGCTACACCGACGAGAGCTGCTTTATCTTTGCCGAGACCGACGGCGAGCCCCACAACACCATTACCCCCATCGCCCGGATGCGGGACGGCAAGTATCAGCTGGATCTGGTGCTGCGCAATAACATCACCACCCCGGAGCATCCGCTGGGCGTGTACCACCCCCATGCAAAGCTGCACCACATCAAAAAGGAGAACATCGGCCTGATTGAGGTGATGGGTCTGGCCGTGCTGCCCAGCCGCCTGAAGCAGGAGCTGTTCGACCTTGCTGATGTGCTGGTGGCGCATCTGCCCACCGCAGAGTACCCCGAAGCCCTGCAAAAGCATGCTGCGTGGGCAGAGGAGATCCTTGCAAAGCACCCGGAGCTGAACGCCGACAATGTGCACCTGATCTTGCAGGACGAGGTAGGCCATGTGTTCGCACAGGTGCTGGCCGATGCCGGTGTGTACAAGCTGGACGAAGCAGGCCGCGCCGGTTTTGTCCGCTTCCTTGAAAGCGTAAAATAAACCATAAATCCCCGAGGCTGTTGCGCATATCATGGCGCAACAGCCTTTTTTAGAGCACAGCATTGAGCAAAAGCACTTTTCCTTTGCTCTCCCCCCTGTGAAAAAATCAATGGGAAAATCCGCAGATTTTCCCATTGATAAATTAAAGTATTCATTCCGCTGAAAATGGCCAAAGCAGCGCGGCGGCCATTCAAAATCGTTTTTTGTAGATGGAGGTATCGCTATGCACTGCACTCTGGAAGTATGCGTAGACAGCACCGCCAGCGCACTGGCGGCAAAACGCGGCGGCGCTGATCGGCTGGAGCTGTGCGCCGACCTGATCATCGGCGGCACCACTCCTTCCCCTGCCCTGCTGCGTCAGGTCAAGGCTGAGACCGGCCTGCCGGTGCGGGCACTTATCCGTCCCCGCTTTGGCGATTTCTGCTACGACCGCTACGAGCTGGCACAGATGGCCGAATGCGCCGCCGAGCTGGTAGCCGCCGGTGCGGACGGCATCGTGACCGGCGTGCTGACCCCGGCGGGCGCACTGGACACCGATGCCCTGCGCCCCATCTACGCCGCAGCCCGACAGGCGGCAGAAAAAGCACACCGCACCGTGGACTGCACCCTGCACCGTGCTTTTGATGTCTGTTGTGACCCCTTTGCCGCACTGGAAGCCGCAAAGCAGCTGGGGCTTACCACCATCCTGACCAGCGGACAGGCAGCAAGTGCCCCACAGGGCGCTGCCCTGCTGCGGCAGCTGGTGGAAGCTGCCGGGCAGGAGGTGGAGATTCTGGTTGGTGCAGGCGTATCTGCTGCCAACATCCCCGCCCTTGCCGCCCAGACTGGTGCCCGGGCGTTCCACCTTTCCGGCAAGCAGGTGCTGGACAGCCGCATGACCTTCCGGCGGGAAGGCGTGCCCATGGGGCTGCCGGGCTTTTCGGAGTTTGAGATCTGGCAGACCAGTGAAGCAAATATCCGCGCCGCCCGCACCGCACTGGATGCGCTGTAACTGCAAAAAACATCGTTCTTCCCACAGTGCCTGTTTCCGCAGGAAACAGGCACTGCATCCTGCTGTTTTCCGTTACACCCCTCCCGTGAAAATGCAAAATCGGGCAGCCCGCAGGCTGCCCGATTTTGCTCTAATAAAGTTTTTCCCACTTCAGTGCAGGGCGGCAAACCGGGCTGCGCCGCGGGTGCATAGCCAGCGGTGCAGCAGCAAGTCCAGCCCCAGCAGCGCTGCCAGACAAACAGTCTGTGCGGCCAACGGCGGCACAGCGTAGTCCAGTAAGATCAGGGGCAAAAACAGCACCCCGCCCGCCAGCAGCCACCCGCCGAACATCGCCAGCATACTGGCGGCGCTCCGCTTGACCACGGCGGCCTCACTTACCCAGTGGAGGTTTGGCAGGCACAGCCCCAAAGCAAGCCCAAGCTGCGCCGTCAGCCACACAAAGGCTGCCAGCACGGCAAGCACCAGCAGCCCCTGCCCTGCCGGAATGCGCAGCGCCGCCATGGCGCACCCGGCGCAAAACCACGCCCCCGGCAGCGTGAGCAGCAATTGCAGCTCCACCTTTACCCGCAGAACCTGCTGCGGGGCAACCGGCAGGCTTTGCAGCAGCCAGAGGGTGCCGCCCTCCAGCGACACCGAGGGCGCTGTGATAAAGTTCATGGCGGCTATGGCGCACACCATCCCGCACACCAGCATGGGCAGGCTCTCCGGCGGGTAAGCAGCGGTAAAGGCGCGCAGGTCTGCGGCCTTCCACAGCGCTGCTGCGCCCAGCACCGGCAGCAGCAGACTGCTCAAGGCGCAGTTGAGCAGCCACATGGGGCAAGCGCCCAGATGCAGCAGTTCCCGCCGCAGCAATGCCCGGCGCGGGGGCTGCTTTTTTTGCGTCTTTGCGCGGTATTCCGCTTTGGCTCTGCCCGGTTCAAGGGTCAAAAGCCGCAGATAGGGCTTTGCCAGCGCCTTACCGCACAGCGCCATACAGGCCGCAGCCAGCGCCAGAAACAGCAGCAGTGCCGGGACGTTGCCCACTGCCGCCAGACCCAGCAGACGCAGCGGTGCAGCAGCACGACCGGCTGCTGCGCCCGCCTGTACGGCATCCACCGCAAGAGCCTCCACCGAGTTGCCCACCCATTGGAATACCGCATAATAAACCGCCAGAAAGAGCAGCGTGCCCACAATGGTGACAAGGCTTTTGTGCCGGGCGCGGCGGTTGAGCAGCGCTACTGCCCAGCCCAGCAGAACGACCAGCACCATGGAAACTCCCGCCAGCGCCAGTGCTACCGGCAGCGCCGCCAGCAAGGCTCCGCCGGGGCGGGGTGCCGCCAGCGCATAGCAGACCACCGAGGGCACCCACGCCAGCAGCAGATAAATCAGGCCGGTCAGGTACACCCCGCCGCAGCGCACCGCAAAAATAGTGCCCGGCGGGATGGGCAGCGCCAGCAGCTGCTGGTTATCCCGGCAGCGGAACAAATGCCCGTAGCTGGTAAAGGCACTGGCCAGCACACTGACCGTCAGCGCCGAAAGCTCCATCAGCACAAAATAGAGCCAGTCCAGCCCCTGCGGAACCAGTGTCACTGCCAGCGGCAGCGCCATAGAGCCAAAGCTGAGCATGACCAGCAGCATCAGCACCGCAAACAGCAATGCATACCCGAATGCTCCTGCCCGGGTGCGCCGCTTGCCAGTTTTGCTGCTGCGCACAAAGGCCGCACCCAGTTCCAGTAGCTGTTTTTTGAGCAATGCACGGATCATAGCGCTTCCCCCGTATCCTCCAGTTCCAGAAAGACCTCCTCCAGCGTATCGTCGCCGCGCACCTCTTCCATAGCACCCTCGCGCACCAGCTGACCTTTACGCAGAATAGCTACCCTGTCGCAAAGCTTTTCGGCCACCTCCAGCACATGGGTGGAGAAAAAGATCGCCCCGCCTTGCGCACAAAAGGCCTTCATCTGGGTCTTGAGTTGATGGGAAGCCAGCGGGTCCAGCCCGACAAAGGGCTCGTCCATTAAAATCAGCTTCGGCTCGTGCAGCAGCGCCGCAATAATGGCAAGCTTCTGCTTCATGCCGTGGGAGTATGCCCCGATGGACTGCGCCAAATCCTGCGTCAGGCCAAAGGCATCGCCGTACTGCCGGATGCGCTGCGTCCGCTGTGCGGCGCTTACGCCAAAGATATCCGCAATAAAATCAAGGTACTGGATGCCGGTCATATAATCGTAAAGCTGCGGGTCATCCGGCAGATAGGCCAAGCGGCGCTTGCATTCCAGCGGGTTCTCCCGCACGGAAATGCCGTCCACATAAATTTCTCCGGCATCAAATTGCTGGATACCGCAGCAGCATTTTAAGGTAGTGGTCTTGCCCGCGCCGTTGTGCCCGATAAAGGCACACAACTCCCCCGGGCGGATGTGCAGGCAAAGGTCCTGCACGGCGGGCTTGCCGCCGTAGGTTTTGGTCAGATGCTCGATCTTTAACATGGGCTGCCTCCTTGCTTTCAGTTTCGAGCCAAGTATACACCTTCCGGCAGGGGGAAGGTCAAGCATTTCTCCGTTTTTTCTTGCGTTTTGTATAGGGCTGTGCTATACTTTTTGACGAACTGAACAGAAAACAGCAGGTGCGTTCCGTCACTTTGCCCCACCGGGCGGCGGCAGGGACGTTAAAAGGGAAGCGGGTGTCAATCCCGCACGATCTCGTCACTGTGATAAGGGAGTCCACTGTCAGGGTGCTTTTGCACCAGTCACTGAGCCATCCGGCTTGGGAAGGCGGCAGCGGGCGTTGAGCTTTCAGTCAGGAAACCTGCCCGCTGTTGGTACCGGGGCTTTGCCGCCCCAGATCACGAGGAATTGGTTGTACCAAAAAGCCTGTAGGAAACGGGGTCTTTTTGCTTTGCCATTTCGCAAGCAGAAGACCCCGTTTTTTGCCGATTCTCTTTCCTGTACCCTTCTGTTCGGTGCCGTATTTTACCCACATCAGGAAAGGAAAACAAGATGAAAAAACGCAACATCCGCAAAACGGCGGCCGCTCTGACCGCTCTGGCTCTGTGCGCCGGTGTACTGACCGGCTGCGGTGGGGCTGCCTCCAGCACGGCCAGCTCTGTTGCTGCCAGTTCTGCCGCCAGCAGCGAGGCTTCCGGCGCTGACGCTGACGCACTGGCCGCACAGAACGTGGCAGACCTGATTGACGCCATCTATGTGCAGCAGCGCACCGATGACACCGATGCCCAGTGCGAAGCCGCAAAGGCTGCATGGGACGCTTTGACCGATGCCCAGAAGGAGCTGGTGGAGGGCGAGAACGCCGACCCCGACTACTTTGGCCGCGACACCGGCGATGCCTCCAAGGACGATGCCCGCAACGCCGATGAGATCGGTGAGAACGAGCTGCTGGTGGTGTCCTTCGGCACCTCCTTCAACGACAGCCGCGCTGCCGATATCAAGGGCATTGAGGACGCCTTGCAGGCCGCTTACCCCGACTGGAGCGTGCGCCGCGCCTTTACCGCACAGATCATCATCAACCATGTGCAGGCACGCGATGGCGAGAAGATCGACAATATGCAGCAGGCGCTGGACCGCGCTGTGGCAAACGGCGTGAAGAACCTGATCGTGCAGCCCACCCATCTGATGCACGGTGCAGAGTATGACGAGATGAACGAGATGCTGGACCAGTACCGCGACAAGTTTGAGAGCGTTGCTGTGGCCGAGCCCCTGCTGGGCGAGGTGGGCGCAGATGCTTCTGTCATCAATGCAGATAAGGAAGCTGTTGCCAAGGCTGTTACCGCTGCCGCTGTGAAGGAAGCCGGTTACGACAGCACCGCTGCTGCCGCCGCCGATAAGACCGCTTTCGTCTTTATGGGTCACGGCACCTCTCACACCGCCAAGGTGAGTTACAGCCAGATGCAGACCACCATGCAGACGCTGGGCTACGACAACGTGTTCATCGGCACGGTGGAGGGCGAGCCTGAGGACACCTCCTGCGAGGCCGTCATCGAGGCTGTAAAGGCTGCCGGTTACACCAAGGTCATCCTGCGCCCGCTGATGGTGGTGGCAGGCGACCACGCCAACAACGATATGGCCGGTGAGGATGCCGACAGCTGGCTGAGCCAGTTTACCGCCGCAGGCTGCTTTGAAAATGTGGAGTGCCAGATCTCCGGTCTGGGCCGCATTGCGGATGTTCAGCAGCTGTACATTGCACATACCAAGGCCGCTATGGATCTTCTGAACGGCTAATGGATTCAGAAGCCCTCTCCGGCGCTGCCAAGCATACGGAGAGGGCTTCTTTTATGGGCGTATTCCCCGCACGAGGAGAACGTGCCCCCCTACCCCGGCAGCTTAGACGCCGGGCAAAAATTTAGGATACTGAGGTATTTATTTATGCGCTGCAAACAGTTTATCATCGTTTCTCTGGCCGGTGTGGTGCTGGCTGCTTCTCTGGCAGGCTGCGGCGGGGCTGCCCCCGCTTCTTCCGCTGCCGCAAGCTCTGAAGCTGCTTCTTCCGTGGTGGTTTCCTCTGCCGCTGCTGAGACTGCCCTGCCGGACGGCGTATATACCGCTGATTTCGAGACCGACAGCAGTATGTTCCACCCCAATGAAGCCTGCAACGGCAAAGGCACCCTGACCGTGGAAAACGGCGTGATGACCTTCCACGTCAGTCTGGCTTCCAAAAAGATCGTGAACCTCTACCCCGGCCTTGCCGCCGATGCCGAGGCCAACAAGACCGCATGGCTCATCCCCACCGTGGACACGGTTACCTACGCAGACGGCACCACCGAGGAAGTGTATGGTTACGATATCCCGGTGGAAGCACTGGACACCGACTTCCAGCTGGCGTTGCTTGGCACTAAGGGCAAGTGGTACGACCACATCGTCAGCGTGCGCAACGCTGAACCCAAGACCGAGCAGGCCGCCGAGATCCCCGCAGACGGCACTTATACTGCTGCCGTAGTGCTGGAGGGCGGCTCCGGCCGCGCCACCGTGGAAAGCCCCGCTGCCCTGACCGTGGCTGAGGGCAAGATGACTGCTACCATCGTGTGGAGCAGCCCCAACTACGACTACATGATCGTGGATGGCGAGAAGTATCTGCCCACCAACACCGAGGGCAACTCCACCTTTGAAATTCCTGTGGCTGCACTGGGCACCCCGCTGACTGTTACCGCCGACACTGTTGCCATGAGCAAGCCCCACGAGATCGAATACACCCTGACCTTTACCTTGGAGTAACCTTCCATGAAGCTGACCCGCGCACAATTTTTAAAGGCTCTGCCCGCCGCCGCGCTGGTGCTTGCAGGCTGCACGGCCGCGCCCACCGCACCCGCCGATACGGACGAGCTGGTTTTTGACCACACCTACCCGCTGGACTACGCCACCCAGTTTACCGCCGACTGCTATGCAGACGGCTCTACCCTGCTGACCATCCCGGACGCACAGGCAAAGTTTCTTGTCCGGCCGGAGGGCGCTGCCACCCTGCGCACCGTGCCTGCCGGGGTGACCGTGCTGCAGCAGCCGGTGCAGAACATCTATCTGGTGTCCACCTCTGCCATGGACTTGTTCCTCCATCTGGACGCGCTGGACAGCATTGCCCTTTCCGGCACCCGCGCCGAGGGCTGGTATCTGGATGAGGCAAAGCAGGCCATGCAGGCCGGGCGCATCGCCTACGCGGGCAAGTACAGCGCCCCGGACTACGAGCGCATCCTGACCGCAGAATGCGGCCTTGCGGTGGAAAATACCATGATCTATCACACCCCGGAGGTGAAGGAGCAATTAGAACGGTTCGGCATTCCGGTGCTGGTGGAGCGCTCCAGCTACGAGAGCAGCCCGCTGGCACGGATGGAATGGATCAAACTGTACGGTATCTTGCTGGGCAAAGAAGCCCTTGCCGAGGAGGTTTTTGCGCAGCAGGCGCAGCGCATTGCACCGCTGCTGGAGCAGCCCTCCACCGGCAAACGCTGCGCGTTTTTCTCCATTACTTCCAGCGGCCTTGCCACTGTGCGCAAAAGCGGAGACTATGTGGCGCAGATGATCGGCATGGCCGGGGGCGAATATGTTTTTGCAGACCTTGCCGACAGCGGCAACAGTCTTTCCACCATGAATATCCCACTGGAGGATCTTTACGCTGGGGTCAAGGATGCCGATGTGCTTATTTATAACGGCACCATCGAGGGCAGCATCTCCACAAAAGAAGAACTGCTTGCCCGCTGCGCGTTGCTGGCAGAATGCAAGGCGGTGCAAAGCGGGAACATCTGGTGCACGACGCCCAGCTTTTTCCAGCAGAGCATGGCACTGGCAGATTTTATGCTGGACCTCCACGCTGTTTTTACCGGGGAGACTGCCGACCCCGACACCCTGCATTTTTTGACCAAAATTACCTGAGGAGCCGCTTATGACCAGCCGCAAACGCCTTGTTTTTTCCTATTGCTGCCTTGCCCTGCTGCTGGCGATGCTGTTTGCCGTGAGCCTGTTCTGGGGCAGCGTTGCGCTTACCCCGCAGGCCGTGCTTGCAGCCCTGACCGGACGCGGACAGGACGCGCTGAGCGTAGGCATTATCACACAGCTGCGCCTGCCCCGCGCGGTGATGGCCGTGTTGCTGGGCGCTGCGCTCTCGGCAGCAGGCTATCTGTTGCAGACCTTTTTTGCAAACCCCATTGCCGGCCCCTTTGTGATGGGCATTTCCAGCGGGGCTAAGCTGGCGGTGGCGCTGGTGATGGTGCTGTTTTTGAACTACGGCCTACTGACAAGCTCTGCCGTACTCATCCTTGCGGCCTTTGCGGGCGCTATGGCGGCCATGGCCTTTGTGCTGGCCGCTGCCCGCCGGGTGCAGCGCATGAGCATCCTTGTAATCTGCGGCGTGATGATCGGTTACATCTGCTCTGCCATCACCGAGTTTGTGGTGGCCTTTGCACAGGACAGCAGCATCGTCAACCTGCACAATTGGTCACAGGGCAGCTTTTCCGGCATGACGTGGGGCAACGTGCGCACGGCAGCGCTGGTGGTGCTGCCCGCGCTGGCGGCGGCCTTCTGTCTTGCAAAGCCCATGGCCGCTTACCAGATGGGCGAAGCCTACGCCCGCAGTGTGGGCGTGGATGTGCGGCGGTTTTCCCGGCTGCTGGTGCTGCTTTCCAGCCTGCTGGCCGCCTGCGTTACCGCCTTTGCCGGTCCTATCTCCTTTGTGGGCATCGCGGTGCCGCACCTTGTCAAGCAGCTGCTGGGCAGTGCCCGCCCGCTGTATGTGCTGCCCGGGTGCTGCTTGGGCGGGGCGGCGTTCTGCCTGCTGTGTGATCTGATCGCCCGCAGCTTGTTTGCGCCCATGGAACTTTCCATCAGCGCGGTCACCGCTGTATTCGGCGCGCCGGTGGTCATTGGGCTGCTGCTGCGCCGCAACCGGGAGGATGTGCGATGAAGTACTCTGTTGAAACCAACGCCCTTGCCATCGGCTACGGCAAAGCTGCCCTTGCGCGGGATATCGCGCTGGGCGCTGCCAAGGGGCAGGTGCTGGCGCTCATTGGCCCGAACGGCGCGGGCAAATCCACCCTGCTCAAAACCTTGGCGGGGCAGCTGGCCCCTTTAGGCGGCGCGGTACTGCTGGACGGGCAGGAGCTTGCCCGCATCCCCGGCAACGCCCGGGCGCAAAAGCTGGCGCTGATGCTGCCCCACACCCGCCGCACCGAGCTGACCACCTGCTTTGAGTTTGCAGCGGCAGGACGCATCCCCTACACCGGGCGGCTGGGCATCCTTTCCTCTGAGGACAAAAAGCAGGTACAGAACGCACTGGAGCTGGTGGGCGCGGCGCATCTGGCCGACCGGGACTTCAACTGCGTCAGCGATGGGCAGCGGCAGCGCATTCTGCTGGCGCGGGCAGTCTGTCAGCAGCCGCAGGTGCTTCTGCTGGACGAGCCCACCTCTTTTCTGGATATCAAGGGCAAAATCGAACTACTGACCATTTTGCAAAAGCTGGCGCATGAGCAGCAGCTTGCGGTCATCGTGACCCTGCACGAGCTGGACATGGCGCAGAAGATCGCGGACGCGGTGGTCTGCGTTTCGCCGCACGGCGTTTCTGCGCCCATGTCCCCGGCACAGGCCTTTGCCCGGGAAAATATCAAAGCGCTCTACGGCCTGACGGAAGTACAGTACAGCGCTGTTTTTGGTCCACCAAAGCCGGAAAAGCCCCAATTTGAGCACTATGTGCGCAGCGGGCAGAAGCTGCTGCGTTGCGGGTACACCACCGGCACCTGTGCGGCGCTGGCCGCTGCCGGGGCCGCCCGGCTGCTGCTGACCGGCACAGCACCGGAAACCGTCGCCCTGCGCACGCCGAAAGGCATTGTGGTAGAGGTTGCCCCCCTGTTCTGCCGCACCGTTGCCGAGGGTGCGGAATGCGCCATTGAAAAGGACGGCGGCGACGATGTGGACGTGACCACCGGTCTGCCGGTGACCGCCACGGTGACGCTGCTGCCCGGCACGCCCGAGATATGTATTACCGGCGGCGCGGGAGTGGGCCGGGTGACGAAGCCCGGGCTAGACCAGCCGGTTGGGCAGGCCGCCATCAACCATGTGCCCCGGCAGATGATCACCGAGGCGCTGCGCCGGGAGGCGGAAGCCGTCTGTTACCCCGGCGGCTTTGCCGTGACTATCTCTATCCCCGGCGGCGAGGAGGTAGCCCGGCGCACCTTCAACCCGCATATCGGGGTGGAGGGCGGGCTGTCGGTGCTGGGCACCAGCGGCATTGTAGAACCCATGAGCCAGCAGGCCATTCTGGATACCATCCAACTGGAGATGAATCAGGCGGCGCTGCGGGCAAAGGACCACCGGCAGCTCATCCTTGCCCCGGGCAATTACGGGCTGGACTATCTGCACGAAACGTATCCGCAGTTTGCTGATATCCCGGTGGTCAAGACGTCCAACTTTATCGGAGATACGCTGGATATGGCAGCGGCGGCGCACTTTGAACAGGTGCTGCTGGTGGGACACATCGGCAAGCTGTGCAAGCTGGCGGGCGGCATTATGAACACCCATTCCCACACGGCAGACTGCCGCACGGAACTGTTCTGCACCCATGCTGCCCTGTGCGGTGCTGACCGGAAGGTGTGCACTGCGCTGTACAATGCAGCCACCACGGATGCCTGTCTGGAGATTCTGGACACTGCCGGGCTGCGGAAACCGGTGCTGCAAAGCCTGCTTGCCGCCATCCAGCTGCATCTCGACCGCCGCGCGGGCGGGGCGTTCCGGGTGGGCGCCGTGCTGTTTTCAAACCAGCATGGCCCGCTGGGACAGACCGAAACTGCCGCCCGTCTGCTGAACGAATGGAAGGAGTAACGCACATGGTACATTTTGTAGGTGCCGGGCCCGGCGCACCGGATCTGATCACCCAGCGCGGTGCAGCATTTTTACAGACCGCAGACTGCATTATTTACGCAGGCAGTCTGGTCAACCCGGCGCTGCTGGGGCTGGCAAAGCCGAGCTGTGCTATCTATAACAGCGCCGAGATGACGCTGGAGCAGGTACTGGACGTGATGCGCCGGATGGAAGCTGCCGGTAAAAGCACTGTGCGGTTACACACTGGCGACCCCTGCCTGTACGGTGCCATCCGGGAGCAGATGGATGCACTGGACGCAGACGGCATTTGTTACGATGATACCCCCGGTGTTTCCAGCTTTTGCGGCGCTGCCGCTGCGCTGAACGCCGAGTATACCCTGCCCATGGTCAGCCAGACGGTCATCATCACCCGCATGGAGGGGCGCACCCCCGTACCGGAGCGGGAAAGGCTGGCAAGCCTTGCCGCCCACGGCGCGACCATGGTGATCTTCCTGTCCATCGGGCTGATTGACAAGGTGCAGACGGCGCTTTTGCAGGGTGCGTATACGCCGGACACCCCCGCCGCCGTGGTGTACAAGGCCAGCTGGCCGGAAGAAAAAATCGTGCGGTGCACAGTTGGTTCTTTGGCTGAGAGCACCCGTGCAGCGGGCATTACCAAGACGGCACTTATCGTAGTGGGAGATTTTCTCGGCACGCAGTACGAGCGCAGCAAGCTGTACGACCCCGCCTTTACCACCGAGTTCCGCAAAGGAGAACCGGTATGACCCGCGCTTACCTTGCCTTTACGGAAACTGGCCTTGCGCTAGCAAAGCGTCTGGCCGTCGCCTTGCCCGGCAGTGTTGCCCGGTGCGGGCGGGATGGTGTTTCTCTTGCAGAATGGGCAAGCGCACAGTTTGTGCATTCTGATGCGCTTATATTTGTAGGAGCTGCGGGTCTTGCAGTGCGGGCCATCGCGCCCCACTGCAAGAGCAAGACTACCGACCCGGCTGTGGTAGTGGTGGACGAATGCGGGCGGTTTGCCGTGCCCATTCTGTCCGGACATCTGGGCGGTGCAAACGATCTTGCGCGGGCCATTGCCGCTGTATGCGGAGCCGTGCCGGTGATCACCACCGCCACCGATGCCCACGGCATTTTTGCGGTGGACGAGTGGGCAAAGCACCAAAACTGCATGGTACTGGAGCCGGAACGCATCAAGCTGGTCAGTGGCAAATTACTGGCCGGGCAGCCGGTATATTACCGGGCTGATTTCCCGGTAATGGGCACCGTGCCCGCAGGGTTATTCCTCGCTGATACCCCGGAAAAAGCCGACTTTGCACTCACCCTTTGCCCCACCGGGCAGGCACTGCATCTTGTGCCGCGCATCGGAGTGCTGGGCATCGGCTGCAAGCGGGGCACAAGCGCTGAAACGCTGGAAGCTGCCTTTGCCGCCTTCTACACCCGGTACGGCTTTGCTGCGCAGGCAGTTACCGCCGCCGCAAGCATCGACCTGAAGCAAAACGAGCCGGGCTTGCTGGCCTTTTGTCAGGCGCACGGCTGGCCGGTGCGGTTTTACTCTGCCGCACAGCTGCGCAGCGTGCCCGGACAGTTCACCCCCTCCCCTTTTGTACAGAGCGTGACCGGGGTAGACAATGTCTGCGAGCGAGCGGCTGTGCTGGACGCAGACGGCAGCCTGTTTTACCCGAAATTTGCCTGCAGCGGCGTGACCCTTGCGCTGGCGTGCAGGCCCTTTGCCCCGGACTGGAGGTGGCAGAATGCTTGACGTGATGGAAATCGATATTGACCGTCCCGAGAAGATAGTCTATGTCGTGGGGCTTGGCCCCGGCGAGCCTTTTTATATGACCCAGCAGGCCGCGAATACGCTGGAAAGCGTTGACGCGATTTGTGGATATAAGGTCTATCTTGACCTCATCCGCGATGAATTCCCCTGCGAGGAATACTATGCCACCGGCATGACGCAGGAGCTTGACCGCTGCCGCTGGGCGCTGGAAAAAGCACGCACCGGCAAGCGGGTGGCTCTGGTCTGCTCCGGCGATGCTGGGGTGTATGGCATGGCAAGCCCCCTGCTGGAACTTGCCCCGGATTATCCGGACGTTGCCGTGGAGATCGTGCCCGGACTGACCGCTGCCCTCAGCGGCGGGGCAGTGCTGGGCGCACCGCTGGCGCACGATTTTTGCGTCATTTCCCTTTCCGACCGGCTGACCCCGTGGGAGGTCATCGAGAAGCGGCTGGCTTGCGCCGCTATGGGAGATTTCTGCGTTGCGTTGTACAATCCCTCCTCCAAGGGCAGGCCGGACTATCTGGCAAAGGCGGTGTGCATCCTGCTGGAAAACGGCAAAAGTGCCGATACCGTCTGCGGCATCGTGCGCAACATCGGCCGGGAGGGTCAGACCGCCCGAATCCTGACCCTTGCCCAGCTGAAAGACACTGCGGTGGATATGTTTACCACCGTGTACATCGGCAACGCCGCCACAAAGCAGCTGGGCGGCAGAATGGTCACCCCACGGGGGTACCGCAGATGAAGGCAGTGGTTTTCAGCGGCACTACCGAGGGGCGGGTGTTCTCCCGGCAGCTGGCGGCGCTGGGAGCGGAGGTTCTGGTCAGTGTTGCCACCCCGCTGGGTGCAGAGGAACAGGGCAAAGCGGACGGCATCTCCGTGCACTGCGGTCGGCTGACTACCGAGGAAATGACCACCCTTTTGCAGGGCGCCGCCCTGTGCGTGGACGCCACCCACCCCTATGCGGTGGACGCCACAAAAAACATCCGGACGGCGTGTGCCGTGGCCGGGGTGGAGTATCACCGACTGCTGCGGGAAGAAAGTCCCTTGCCTGCCGGGAGCATGGTATTTGCCACCGCCGCCCATGCCGCTGCATTTCTGGCCGGGTGCAGCGGCAATGTGCTGCTGGCTACCGGCGCAAAAGAGCTTGCCGCTTTTGCGGCGCTCGGGCCGGAGCGGCTGTTCCCCCGGGTGCTGCCCACGCGGGAGGGCATTGCCGCCTGCGAGGCCGCCGGTATCCCGCATAAGAACATCATTGCCATGCAGGGGCCATTCAGCTATGCGCTGAACTGCGCCCTGATAAAACAATTCTCCATCCGGTATCTGGTCACCAAGGACGGCGGTGCTGTGGGCGGCTTTGCCGAAAAAGCACAGGCCGCGCAGGATACCGGTGCACAGCTGATCGTGGTGCGTCGCCCGGCTGAAAACGGACAAACTGCCGCACAAATTCTGGCACGCTGCAAGGAGGTTCTGGTATGATCTCTCTGATCGGAATGGGCTCCGGCTGCCCGGAAAGCCTGACCGCGCAAGGACTGGCTGCACTGCAAGGCGCAGGGCTCATCCTTGGGGCAAAGCGCCTGTTGGAGCATTTACCGGCGGGGTGCACTGACAACTGCAAAGCCGTGTATAAGCCGGAGGATATCCTTGCGTGTCTTACTGCACAGCCGGATACGGACACCGCTGTTTTGTACAGCGGCGACACCGGGTTTTACTCCGGTGCGGCAAAGCTGCTGCCCCTGCTGCGGGCTATGGGTTACTCTGTCCGGGTGCTGCCCGGGCTTTCCAGCGTGCAGCTTTTAGCCGCAGCAGTGGGGCGCCCTTGGCAGGACTGGAAACTGGTATCGGCGCATGGCCGTGCCTGCGACCCCATAGCCGAGATTTTAGCGCATCCACAGGTGTTTTTCCTCACCGGCGGCGGGGACACCCCTGCCACCCTTTGCGCCAAACTGACCGCCGCCGGGCTGGGCGCTGCCCACGCCCTTGTGGGCGAAAACCTTGGCTCCCCGGCAGAAGCCATTCGCTTTGGCCTTGCCCGGGAACTGGCAGAGCAAACCTTTGCACCGCTGAGCGTATTGCTCATCGAACGGGAGGCTTTGCCGTCCCGCCGCACCCCCGGCCTGCCGGACGATGCTTTTATCCGGGGCGCTGTGCCCATGACAAAGCAGGAGGTGCGCGCCGCCGCGCTGGCAAAGCTGGCGGTCACCCCCAAGGACACCCTATGGGATGTGGGCGCAGGCACTGGCAGCGTGAGCGTGGAGCTGGCGCTTGCCGCCCCTGCCGGGCAGGTATATGCCGTAGAGTGTGACCCGGAAGCCTGTGCACTGATCCAGCAAAACCGGGAGAAATTTTCCGCTTACAATCTAACCCTGATCGAAGGCAAAGCCCCTGAAGCTTTGGACATGCTGCCCGCCCCGGATGCTGTATTTATCGGCGGCACAAAGGGCAATATGGACGCTGTTATAGACGCCGTGCTGCACAAAAATCCAGTTGCCCGGCTGTGCGTTGCCGCCATTGCGCTGGAAACGCTCAGTGCTGCCGTAGCTGCCCTGACCGCCCACGGCCTTGCCGCCGAGGTGACACAGATCGCCGTCAACCGCACAAAAACGGCGGGCAGTCTGCATTTGCTGATGGCTAACAACCCGGTGTTTCTCATTATGGGGGCACGGACATGATGCAGTTTCTCATCGCCGCGCCGCGCTCCGGCAGCGGCAAGACCACCGTTACCTGTGCCGTGCTGACCGCCTTGCAGCGGCGCGGGACTGACCCTTGCGCCTTCAAATGCGGGCCGGACTACATCGACCCTATGTTTCACCGCAGCGCGCTTGGGGTTGAAAGCCACAATTTAGACCTCTACCTCTCTGCCCCGGATACGGTGCGCACGCTTTACGCCCGGTATGCCGCCGGGCACGGCGCTGCCGTATGCGAGGGTGCCATGGGCTTTTACGACGGGCAGGGACTGACAACCCGTGCAAGCGCTTGGGAGCTGGCCGATACGCTGGCGCTGCCGGTGCTGCTGGTAGTGCAGCCAAAAGGGGCAAGCATCACCCTTGCTGCCGAGCTGCAGGGGCTTTTGCAGTTCCGCACGCCCAGCCATATCGTGGGCATTCTGCTCAATGATTGCTCTGAAGCCTTGTACAAAACGCTGCGTCCAATGCTGGAAGCCGAGACCGGTCTGCCGGTGGTGGGGTATCTGCCCCATCTGCCGGGGTGCGTCATCGAAAGCCGCCACCTCGGGCTGAAAACCGCCGGAGAGATATCGGACTTACAGCAAAAGCTGGGTCAACTTGCCGATGCCCTTGTGCTGGACTGGGCACAGCTGGCAGTGTTGACCGACCGCCCTGCCCCGGCTGCGCCGCCGCTTCCTACGCCGTGCGCACCCGCCGTGCGCATTGCCGTGGCGCGGGACGAAGCCTTCTGCTTTGCCTACGCCGAAACGTTGGACGCCTTGCGGGATGCAGGTGCAGAGCTTGCATTTTTCAGCCCGCTGCGGGACGCCGCCCTGCCGGAAAATATCGGTGGGCTGTACCTGCCCGGGGGCTACCCAGAGCTGTACGCCCGTCAGCTGAGTGAGAACATCGCCCTGCGTGCTGCTATCCGGGACGCAGGGCAAGAGGGGCTGCCCACCGCTGCCGAGTGCGGCGGCTTTCTGTACTTAGGGCAGACGCTGGAGGGCACAGACAGCAAGGTTTACCCCATGACGGGTGTGCTGCCGGGCAGCGGGCACAACGCCGGGCGGCTGGTGCGCTTTGGCTATGCCGCCATGACGGCAAAGTCCGACAGTATGCTTTTCCACGCTGGAGAAACGCTGCCCGTCCATGAATTTCACCACTGGGATTCCTCCGAGAATGGTGCAGACTTTTCTGTGCACAAAACCGAAAAAAGGCAGTGGGAATGCGGCTTTGCAAACGCGCATTTGTATGCCGGTTTCCCGCATCTTTACTGGGCTGGCACTGCCCTGCCCCGCCGCTTTGTGCAGGCGGCGCAGCACTTTTTGAAACACAAAGGATGACGAAAATGACCGAAGCTGAACTGATGCAGCTGCTTGCTGCCATCACCCCGCCGGACGAAACCGCCCGCGCCGCCGCCCATACCCACTGGGCCAGCCTTGCTAAACCCTTGGGCGGGCTGGGCGCACTGGAGACCCTGCTGGAAGATGCCGCTGCGCTGACCGGCACGGCGCAGTTTGATTTTTCCCGCCGGGCGGTGGCGGTGCTCTGTGCGGACAACGGCGTGGTGGCGCAGGGCATAAGCCAGACCGACCAGAGCGTGACCCGCGCCGTAGCCGAGAACCTTGCTGCGCGGCGCACCAGCGTCTGCCGGATGGCGCAGGCGGCGCACTGCGATGTGCTGCCGGTGGATTTGGGCATTGCCGGTGCGCCTGTGCCCGGCGTGCGGGACTGCCGCATTGCCGCCGGGACTGCGGACTTTACCAAAGGCCCTGCCATGACCCGCGCCGAGGCAGTGGAGGCCATTGGCCGGGGCATCGCCCTGACCCGGCAGCTTGCCGCCGAGGGCTACGGGCTTGTGGCCACCGGTGAGATGGGCATTGGCAACACCACCACCTCCAGCGCCGTTGCTGCCGTGCTGCTGGCACAGCCGGTGCAGACCATGACCGGGCGCGGTGCAGGGCTTTCCGACGCAGGGCTTGCTCGCAAGGTGGACACCATCCGGCGGGGCATTGCCTGCAATGTCCCCAACCCCGATGATGTATTGGACGTACTGAGCAAGCTGGGCGGCTTTGATATCGCCGGTCTGTGCGGGATGTTTCTGGGCGGGGCGCTGGCGGGTGTGCCCGTGCTGATGGATGGCTTCATCAGCGGAGTGGCGGCTTTGTGCGCCGTGCGGCTGTGCCCGGCAGCATCCAAGGCTGTGTTTGCCAGCCACTGCTCCACCGAGCCTGCCGCCCGGCTGGTGCTGGACGCGCTGGGCAAAACGCCCCTGCTTACCGCCGGTCTGCATCTGGGCGAGGGTACCGGCGCAGTGGCCAGTATCCCACTGTGGGACATGGCGCTGGCGGTATACGATGGGTGCTATTCCTTTGCGGAGGGCGGCATTGCGCCGTATATGCCCCAATGCTGACGCTGGTGCTGGGCGGCGCTGCCAGCGGCAAAAGTGAATACGCCGAAGCCCTTGTGCTGCGCTGCGGTTTGCCGCGGTACTATCTGGCTACCATGCAGGTGTGGGACGCCGAGTGCGCCGCCCGGGTAGAAAAGCACCGCAAAATGCGCGCTGCGAAGCAGTTTGAGACTATCGAGTGCCCGCTGCATTTAGAGACGGTGCATTTGCCCCGCAGGGGCACGGCGCTGCTGGAAGACTTAGGCAATTTGACCGCTAACGAGCTGTACGACCCCGCCGGGGCGGGCGATGCCGCCGCCGAGCACATTTTGCAGGGGCTGGAGAGCCTTGCCGCGCAGTGCGAAAACTTGATCGTTGTTTCCAACGAGGTATTCAGCGGCGGCGCGGACTATGCCGGGGATACCGACCGCTATCTGCTGGCGCTGGCACGGGTGAACAACGCACTTGCCGCCCGGGCAGACGCCGTAGTGCGGGTGGTGTGCGGCATCCCTGTCTATTATAAAGGAGTGGAAAAATGATCGTTTTGCAGACCATTGCGGTGGCCTTTGCCATGTTTTCGGCGGTGCCGGTGCCGCAGTTTGGGTGGAACGAAAAGAATATGCGGTATGCGCTGTGCGCCTTCCCGCTGGTAGGGCTTTTATGCGGGGCGCTGTGGTGCGTGTGCGGTGTGCTGCCGCTGCCCGCCCCGGCGCGGGCGGCAGGGTTCTGCCTTGTGCCGGTGTGGGTGACCGGCGGCATCCATCTGGACGGCTATGCCGACACCTGTGACGCCCTTGCCAGCTACGGCGACCGGGAAAAGAAGCTGGAAATTTTAAAGGACCCGCACTGCGGTGCCTTTGCGGTCATCCGGCTGTGCAGCTATTTTGCGGCTTACCTCTGCCTCGCCGCCTGTGTGCAGTTCACGCCCCGGGTGGGCGCTCTGTGGACGCTGGCACTGGTGCTGGAACGGGCACTTTCCGGCCTTGCGGTGGCGGCCTTTCCCATGGCAAAAAACACCGGCCTTGCCCACACCTTTGCCACTGCCGCCGACCGCACCGCTGTGCGCAATGTACTGGCAGTGCTGGTGATCCTGCTTTGCGGGGCGCTGCTGGCTTTAGGCGGCGGGGCACTGGCGGCAGTTGCAATCTTGCTGTTTTTGTGGTATCACCATGTAGCCGTACAGCAGCTGGGCGGCATTACCGGCGATCTGGCCGGGTGGTTTTTGCAAAAGACTGAGCTTTGGATGCTGGCGGCGCTGTGCGCCTGCCAATGGGGAGGGCTGTTATGATCCTGATCACCGGGCCGCTTTACAGCGGCAAGCGCACCTTTGCCCGCACCCTGTCCGGCCGCTGTATTGCAGACGTGCAGCAGCTTGCCGCCGGGTGCAAAGACAACGCTGAACTTGAGAAACTTGCGGACAAATTATCCGCTTATGATATCGTGCTGTCCACCGAGGTGGGCGGCGGTGTGGTGCCCGTAGACCCGGCAGAGCGTGCCGCGCGGGAAAACGCCGGACGTCTGGCCTGTATGCTGGCGGCGCGTGCTGCGTGCGTGGTGCAGATGTTCTGCGGCATCCCCACCGTTTTGAAAGGAGAATTGCCGGAATGCTGATCTATTTATTACGTCACGGCCTGACCGAATACAATGCTGAAAAGCGCTATCAGGGGCAGCGGGATATCCCGCTTTCTGCCGCCGGGCGCGCTATGCTGTGCCGGGCAGACATCTCCCCTAAGACTGTGTACATCACTCCCCTTTGCCGTACCCGGCAGACCGCTGAGGTGCTGTTCCCGGGCGCAAGGCTCGTAGAAACAGACGGGCTGAAGGAGATGTGCTTTGGCAGCTTTGAGGGGAGAAACTATATTGAGATGGAACACGACCCGGACTACCTTGCATGGGTGGCTGCCAACTGCGAAAGCCCCTGCCCGGACGGCGAGACCAAGGCCGCGTTTTGTGACCGCATCTGCGCGGCATTTTCCGCACTGGTGGATAAAACCCTTGCGGACGGCGAGGAGATGCTGGTCATCTTAGCCCACGGCGGCACCCAGATGGCCGCCATGGAGCGCTACGCCCTGCCCCACAAGAATTATTATGAATGGTGCGCTCCCAACGCAGGCGGCTTTGTGCTGGACGCCAAGGACTGGGCGTCCAAGCGGGTGCTGTATCTGGTAAAGACCGTACAGTACACAAAGGAGGCGCAGGCATGATCGGCTACGCGGTACTAGGCGGCTTTGTGCTGGATGCGATTTTCGGCGACCCGGCGTGGCTGCCGCACCCGGTAGTGTATATGGGCAAAGCCATCTCTGCGCTGGAAAAGGGACTGCGTGCCCGCCTGCCCAAAACGCCGGAGGGCGAGCTTTGGGGCGGGCGTATCTTAGCCTTTTGTCTGCCGGTAGGCACCTTTGCGATCACAAGCCTTGTCTGCATGGGAGCCGCTGCCCTGCACCCACTGCTGGGACTGGCAGTGCAGATGTTCTGGTGCGGACAGGCACTGGCGGCAAAGGGGCTTGTGCAGGAGAGCACGAATGTTTACCGGGAACTGACAAAGCCCGACCTGCCCGCCGCCCGCATTGCGGTAAGCCGCATCGTGGGGCGGGATACGCAGGCATTGACCGCCGAAGGCGTGACCAAGGCCGCTGTGGAGACTGTGGCGGAAAACGCCAGCGATGGCGTGATCGCGCCGCTGTTGTATATGCTGCTGGGCGGCGCTCCGCTGGCACTGACCTACAAGGCCATCAACACCATGGACAGCATGGTGGGCTACAAAAACGAGCGATATCTGCACTTTGGGCGTGCGGCGGCAAAACTGGATGATATTGCGAACTACCTGCCCAGCCGCATTGCCGCCCTGCTGTGGGTAG
>OGNC01000596.1_pt1 | contig 22428 bp, 21 predicted proteins | sample 1573311 | NCBI WGS metagenome assembly OGNC01 (sample SAMEA2581889, study PRJEB24529) | metagenome | biome: Human gut stool | place: China | collected 2011
TGTACTTCGCCGCGCCATCGGCTGCCTGCCACGTCACGGTAATGCCGCCGCTGACTGCCTTGGCGCTGCCAAGCGTCACATTGGCGGGTCTGCCGGAGATGGTGTACTCCCCGGACTCCACCCAGGCAGCCATGTCGCTGTTCTGGAAGGTGCTGCATACAGCGCCGTCCCATTTGACCGTAAGCTCATCCTTACCGGCGAGCTTAAACTCTTCCGGGTTCCTGATCTTAACGTAGATATTATACCGGTATGTTCCCGCCTCAAAGGTCGACTTTTGATAGATCTCCCAATCCGCATCACTATTGCCGGGGCCGATCTTCCGTTCCCACTCGTAGGTCCAGACGGGCTGCGTATATACATACGAAGCTTCCTTTGTGGTGATGGTGGGTTTCTTCACCTCGCCGCCCACCTTCAGGATATCCTTTATGTTCGACGTGATGGTGACGGAGGTGATGGTCGGAAGCTCGTTGACGATGTACACAGGGGACGACACAAAGATCTGCGACGGGGCGCGGCCCGTGGGGCGGTCGCATGGCTTACCGTCCCAGTTGACCGTCACATTGTCGGAGAACGCATATTCATCCCAGTTTCTGACGTGGACATTGGTATAATAGCAGTATTTACCCGGCTCAAATTCCCCCTTCTCGTAGGTGTACCAGTCCGAGTCCTCCCACTTCAGCCAGCCGAACCCTATGGAGCCGTCGATATACAGATCCTGGTCGCCGTCGTTGAAGGTGATGGTGGGAGTCTGCACCGTGCCGCCGAGCTTCACGATACTCGCCATATTCGAGGTGACGTTGACTTCCTCGATCGGTGTACGCTCTCTTGCTTGATGCTTCTCCGAGTACACCAACACATGAAAATCGTCGAGCCTCTCTATGTTTTCACTGGGAATGCGCTCGCCGTCCACCGTGACCGTGAGAGTATTTGCCACTCCGAGCTTCCAGTGCTCCCAGTCCTTGACGGTCAGTACGGCGCCGTACCGGTAAACATTATCCTTCTTAAAGTACGAGGTCGTGGGCTCACTCCATGTATATTGGAAAATGTGGCCGGGAAGAACTCTTGCAACGCCGTGCTGCCATCCATCCTCGTAGCTGTCCGCTCTAAAGACCATCTTATCTTTCGTCTCCCTGATGGACGGGTTCTCTATGTAGTTGTAGGCCTGCAATATATTGGGGATGCTCGTCTTGAGATCGATGTTGGTGATCGATTTGAGTTCGTCCAGCGGCGGTGCATAATACGCTCTGGTGCAGACCTTTATTTCTTCGCCGTGTTTTCCCTCAACATCTCCTACGATCCTACACTTCTCGCCGTCCAAGGTGACCGTAAGCTGATCCGGCTCGACAAGGGCGTATGTATCTCTGTCTGCGTATTTTATATTGACCGTAAAGACAAGCCGATAGTACATGCCCCTACGAACCCAAGGTCTGTAGCCATCTGGATCAAAAGCCGCGGCCCAATACCCATCGGTCTCGTCGCTCTGGCCGCTTATTTGCCAGTCGTAGGCACTGACATCTGTGTCCACACAGGACACCTTTGTTCCCGTGGTGGTAAAGGCAGACCGGACCCGAATAGACGGGTCATCCAGCCGGTCCTTCTGCGCCAATATCTCCTCCACATTCGAGGTGAGAACAACGCGGTTGACCAGCTGGCGGCCTTCGATGGTATACTCAGGAGATTGCATCAGAATACGCGATAGTTTCCTGCCGGGGTCAATCGCCGATCCGGTGGTAGTCCACTTCTCTCCATTCACCGTAACGGCGACCTGACTGGCGAACTGGTACTGATCGTAGTCGCTACCGGTGATGGTCGCCACGATAAAGAATTTGTATTTGCCCTCCTTGAAGGTCTTTCCGGTATAGCGTTCGTACTTCCCCGTTGTCTCGTTGTATCTCCACCACTCGGGATCCGTCTTGAATTTCACCGGCTTACCGGTGGTCTCCTCAAACGTCGGCGTTTCCACCGGATGGCGGAACTGCGCGATCTCCTCGATATCCGAGGTGACTTTCATGGCTTTGAGCTCTTCGGGAACACGCTCCGCCGCCAGCGTCACGGTGGGCAGCAGGCTCAGGAGCATGATGAGCCCCAGCAGGGCGCTCAAGAGCCTGCTCGCTGTTCGTTTCGGTTGCGTCATGGTCTTTTACCTCCTTCTTGCGTAGTTGGTTGTTGGCTGCCTGCCCGCTCTCAGCCCGCGGCGGGCACGAGATAGATCAGGGTGCTGGGCGGCACCTGGAAGGGCAGCAGCTCGCCGTTGGCGTCCTCGGCAATATTAAGGATGTTGAAATCCTCAAAGCCCAGCGGCACCTGCACCGGGAAAGCGCCGTTGATCTGCACCGTTGACCCGCTCTTGTAGCGCTCGCCGCCGACAAGGGTCATATTCAGCGCCAGCTGGTCGCTGTCTTTGCCCTGCAGCTTCCATGTGCCCTCATAGTCCTCCTGCGCCTTGCCGGCGTCCTTCTCGTACCACCATGTCAGCGCGGCATTGCCGTTGGCGTGCAGGGTGAGGGTGCCGAAGCTGTACTGCTCGTCCTTGTAGCCCTCCCACACCCACACGTTGGCAAGCTGCTCCGCCGTGGGGTATGTCCAGCCGATGTCGCCGTCGTATTCCCCGCCATAGTTGGTGAAGTCATAGCCTATCGGCGCGTCGTTGTCAAAGTCATAGGGCAGCATGGCCGCGCCGTAGATGGGGTACCACGTTATGGTCCGGCCCTTGCTGTCGGTCACGATGACCTCCGTGTCGGGGTACGGGCTCTCGCCCATGTCGGCGCAGGCGTACAGCAGGATGGGCTCGCCGCTCTCGCTGCGGTAGAGCACCTCCAGATTGTCATAGTCCTCGTTCTGGGGATTCCACCGGATGCGGTTCACCGCGAGGGTGGCGTTGGGGTCGCGGGGTACCACGCAGAACAGGCTGCCGCCGCTGCCCACCACCCGCTCACGGGGGATCTGGCGAATGAACGTATACTGGGCGCACAGCTCGGGATCCGTCTCCAGGATCCACTCCGGCAGGGGGAGTTCCAGATCGTCGGGGCCGCCCGCCGAGCTGCCGATAAAGGCCGCCGCGAACAGATAAGACGGGTCGGCCATCGACTCGCGCAGCAGGTCGATGGAGTCGTCGTAGCCCCCCTCGATGTTGACGCCGCCCATATCGTCGCCTGTGTTGCCGGTATTGCCCGTATTGCCGTTGTTGCCGGCAGGCTCCTTGCCGTCGCCGATGTGCAGCGTCCCGACGCCGGGGATATCGACTTGACACGCCGTCAGCAGCAGTGCCATGGCCATGGCCAACAGCAGTGCGAGAAACTTGTTCTTTTTCATCGTCCCCTCCTTTCGCTGGTCGATCAGAACTTACCGCTTGTGCTGGAGCCGCCGCCGCCGGAATGGTCGCTGCTCCCGCTGTCGCTGTCCTTGGAGATCTTCCGGCTGGTCTTGGTGGTGTGGGTGTAGCGGTCATACTGCTCCGTCAGGTTCAGACCCTCGGCGGTCACATAGGCGTCCGCCTCCGCGCCCTGCCGGACGGACTTCATCTTGCTCTTGAGGAACAGGCACACGGCCAGCGCCAGCACCACGCCGATGCCCAGCGCCATAGGCAGCACCTTTATCAGCGGCTTTCTGACGGGGTGGCCCTGCTCCGCCAGACTCAGGTACTCGTCGCAGGCGGACAGGTAATCCTTGAAGCCGCCCACCCAGTCGTTGTTGCCGAAGTTGTCCAGGAACACCTCCGTCATCTGGTGGCGTCCGTACTTGTTGACCGCGTACTCGGCGGTGCCGCCGTCGCGGACAAACAGGTCATAGTCACGGTCGTACATACTCAGCATCAACATGATGCCCTCGCGGTTTTCACCGATGCCGAAGTCGTTGCCGTTGTATATGTTGGCCGCCGCGTAGTGGATATCGCTGTCGTAGTCCTCGTAGTCGTCCACGGTGACGATGTAGACGGCGCAGTTGTACCGCCAGGAGATCTCGTCGGCCATCATCTCCAGCTCCAGCCACTCATCCTCGTTCAGCAGACCCGCCGTGTCGTACACGAACAGATCGTCTGCCGTCTGCTCCGCCCAAGCGGGTACGACCAGCGTCAGCGCCGCCAGCAGCGCCAGCAGCCATGTAAAAGCTCTCTTTTTCATCTCGGCTGCCCTCCTTATATCAGCATCAGGATCGCCGCGGCGATGGCCGTCACCGGTGCGGCGATCGCGGCGAAGATCCCCCAGAACTTACCCATGTCCGTGGGCAGGTCGCCCACCAGCTTGCCTGTCTGTCCGTTCATGGCAAAGAGGAAGTCCTTGCCGTTCCACTTGGTGTGCAGCATCCACACCGGCAGCAGCGCATAATGTACCTTGCCGCGGCGCAGCCGGATATCCTTGCCCTTGGTGATGCAGGTGTCGTACTGCGTGGTGGTGCGGCGCAGCGCGCCCTCCAGCGAGGAGGCGCAGCGGCCATCCGCCCGCTCCTGACTCTGCTCCACGGTCACGTCGTACTTGTCCGCCAGGAAGCCCGGCAGATACGCCGTGGAGAACGCCCGCATATCCTTGTAGTTGTAGGGCTCGATGGAGTCCATGTGGTCATCCGGCATCTTGCTGGATGCGTCCACCGGTACCTTCTCGAAGGCGATGGAGCCGCCGCGGCGCACGTCGTAGTGCTCCACCTCGGTGATCTCGTAGTCGCCGCTCTCATAGACGTGGGTGATATGGCCCTCGTAGTCCACAGTACCCTCCGCCTGTCCGTCAAACATCCAGAAGGGGACGTACACGCCCTTGACCTCCTCGATGTGGTTGCCCTTGGTAAAAGCGCCGGGCAGCAGGGGCTTGCCCTTGTAGTGGTTCTTCAGCGCCGCCACTGCGTCCTCCTTGCTGAGCTTGAAGGGGATCACATAGTCCGGCTTCAGCGCGCCGCTGAACTGCCCCGGCACCACAGTGGGGTTGCCGCAGTAGGGGCAGGAGGTGGCGGCGGTGGATGCGTCACAGATCAGCTCCGCGCCGCAGCTGGGGCAGGAGTAGGCCTTCATGCCGTCGGCCTCCGCGCCCCACTCGTTGTTGAGGCCGGAGGTGTCCCACCCCTGCGCCTCCATATCCGCCAGCTTCTGGCGGTTGGCTTCTGCCTTTTTCTCCGCTTTTTCGGTGGCAGCCACAGCGGCGGCCTCCTTCTCTGCGTACATGGCCTCGATCTGTGCCACATCGTATTTTGCGCCGCAGAAATCGCACTCCAGCATACCGGATGCCCCCACAAAATGCAGGGGGCCGGTACACGCCGGACACTTATAGTTGGTGATTTGGGATGCCATTGCCCTCTCCTTTCTGATACGGGAGCGGCGTTCCGCCGCTCCCGTGGGTCAGGTGACGTTCAGTGCCGCACCGACTGCTGTTTGTTACACATCCAGGTTGTATGCGCCGGCCGCGACCAGCTTGCCGTCGTCGCCGAAGAACAGGTTCAGCGCGCACGCTTCATCCTCAGCGGCGTACCAGGTGTAAATGCCGCGCTGGTAGTCCGCGTCATACCGGTACTCGGAGCAGTCCACACCGATGTGTTCCTTCAGATCCGCGTAGGTCATTTTCGACTGCGGCTCGTCAATGGTGAAGTAGTTCAGGCCGCCCAGATAGGTGGCGAACGTCTCGTTCAGCACCGCCAACTCGGCTCTGTCGGAGGTCACGGCCTGTACTTCCGTGGATTTCATGTCGACGCCGGGAAGTCCGGTGTCCTTGCTGCCGCCGTCGCCGCCGCAGGCGGTAAGGGCCAGTCCCATCAATGCGGTCAGAAGAAGTGCGATCATCTTTTTCATGGTCAATTGCCATCCTTTTTTATAGTTTTGTTCATACCTGCTTCGCGCAGGCGGGAGAGCTGTTACTGCAGCGGCACGCCGCAATTCGGGCAGAACTTCTCGCCGTTGTTCTTTGCGCCGCAATTCGGGCAGAACGCCGCCGGGCGCGCCTCTGGCTGGGGCTGGGGCTCCGGCTGAGGTGCGGTGTACTGGGGCTGAGGCTCCGGCTGGGGCGCTGTGTACTGCGGCTGAGGCTCCGGCTGGGGCGCCGTATACTGGGGCTGGGGCTGCTGCGGCGCCGTATACTGGGGCTGCTGGTACGGCTGCTGCTGATAGCCGCCCTGTGGGGGCTGCTGATACGGCTGCTGCTGATAGCCGCCCTGCGGAGCGCCGCCGTAGGGGTTGTTCTGATACGGGTTATTCTGGTAGGGATTGTTCTGATAGGGGTTGGTCGGCTGGTTGGGCTGATAGGGAGCCGCCTTGACGGGGACGCCCTGATACGCCGCGCCGCTGAAGGCGAGGATGGGGATGAAGATATAGGGCAGGAAGATCAGTCCCGCCGCAAAACCGCCGCCCTTGCCGAACGCCTTAGCCAGTCGGATCTGGGTCTGGATGCTCAGAATGATGTTGTAGATGGGGATCAGCATCAGCAGGAAGCGCCAGCCGCTGCCCCATGTGATCTCAAACATCACATACAGGTTGTAGAAGGGGACGATGGCCGCCCAGCCGGGCTTATTGGCCTTCCGGAAGATGATCCACATACACACCAGCACGAACACGCACAGCACCAGTGAGATGATGGTGGGGACGATCGAAACGGCGGCAGGGGTGCTGCCATAGTCGTAATAATCGTAATAATCGTAGTAGTCGTTCATGACATTCTCCTTTCCTAACGGCGCCGCCGGTCAAAGGGGCAGCGCCCCCTTGACCGATGGCTGTATGTTGTTGCAGAGGGGGAATTGTCGCTGTTGCCGCAGGGTATTCTCTTACCCGCCCTCCGTCGGAGCATATCCACCGGAAGTGCGTTCCCTTACGGCCGGGGAGTGCCGCAGTTGGCGCAGAACTTGCCCTTGTTCACCGTGCCGCAGGCGCAGGTCCACTCGTCGGAGGCGGGCTTGGGCTGGCCGCACTCGGCGCAGAACTTGCCGGTGTTCACCGCGCCGCAGGCGCACTTCCACTCACCGGCAGGCGCGGGCTTGGGCTGGCCGCACTCCGCGCAGAACTTGCCGGTGTTCCCGGCGTGGCCGCAGGCGCACGTCCACCCTGCGGGAGCCGCCGGTGCAGGCTGTGCAGCCGCCTGCTGCGCCGCCTGCTGCTGTCCCATGGCAAACAGGTTCCCGGCGTTCATGCCGCCGGCCTGCCCCGCCATATTCATGCCCATGAACGCCATGGCCGCGCCGCCCTGGTTGTTGGCCGCCATCTTCATGGCGTCGCCCTGGCTGCCCACCAGATGTGCCGCCGCGCGGGTCGGATCCATGAACGCCGCGTTCCGCTGCAGCTCCTTGAGCATCTTCTCGTCTTCCTCGTCCGCCGTCACGCTGGACACGCCGAAGGACACGATCTCGATACCCCGCAGGTCACGCCACTTCTTGCTCAGCACCTCGTTCAGCGCGTCCGCCAGCTCCAGCGTGTGACCCGGCAGCTGGGAGTACCGGATGCCGTCCTCGCCGATCCGGGCAAACGCCGGCTGCAAGGCCGTCAGCAGCTCCGTCTTCAGCTGGCTGTCCAGCCGGTCACGGGTGTACGCCTCGCTGACGTTGCCGCACACGTTGGTGTAGAACAGCATGGGGTTGCTGATGTGGTAGCTGTACTCGCCGAAGCAGCGGATGCCCACGTCGATGTCGATGCCCGCGCGCTGATCCACCACGCGGAAGGGCACGGGAGACGGCGTGCCGTACTTGTTCCCGATCAACTCCTTGGTGTTGAAGTAGTAGATGCGCTGGTCCTTGGGCGCCTCGCCGCCGAAGGTGAAGCGGTTGACCATGTTGTTGAACACATTCTTGATGCCGTCACCCAGATCGCCGGTGAAAATGGACGGCTCCGAGGACATATCGTATGTATACTCGCCGGCCACCGCGCACATATCCACGATCTTTCCCTGATCCACGATCAGCATACACTGGCCGTCCGCCACCGCGATGACGCTGCCGTTGCTGATCACGTTGTCGTCGCCCTTGGTGTTGCTGGAGCGCTTGCTCGTCTTCTTCTGGCCCTTGACCGCCAGCACGTTTTCAGGAATCGCGTCGCAGTAAAAGAATTCCTTCCACTGATCTGCCATCACGCCGCCCGCGGCGCCCATTGCTGCTTTGATAAGTCCCATGTTCCTTCTCCTTTTCTGTGTTTGTGATTTGTCCGCAGGGCTCATAGGCCCCTGTTATTCATCGATCCATTGTCCGTCCGCCCGCTCGCAGTAGACGACCCATACCACATACGAATCCTCCACATGGCGGTGCATCTCCAGATAGTTGTCGTCGATCACGGTCACGGTGTACGTCGTGTTCTCCGGGCCGCCGACCAGCTCCGCGTACCACTCGTCATTGCCGCAGCCGGCGTACATGGGACCCTTGTGGAACACCACGCGCAGGCCGTCCAGATTTTCCTGGTCGCCATATCTGTTGGCGTATTTGTACCACGCGCCCATGCTCCATGTGCCGTGTCCGTCCTCGGTCACGCCGTCAGCGCTCATGAATGTCAGCGTCACGGACATCTCCTCGTCCGCCAGCTTATACCGATCGCCCTCGACCTCGGCCTCGACGCCGACCCACTCACCCTCCAGATACCGCCGGTACTTCTCCATGGTGTAGTCCGTGTTGTCGCCGGAGGGGTCTTCCTCGCCGCCCGCCGGGTCGTTCACGTCCACCGGGTCGGTGTCGCCGCCGGGACGGGGCGGTGTGTCTATCGTGGTGCCGCCGTTATTCGTCGGCTGGCCGTAGGGGACAAACTCCACCTGACAGGCCGTCAGGCTCACCGCCAGCGCCAGAAGAAGCGCCAGCGCGATCCACCGCCGCTTCACGGCTCAGGCCCAGGGATCCTGGGCGGCTGGGATGCGGATGCCGCTGAGGGGACTGGAGTACTCCCACAGGAACCACTCTCCGGTGGAGGGCTTCTGCCGCAGCTTGATGGGCCGGGGCGAATCCGCGCCGGGTGTGGCAATGAACAGCCGCAGATAGCCCGGTTCAATGTCCTGCGGACGGGGGTCGGGCCGTACATCCAGCACATAGGGCTGTGTGGGATCATAGCTGTTCTGAGGTGTTGCCCCGGCAAAGTATGCCAGCGGCAGGTACTCCTTGCCCCGCAGACGATCCCGCAGGAACTGGCTGTCATAGGGGGTCATGGGCCGGGGGCCGCGCAGGAGGTTCATGGCCTCCACACCCTCGTTGGGGTTCTTCACATACAGGTGCAGGGCGCACAGGAAGCCCGCCACTACCTCCTCCGGTGTCCGCAGGGACAGGTTCCGGAATTCCGCCAGCGAAGCGGGCAGTGCGTTCAACGTTACTTGCATATCTCTGCCTTCCTTTCTCTAATTTCCGCACCGTTCGTCAGCTGTCGCCTCTCACGCTGCTGGAGAAGGTGGCTGCCGTGTAGTACTCGTCGCCGTCACGCACCACGAAGTACAGCACATAGTAGTCACCCTCGCCGTTGAACCAGCCGTAGGCGTGCTTTTCACTGTTCCAGCTCTTCTCATCCATACCGGTATGGGGGATGCCGTCCTCGCCGCCCAGCATGGCCTTGATATCGTCATAGGTCAATTTCGAGGACTTGGAGGAGCTCATATCCCACAGCTCCTGCCGTACCTTCTGCATGGTGGGCAGATCCGCCCGGCCGGTGGCGTCGGGGTTGGACTTGCCGTACTCGCCCAGTCCGTTGGTGGTGGTGCGCTCGTAGGGATAGTTCTCCGGCAGGCCGCCGTTGTCGCCGCCGCCCACGGGGGTGATAACGCTTCCGCCGCTGCCGTCATCGGGGATCAGGCTGGTGTCGATCTCAAAGGTATCGGCGATCTCCATAAAGGTCTTGCCGCGATAATACTCCACCGCGCTCTCAGGCATGGGGATATAATCGTCGTCCGTCCAGTTCTCGTCGTCCAGATGCCGCAGGTTGGCCAGCAGGCTGATGGAGCCGTCCACCAGATCGGAGTCCACCTCACAGCTCACATACAGCGCGCCGGTCTCGTCCACAGACAGGATGCCATCCTGCATCTCGCCGCCCATGAACATACCGCGCAGCTCCAGACCGCTATCGTCATCCGGTACCACACGCGCATAGGTGTCCGCAAAGTTGAAGTCGTTCTCGCCCTCCAGATACATGGCAAGCCACACCTCGCAGCCGCCGTTCCCGTCGAACACCAGCCGCGCCAGGATCTCGTGGGCAGTGTCGTTCAGCGCCTCAAAGTCGCCGGTGGCGTCCGTGAGACCCGCCATGCCGTGCCAGTCGCCGCCGTACACCGCGGCGAAGTCATCCAAAGACATTTCATCCGCGCCGGTGTTCCCGCCGGTGCTGCCGCCGCTCTTCCGGAAGGTCAATTGCAGGTCAAAGCCGAAGTAGTCATTCACCGTGATCAGGCCGTCCTTCAGCGTGCAGTTGCAGATCGATCCGTCTCTGTCCAGCGTCAGGGCGCCATCCTCAGTCAGTTTCCACTTGATGGTCGTCGGGTCGCCGTCCAGCATGAAGCAGCCCGTGCCATCGGGCTTCAGCTCGATGTAGTTGTCGCCCAGATCGTACACCTCGTCCATGGATATCCACTCATCAAAGGAGAGGACCTCCTCGCCCATGTACTTACCTACGGCGGGGTTGACCTTGTTGCCGCCGTTTTCCTTGCCTCCGCAGGCCGCCAGCGTCAGCGCCATCACCAGCGCCAGCAGCAGTGCCGTCAGCTTCTTCATACTTCTCATCGCGTTCCTCCCATTTTTTCATATTTTCCGTTCTTGTTGTCACATATATCGGTGCGTCTCATTTGAGGCGGTTACCGCACGCGGGGCAATACACAGCGCTGTGCCCCTCCTCCGGCTGCCAGCCGCAGCGGCTGCACAGCAGCGGCTTTTCTGCGCCGCAGTTGGTGCAGAAATTGCCCTCGTTTTCTGTCCGGCAGGCGGGACAGCTCCACGCTGCGGACGACGGCGCTTGCGGCTGGTCGGAGAAGATCACGTCCTCCTCGCCGCACGCAGCGCCCTCCCTCGTCAGCCATCTATGGCCGCTGCCGTCACTGTACCGAATACGGAAGGCGTTTTCCGTATGGCTGAACGTCAGATTTTCGAAGGTTCCCGTCATGAGAACGCTCTTCTGCTCCTGCGTCAGCTTTACTGTTCCGGTTTTGTACACCCACATATCAGCCTGAAAATCCGGCTCGCCGTCCACCAGCACCTGTATGCGGGAGCTCTCAAACGGGTCGCCGCTCTCCACCTCCATGACGATGCTGCCGTCCCGGCTCTGCCATGTCCCCGCAAAGGGGCTCTGATCCTCCGGCGTATACATCATGCCGGGGCCATCCACCATGTGGCCGAACTCCCGATCATCCGGCTTACCGCAGCCTATCGTTCCGAAGAGCATCATGACCAACAGTACACCTCCTATTAAAAGCCGGCATCTCATATGCATTCTCTCTGATGATCTGTCTCCGCCGGCTTTGCAGATACTGCCGCCACCGGCTCACCTCTCTCCTGCAAAAATGCGGCGCAATCCATGCACAGGTCGATATCCTCCCCCATCAGGAAGCAGTGGTCGCACACCAACCGCTTGCAGATGGGACACAGGCTGAAATGCTCCAGTGCCTCTGTGGCGGCCCGCCTGCACGCCTCCTCCTTCTCCCGCTGGTACAGTGTTCGGAAGATCACGCGCTTACCCTCGCTCTCCGGCTGCCTTCCCGCCTTGGAAAACCATACAGGCTGGCTTTTCCAAAGGGAACCGCACACGGCGCAGCGCAGTGAAAACTGGAAAACCTCCGCGGAGGATATATCCTCCATACACGCTCTGATGATGCGGCGCATTGCTGCTCCCTCCTGTTCCTCCACGTCGCAGTTCTGACTTTCTCTACATCCCTATCTATATCTTTTTTATCAGTTTTCTCGGAAAATGTCTATTACCCCAGGGGTGATATTTGCCCGTTATCGGAAAAATCACCCTAGGGCTTAGACAGAATACACAACCCCGCCCCCCTCGGTTTGTGTACTCTGTCCATTGCTTTTCCTATCTGCTCAGCAGCTCGCTGCTGCGGCCGCAGCCGGCAAATAGCTCGATATAAACCTTTAATTCGTCAAAGGAAGCCACCCCCAGCTTCCGGTAAAGATTGCGGTTATGCGTCTTGACCGTGCTGGCGCTGATGCTGGCCAGCTCCGGTATATCCTTGACGGTATGCCCGTCCATGTAGTATTGCAGGATGGTGCGCTCCGTGCCGGTCAGCGTATTGGCGCGCTGGGCAAAGCCCTGCAGCCGCGCCTCCACCTCCGGCGGCAGCGTCCCCGCCGGCCGTTCGCGGATGGCGGCCAGCAGCTCGTCGATCTCCGGGATACCGGAGGCCACCATCTCCGCCGCGCCGCCTCTGACCGCTGCCAGACTTTTATTGATCGGCTTTACAAAGCTGCGGGACAGCATAGTAGCCGCCGCCAGCATCATCAGCAAAAAGAGCACCGCCCCCAAGAACCACGCGCCCCGCGCCCCCCGTTCATAGCTGCGGAAGGCATCGTCCGGCAGCAGTGTTACCGCCGCCAGCGGTACATTGTCCCATGTGCCGGCATCCAGCAGTTGGTGCCGGCCCAGATATGTCTCCTTGCCGTTGGTGTAGGTCGTGTAGTATTTCCCCTCGCTGATATGCAGGGTGCCGTCGGCCGTCAGCCGCGACCCGTCTGTGGCGCCCAGCATGGCCCCCGACAGGGACAGCTTATCGCCGTCCACCGGCGCCACCAACGTCAGCATCTTGCCGAAGGTGCTGGACACCGTGCCGTGGGAGAGGCTGAAATAGAGATCGCTGACCTCCATGCCGCAGAACCCCCGCACCACGCCGCTGCCGTCCAGAATAGGTACGCACAGCAGCGTGACCTGCTCCCATGTATCCAGCAGCTCCGTGCGCTTCGTCCACAGACAGCCGTCTGCCAGCCGCTGCCCCTGATAGGCGGAGACCTTCTGACTGCCGGGGATCAGCGCGGCGTTCAGCTCCGGGTTCCAGCGGTTGTGCATCTGGAGCTGCAAGCCCCGCGCCGCCTCCGTAGCGCCCCGGAAGCAGATGATGTCCTGCTCCGAGGCCACCGTGGGCTGGAGCCCGGAATACCGCAGATACATACCTGCCCGCAGATCGTCCGCGTTGGGCAGGGATGTGTTGGCGGTGGCGTGCAGACAGAAGAAGATCCCGCTGCACGAGGCGGCGCTCAGCGTACTGCTCAGCGGCGGGTACAGCCGCTTTTCCAGCTCCGCGATGGCGACCGGGTCGTCGTTCAGCTCGTCAAAGGAGATACCCTTGACCGCGAGGAAGGCGTCCAGCTCCTTGCCCAGCTTTTCCGACATGGCCATTCCCTGCGCCGTCAGCGTATTCATCTGCGCATCCAGCGCGGCGTAGGTGTTCCGCTGCTGGATATCCAGTACCCCCGCCAGCTGCCGGGAGGCGTGGGACAGCACACCGGTGGCCATGAGGATCGACAGGATGGTCGCCACAAGCAGCAGCGCCATGGCAAACCAGTACAGCAGCAGCCGCATCCCCATGCTGGGGGCGGCGGCATGACCCGTCCTATGGAGCATTTCCCTGATCGACCGCATGTGCTTTCCCTCTCTCATGTACCGTAATCCAGCTTAAAGCTGTCCAGTGTGTCCCAAACCAACTCATCCAGCGTACCGGCCCCCTCCAGATACTGGGTGCGTCCCGCCAGCAGCTTCAGCCGCGCCAGATTCTCAAACCGCGTCTCCAGCTCCAGATAGCTCTCAAGCTGGGGCGCATAGTAGAAGGTATACGCCTCCTGTGTCTTGAGATATGTCTCATACAGTGAGATATACATCGGATTGCTGAGCTTCTCCACGGCGGCGGGCAGGTATTGGTCGAAGGCCTCCTGCGTCACCGGCATATAGCCGAGGCTGGTGACAAATTCCACATTCTTCTCCGGCTCCGTCAGCCACTTGAGGAAGGTGATGCACGCCCGCTCCCGCTCCGGGGTGGAGCGCCGCGTACACATCCCCACGCCCCGCTGCAGCACCAGCTTCTCCCCGCCCTCGAAGGTGGGGCAGGGCATGGATTCGATCGTCACCCGCTCCGAGGTATTGTCCGGGTAGGTCACCGTGTTGGCGTAGTAGAGCACGCTGGCGGAGGACGCCACGGAGACGATGGTATCGCCGGTGCGGAGCGGCTCTGTGGCATACCCGTCGTGCAGCCACATACCCCCCTGCAGCGCCGCCCGTGCGTAGGGCTCCCACGCCCGCTCAAAGGCCGGACCGAAGTCCACACCATCGTCCCGGAAAAACGTCTCCCCTAAGGACGTTACGCCCACCTGAAAATAGTTGAAGTGATAATCATGAACGAAGAAGTTCTTGCCTGTGTCCGCGGCGTACCGTTCCGCCAGCGCATACAGCCGCTCCCATGTAGTCAGATCGTCGTAGCTGGCGCCGGACTGTGCCGCCCAGCGGTCAAACAGTGTCCGGTTGACGAACAGCACCTCGGTGGACTTGGCGATGGGCAGGATCACCTGCCGCCCGCCGATCATCCCCTCCTCCGCAAAGGCGGGGATGAAGGCCGCCAGCTCCTCCTCGCTGAAATAGTCCCGGTAGTCCACCAGGATCTCCTGATCCGGCAGCGCCAGCACCGTTTTGGGGTACGATACGAACATATCCGGCAGCGACGGTGCGCCCGGGTCATTGTTGGCCGCCGCCAGCACGCTCTTATGGATACTGCCGCTGTTGCTGACCAGCTCCACCTTCACGCGGATGTTCTGCTGGGCCCCGATGGTGCTGTTGAACTCCTCGATCAGACCGTTCAGCGGGGAGTCCACCTCGCCGCCGTAGACGTGCCACAGCGTCACGGTCAGCGGCTCCGCGTCCTTTTTCTGCCCGCAGCCCGTGACCGGCAGCAGCAGCATTACCAACAGACATAGAATGATACTTCTTTTTTTCATGATCGTGTCTCACCTGCTTCGGCAGGGCGGTAGGGACATGGTGTCCCGCCGCCCTCCGTACCCTTATGGTTATTTCTTCTCTTCTCTGCGTTTTTTGCCGGCGACCCATCCGCCGCCGCTCAGCGTCAGCAGGGACAGCCCCGCATACAGGACGATGCCCGCATCGCCGGTCTTGGGGGATTTGGCTGCGCCCGTCGTACCACCGGTCGTGCCGGGAATCGTCGTACCGGGCGTGGTCGTGCCGCTGCCGGGCAGCACGGGGATCACCGTATTCTCGTTGCGCGTACGGCCGCAGACGGTACACTTCTCATACTTCCGGCCGGTCTGGGTCGTGGTGGCCGCCTTGTCTACCTTCCACTCAAAGGTATGGGAGGCAATTTCCGTTGCGCTGGCGCGCGGATCCGGGCAGCCCTTATCGGTACACTGATGCCAGTGGCTCTTCGCGTCCGAATGCCACGAATCATCGTAGGTATGGGTGTGGGGACCCTCATACTGCCCCACGGTGATCTTCTGGTAGGTCTTGATATTACTGCTGCCGCTGCCATCGTTATACTGGATCGTCACATCCGTCTGTCCCTTCGTGAGTCCCGTACCCCTGAAGATCGTATAGCCGGTTTCAGGGAGGACAGCCTTGCTGTTGTCGTCGTAAACCGCTGTGACCACCATGCCCGTCGGGTCAAAATCCTCACCGGCCTTGTACTCGGTCTTGGTAGGCGGTGTTGTGATCTCAATGTGATCCACCTTCTTGACGACCTTCAGCACCTCAAACTCGTGGAATACCCGCATATCGCCGCCAGGTTGAGTCGATGGATTCTCAAAGACGCTTGCCTTTTTCCCGTTTACGGTCACCTTATCCCCTGTAAGCCCGGTGTAGGTATACCCCGTTTTTGCGTTAACCAGGATTTCTACCCCATACTGGATATCTGCCTGAATCGTGGCGTCAGGTGCCAGATCATCCCAGCCGCCGCTTGCATTGAGCTGCTTAACGGTAACCTTTGGGATAGCAACGCGCATCTACTCTGTTGAAGCATTGATGCCGCTCACCTTTGCACCCAGCGCATATCCGGTCACCGTGATCGGCAGCTCCGTGATCTCCTTTGTTACCGCTATTTCGTAAGAGTTATGTACGGTAACCGACTTTATCTTGCCTGCATACACTTCCTGAGCGCTGCTTTCAATTTGGCTGCCGGGTTGATGGGACGTACTCTTCCAATCATATCCGTCTATCGTAGCATGACCGGTTTGCTTTACGACATATGTTCCTTCCTCGACTGGCACATCCACTGTGTGCGCTGTCTCGCCCGACTTAATGGTAATGTCCACATATTTATAGTGGCCATAATTAGCGTATTTGCGGAGAATCTCAAAGCTAAATGTCTTGTCTCCTACATTGTCCCCTTCATACACCCCACTTATATCCACGGTGATCTTCAGCGTACCCGTTTTACTCTCCTCGGCTCGCGCCGTGGCGGGCCCCAGACACAGCACCATACAGAGAACCAATATCATGCTGAGCCACTGCTTTTTCATGATTTCTGCCTCCTAAATACTTTTATCCGTTAAACGCGGCAAGAGCCGCGTCTGCCCGGCGGATCCACTCGGTACGGTCGCCGTAGACCGCCGCGTCCAGCGAGTTGATGGCGGCGGCCGCCTTCTCCCCGGCATCCTCCTCGCCCCGCATAGCGGCGCTGAGACCCGAGGCCACGTCCTTGATGGCGGTCATCTGCTGCTTCCACGTGTTGGCGGCGTTGCCCAGCGTCTTCTGCACGCCGAACAGCGTGTCGAAATACTTGCTGAGCTTTTCATACTCCTTGAAGTTGTTGACCTCAAGGTTGAAGGCGTTCATGCCCTCGGTGTTGATGAACACCAGCCGCACGGTGGACTTCTTCTCCGTCTTATCGCCGTTCTTCACCATCTGCTCCTCATACTTATAGTTCCGCAGATCGGCGATGCGGTACACGCAGGCCCGGGTGGTCTTGCCGAATATCAGGATCTTGTAGTCCACCTGCGTAAAGGCCACCAGCCCGATATCCTCCGCCACATACAGGTGCGCGCCGAAGCGCGTCAGCTTCTGGGTCTTATCCTTGGTCTTCAGCCGCGGCACAAAGTAGTGCTCCCACAGCTTCGTCCCCCGCTCCACCTGTGCCAGATGCGCCTTCACGCCGGGCAGGTTGCCATGCACATAGTCGTACACCTTGAAGCCCCGGCTTCTGCAATTCTTGCGGCAGATGCAGTTGCCGTCCGCCAGCTTCTGTGTCTGCATCAGGTTGATGTCCGCTCCGCAAATTCCACACTTGTTCGCCATGATCCATTTCTCCTTTCAGTCGGTGCCGGTCGCCCGGCAGGTTCCTATGGTCTTGATGGTTTCTATGGTTCCCTGTTGAATCTCCCGTGTTGGGGTTATTCCCGTTATGGTTTGGCCGCGCTGTCTCCGTCACATGGCGTAGATCTGATCCATCAGATACTCGGCGGTCATGGAGCCGTAGAAAAACTGGTCGATCAGCCCGTTCTTCTTGGCGTCCCGGATGTCCTTGGCGGCCTGCCGCTCGGTGTTGGAGTCCACCATCAGCGCGATCTTGCAGTCGGGGCACAGCTCCCGCACCCGGTCGCGCAGCTTCAGCCGCTCGCTGAGCCTCCACGGCGTATAGCCCGTGACCTCCATGACAAGGACGAAGGGCTCATACACCTGGCACAGCTCCACCGTGTCCTGCGGGGACTCCGCGCGGATCACGTCGATATCATATTCTGAATTCTTAAAAGCGCTGGCTACGGCGTCTGCAAACAGATAATTCTGCATATCGATCACAATTTTACGCATCGAACCGCCCCCGTTCCTTTCCTGTATATTCATCGAATATATTCCACTCCGGTATACTTTCAGCTTTATGCCCATTGTAGCAAAAAAGCGCCGCCCTGTCTGTCCTCAAAAGTGAGGACATATCCGGCCGCGTCTCTTGATTTTTCGCGAGTGTTTTCCGTTTCCACCGAGTTGTAGTGTGCCGCCGCCGTTTCTCCGGCGCGGGCAGGACGGAAAAGAGCGCCGCTCTATGCGGCGCTCTGTATGTTCATTCAGTTTTCCTCCACCGGCGCAAGCTGGCTGCCGGGCACCACCAGCCGTTTACCCACTGCCGCCACCATCAGCCGGTTGCGGTTGGGATAGCCGGTCTTTTCCAGCATCCGGCTGATGTAGGTGCGCACCGTGGATTCCGCCACGTTCATCTGGGCGGCGATCTCCGCGTTGGTCTGCCCCTCGCAGAGCAGGCGCAGCGTCTCCAGCTCCTGATCGGACAAATCGCAGGACAGGGCGTTGCCCAGCCGCACCGACGGTGCGCCGTCCGGCCAGAAGTGCTTGCCGGACAGGGTACCCTCGATGACGCCCACAAGGTCGCCGGCGGGGGAATCCTTGTACCAGAAGCTGTCGGCGCCGATCCGTCTCGCCCGCTCCAGAAAGCGCCCCTCCAGCATGGAGGTCACCATCACGATCTTAATGTGGGGATACGCCTTCTTGATGGCCTCGGCGGCAGTCAGACCGTCCGAGTCGTTTTCGGTGCAGATGTCCATCAAAATCAGGTCGATCTGCCCGTCTCCGCACCGGCTCAGCGCCGCGTCGGCGCGCTTCAGCGCGCCCGCCACCCGGCAGTCCGCGCACTTTTCCGCGCAGGCACACAGGTACATTCTGGCCAGCGCCTGATCTTCAACCACCAATATGTTTCTGACAGCCATCCGCTTCCCCTCCAGACTTTCCCAGATTTGGCAGGCCGATCACCAGCGCGAACACCGGCAGGCTCTGCACGGTCATCGTGCCGCCCGCCCGTTCGATCCGCCGCCGCAGATTGGACAGCCCGCCGCCCTCTGTAATAGGCTTTTCCGGCGGCTTGCCGTTGTTGCGCAGCAGGATGTTGTACCTGTCCCCGTCCTCCCAGATGTGGGCGGTCAGCTCCGTGGCCTGCGCGTACTGCACGGCGTTGCTCAGACAGACCTGCATGGCCGCATACAGCAGCTCCGCCGCCGCGCCCACCGGCTCCGGCCCCCGCACCCTGACGGTCACGCCGCTGCTCCTTGCGTTTTCGTACAGCGTCTCCTTGGCCGGCAGGCACAGTGCCTCCCGGAAGGAGATGCTCTTCTCCCACTCCCGCAGCACCGCCTCCCCGTCGACGCCGTGGAGATCGCCGGCGAGATACTGCTTCGTCACGGTGATACAGGCGGCCAGACTGTCGTGCATGGCGGATTTGGCGGCAAGCTGCTCCTTCTCCCGTGCCACCGCCTCCACATTCTCGGAGAGGCGGCGCATTCGCTCCGCGTCCCGCTCCAGCGCCCGGTTATCCTCCTCCAGCTGGAGCAGCGCCCAGTGCAGCGCCGTCACGTCCGCGGCGGTAAGCTGGATGTAGGACGTGCCGTACCGATCCGTCACGTCGGTCTTTTCAAATTTCCACACCGTTCCGTCCGAAAAGCGGTAGGTGTTCTCCATCTTCTCAAGCGGCGTCACGCCCTCCGGCGGCGCGGCCAGCGCCTCCTCCAGCTCCCCCATGTATTGCAGGTCGCTGCGCAGCAGCTGCTGGCTCAGCCGGTACATCTGCCGGTTGCACAGCACCACGCCGCCGTCCCGGTCAAAAAAGCATACGGCGGTGGGGAGCTGGTCAAAGCTCTCCTTGATGGCATTGAACCGGAAGTGCTTCAGCTTATACATCATCGTCCCGTCCTCCTATCGCCGTGCGGATGAGCCACAGCCCGTCCTCCTGCTGTACCGTCACCTCCGGCGACGCCAGCGCCGACAGCGGCGCGGCGCACTCCACCGACAGATCCATCTCGCTGTCGGAAACGGAGATGAACAGGGAGCGCAGGTCGTCCGCCGTCGCCTCCGCCACAGCCGCCAGCAGTTCAAAGAGCCGCACCACCTCCCCGGCGCACATGGGCGCCGTCGTGCGGTAGACCACGCCGCATTCCGTGCCGCAGGCGGTCAGGGCGCGCACCGCCTCGTCTATGGTCAGGCGCACCTCCTGCTGGGGCAGGCGCTCATACTCGCTGCTGAGAAAATACAGGTTGGCGCTGCGCTTGATGTAGGTGCCCAGCAGCAGGATCCGCTTCAGCAGGCTCCGCAATTCGGCGGGCGCGGCGCCCTCGCATTGGGTAAGGAGCTGCCGGATCCGGGCGATCTGGCGGCTGTGCTTGGCCTCCAGCGCGTCGTATATGCGGTTCTTCTCCGTCAGCTCGTGGAGCTTTTTCTGCACGAGGTAGGCGTCCTGCAATTTTTTTCGGTTGCGCTCCAGCTCCGCTTTGTTCTCATTCAGCTTGGTGTGCAGCTCCAGCAGCGGGCGCACGTTGTCCTGCCAGACCACATAGCCGCCGCCGATGGGTGCCGAGGAGATCCGCATCCCGTCGGGGCGGATGAGCCGCTGCCCCTCCCGGGGGCAGACCATGTCCTCCCCTGCGGCGCGGGAGCGCAGGATGATCTGTCCGCCGGGGTCTGCGATGCAGGCCGCCAGCGTCGACGCCTCGAACAGCTCCGCATACCCCGTGTTGGATGGGATCATCCGGCAGCGGATGCAGCTTTCGTAGAGGGCGGCGTACAGCAGGCAGAGCATCACGTTCATATCCCCGAACCACCACCGGACAGCCGGCAGGCCCGACAGATAGAGCAGCCCGTACAGCAGCGTGACGCAGCCCAGTACAAACGGCGTCAGCCTCTTTCGCGCGCCGCCCGGAATGCGGCTCTTGCGAAACAGCCGCACCAGTGAAAAGGTGATGCACGCCACCATCCACACAAGGCAGACGAAGTACAGCAGCCTGTGGGTAAAGGCGCTGCTGACCGGCCTTCCGGGTACGCCGTCCTTAAAGGCAAAGGCCCACTGGTGCAGGTCGTTGGTGATCACAAGCAGAAACAGCACGGTGGGGATGACGGCCAGCAGCCTCGCCCGTCCGGGCAGGCGGTATTCCTCCGGCTTTCCCAGCAGCAGGGCAACATACACCCCCAGCAGTGGGAGAAACAGCATCGGCAGGTAGTAGAGATACCACACATACCGCGCCGCCGTCACGCCGGTCACCACATGGTATTTCAGCGTCCGCAGAACCAGCCACAGGAGCATCAGCAGCGCCGTCAGGCGCAGGCAGTGCAGTACCTGCTTCTGTATGATGCGCCGGTCAATGGTAAAGCCCCACCACGCGAAAAGCAGCAGGTAGAGTGCGGAACGGACATAATTGGTATACACGCCGCCGATATCGAATTTGCCCAGTATCCGGCAGGCGTAGGCCACGGCGATGACCGTGAAAACGAAGATCATCGACAGCAGTTGTCTGGTATTTCCCTTCAAGCGGCACCGTCCTCGCTTTCTCTCTGCACTTCAGGATGCGGGCATCCTGTACGGGCAGTATAGCACAAAGCGCCGCCCCCCGCAACCAAACAAAAAGAGACATCCAAAAGGATGTCTCTTTTTGATATTCCCTTTCCATCAATGGCATTCATCATTTGCTTCCGTTTTTCCCGATGGATCTTCTTTGTATGCAAAGCGAAGATTGCTATGTGAGTCATTGTCACTTATTTTCTTGGCAGGTATTCCCCCCCATGTAGTGCCGGACTCGCTAATGCTTTTCGTCACCACTGCATTAGCTCCTATCGCGACATCAGATGCAATGGAAATATCTCCTATTATTTTCGCGCCCGACGCAATAAACACATTATTTCCTATCACAGCGCATTTGTCGGATCCATTTGTGGCTCCTATGGTCACTCCCTCGTGTATCCTACAAAATTTCCCGATTCCTGCACGATGGCCAACCACAATTGGTCCCCGATGTGGTAAGGAAAGCCCCTCCTCACAGACATTCAGCGGGATCTCGTAACCCAGCTTTATTGAAAGGCGGTGAAAGCGGAATCGATATACCAACGCTAGGACTCTGCTCCCCGTATTTGTATAATATTCCAGCTTGCGCAAGCATCGTTGCCATTTCCATATTTCATCGCCAAATAAATGCGCTTTAGTGGAAGTTCTGCCCGTTGCAAGCGCATCTTGCAACAAATAATGATTTAGCTTATTTTTTGAAGTTATCATATGCTCCCCCTGCTTTTATCGCTGAAATACGCTTCTGGAAAGAATGCAACTACCATTGTCTTCCCTCACAAATAACGGGATATCTTTAGATCGTAGTATAGTATATATACCTCATAAAATCAACAACTACACTCCAAGGTTATTCCGCTTTTTATCCATTTAAACGGACCATCTCGCTGCCGTAACACCTTCCATACGTTGTCCGGTCACATCTGCGCCTTGAGGCGTGATGCGTACGCTTGCTACCATCTCTATTATCTATGGTACTGCAACAGAACATTTTACCAAGTCAAGAATGGTTCAGCAAAAAGGATCAGCCCCTACCCTGTCCTCGCAAACTCGCGCAAAGGCGTGGCCCATCGCGCCCAGTGGCGCGTTACAAGTGTTTTGACGCAGGCAAAACCTTGGCGCAGGCGGAAGTCTCTCCCGCCGAGTATGTCCAATCCTCCTGGGATGGAGCGGCATGTCGTCGCGGAACCCAAAAATAAAAGACCGCCGTTCCGCTACTCCTGATAGGGGTACCTTGAAGCGTGTCCTCGGATTAGGCAGGCAG
>OGNC01000597.1_pt1 | contig 22423 bp, 16 predicted proteins | sample 1573311 | NCBI WGS metagenome assembly OGNC01 (sample SAMEA2581889, study PRJEB24529) | metagenome | biome: Human gut stool | place: China | collected 2011
CACTTCCATTCTCAAAGTCAAATGCAATGGATTCACCCGGAGCATATCCATCTTGTTCCATCCACGTTGACCAGCCAAAGAAAATATCACCATTCTTTACCGCCTGATCATAGTCCATAGAGCCAATATCCCCTTCTTGGCGCATAAAATCAAAATCCTTTTTACTCACAATAGTAGCCGGAAATCTTGTTCCGTTCAGATTTACAGAGACAATCTCTCTCGTCATGACATCTGTTACTCCCGGAATGCTTTTGATTTCTTCAATCAGCGAATCATTCAATGGATCATCCGTCAGAATCGTATCCAGATTATTCTCCGGATATCTTTCATCATACTCAGCAGAATAGTCAAGCTGCAGTTCAAATTGTCCATGATTAACGGAAAGACGTGCTTCATGCTCCGTGTCAATATTTCCCACATAATTAGAGATAATCACAAACAATACGCAAGAAAAACCCATTGTGAGGATAGTACCAATAGTTCTTTTGGGATTACCCGTTACATTTGCCATTGCCATAGAAAACACGGTAACATTTTTTCTGCCATTTCGTTTTCCTTTTTTTTGTGTTTCTGCATTTTCTAAATACCGTGTTGCTTCGATAGGTGAAATCCGTGAAACAATTTTCATTGGTTTACGCAGTGCCAAAGCAACGGTAAGAAATGATACGAAAATACAGAGAAGCATAACAGGCAGGGAAAACAGAGGCACCTGCTGATTTTGAACTCCCATAGAGCCAGTTCCGGTTGATACAAGGTTCCCCTGTTCTACCAGCCAGTTAAAACCGCATTTTGCAATCAGAAAGCCAAAAAGCAATCCAACTGGTATTGAAAAAAATGTCAAAAAAATGCCCTCTCTGAAGATCAGTTGTTTCATCTGCTTTTTTGTCGCTCCCAGAGCCTTGATTTTTCCATACTCCTGTATCTTGTTGGCAATACCGACCTGAAAAATATTATAAATGACCACAACAGAGAAAAGTACAATTGCAAGAATCAAAACCCCGCATACCGCAATCGTTTCATAACTCGGCTGCAAGACCCATTGCAAATAGAGATCATTGACTATAACGTTTTTTTCTTCGATCCCACAAGCTGCTGCAATCTGCTTTATAACCGAATCAATATTATTCATAGATACATTTGCAGAATCATTTAAAGTAAAATAAATATTATACTGTCTGTCATTCTCTGCGACGTGCTCATCATAAAACTCCTGTGACCCGAAAGCAACATAAGATGCCTCGATGGTATACTCATCCCGATCATATAGGATTCCGCTGACAACAAATTCTTCCGGCTTATATTCTGACTGCATCCCTGCGCGGTAATCCAGTGTAACCGTATCTCCGACCTTTACATCATCATATCCCATTTCACTAAAAAATGCTCTTCCTGCGGCAATTTCCTGCGTTCCCCCCGGATACTTTCCTTCCTTTAACTCATATTCCTTATTATAGGGAAGCATTTTTCTTGCAGTCTCATCCATGCAGACAAAACCACCGTTTTCGTTGCCTTTTATGATACCTTCGGTGCACATAGTGCCTGTAGCATCTATTTCCGCACGGCGGTTTACTTCTTTTAACTGCGAGGCATCTGCTGCGACAAACAAACCATAATTGCTTCCATATGAGCCTGCCGCCTGACTTTTCTGTAAACGGATCATTCCATTTTCCACAGTACTGATAATCACAAGCAGCATCGTAGTCAGACATATGGACATCATAATCAGTATACTTCTTGTCTTGTTCTTTTTGTCATTGCTATATGCAATCCTGCTTATTGTCTTCATCTGAAATCCACCACCTGTCCGTCCTCAATCACCAGAATACGGTCAGCGACCTGTGCAATTTCGTCATCATGGGTAATCATTACAATTGTCTGTCCATATTTTTTTGCTGTCATCTTAAGCAGGGCGATTACCTCATCACTGGTCTTAGAATCAAGATTTCCTGTCGGCTCATCTGCAAATATAATTTCCGGACGATTCACCAGTGCTCTTGCAATTGCTACTCTCTGCTGCTGTCCTCCGGATAACTGATTTGGCAGATTATAAATCCGGTTTTCAATCCCCAGAGTTGCAATAATATCATTTACATACGCTTCATCCACTTTTCTTCCATCCAGCCCCAGTGGCAGTACAATATTTTCCCAGACATTAACAGATGAAACCAGATTAAATGCCTGAAAAACAAATCCGATTTTTCTTCTGCGGAAAACAGCAAGGGCATCTTCCTTCATCCTGTATAAATCTTTCCCTGCTAAAGTAACACTGCCTTTTGTCGGGGTGTCTAGCCCTCCAAGCATATGAAGTAATGTACTTTTACCGGAACCTGACTTTCCAACAATTGCGACAAATTCTCCCTGCTCAATCTGAATGTCCACCTGATTGACCGCTTTGACCTGATTCTCACCTGCGCCATAAAACTTACAAAGCTGCTTGGTTTCTAATATCACACTCATGTGTTGCCTCCTTTTCAATTCTGTAAAGCGTACCTTTTCAGCACGCTTTCTTTGCCTGTTTATATATTTGGTCATTTTTCAACCTACATCCAAATTGTATCAGGATAATCTTTCATTTCACTTTCAAAAAACGAGCAGAAGTCTTACAGAATTGTAAGATTTCTGCTCACTTAAAATTTAACCAACATATGGTAATTGAATCACAAACGTGCTTCCTTTTTTCTTTTTGCCGGAGGTTACCGTAATCGTACCTGCGTGTTTTTCGATAATTTCTCTCGATAGAAAAAGTCCGATTCCTGTACCACTCTTTTCCATGACCTCCTTGGAACTTCCTCTGTAAAATCGTTGAAAAATTTTGTGATACTCATTCTGCGGAATACCAATTCCCTGATCCTCAATTTCCATTCTTACAAGATCGTTTCTTTTTTGTAACCGGATAAATATTTTTGAACCACCCGGGCTGTACTTGATTGCATTATCCAGAACGTTGATCACAGCTTCACCAAGCCATCTTTTATCCTGCATAACCATGCATGTTTCCAGCTCTTTTGCATAGTCAAAAACGAATTCAATTTCTTTCTCATCCGCTTTTGGATAAGTACAGTTCACAGCAGATATGACAGTATCCATAAGCGGAAGTTTTTTCTTATTAATCTGAATCAGTCCAGTTTCCATCTTGGATATTTCAAGAAGCGACTGCAATAATGTCTCCAGTCCATCCAGAGCACTCCGACAACGGATACGAAACTCCTCCTGTTCTGTGGCACTTAAGTCATTCTGCATCAGCACACTAAAACATGTATCCAAAGCTGCAACCGGTGTCTTTAACTGGTGAGAGATATCAGAAACCATTTCTTTCGTGCTCTCTTTTTCTTCCCGTGCTTCTTCCTTTAGCAACTGAATATGATGTCCGATTGCTTCAAGCTGGTCATTCAATTTTTCCAGTTCTGCATGATTTTCCGTTTTCAGTAAATCATCAAATTTATTTTCACGGAATCTGATCAGAATTTCTTCCAACTGGTCTAAAATTTTCTGATGACACGCATCTTCTTTTTTCTTCCAATAAAGTAAAAAAGTCAAAAGAAGCACGCATATCACAGTGCTTACAGCACCGGTCACCATAACCTGATGCCGGAATTGCGAATAAAATGCATTCCCTTTATTCCCCCAGTATCCATATTGCTCCAATAATCGCCTTCCCTGTTCGTTGGTTTCAATATCCTTATCCTTAAGCAATTCCGAAACAGCATCCAGCCCGGAAAATTCTTCCTTTGCAGCAATCTCTGTCATAAGATTCATTTTATATTTATAATCTTCATAAAACACATACGTGGTAAAGCAATTTAATATTGCAAACAATACTATGACAGGCAATACCAAGGAGAGCACTACTGTAATCTTCTTGCGATATCTCTTTGTCACTGCCTTACCTCCTGATTCCATATATACCCAAGACCTCTGATATTCTTTATATAGACCGGTGCAGCCGGATTGTCTTCGATTTTCTCACGGAGTCTTCTGATATTGACAGCGATTGTATTTTCATCCACAAAATCCCCTTCCAGATCAAACACATTTTCCAATATTTGTGTTTTTGAAAGAATCTGTTTCGGATTCTGAAGAAAAAAAGTCAGCATTTTCAACTCCGTTTTTGTCAGACTGATTTCACGACTCTTTATCAGGACTTTCATTTCTCCTGCGATAAATACGATATCTCCCGAAATCATCTTTCCGGCTTCCGTTTTCTCCTGTCTGCGGCGGAAATGTGCTTCTATTTTCAAAAGAAGTACCGAAAGACTAAACGGCTTTGTAATATAATCATCTGCCCCTGCTTCATATCCCATGACCTGATCCATCTCCTGATCTAGTGCTGTAAGACAAATAATGTATGTATTATAATTGCATCTCATCCACCTTACAAATTCCAGTCCATTCCCATCCGGAAGATTCACATCACAAATGGTAACATCCACATTATTATCACTTGCAATTCTTTTCGCTTTTTTCACTGATTCTGCTGAAAAAACCTCATATCCGGATTTTTTCAGTGAAAATGTAATTCCACGATTTAAATTTTCATCATCTTCAACCACGAGTATACCTGGCATAGCATATGCACCTCTCTTTATTAACTATTCATCTTAAAATGCTTCAATGCCTCCACAATTGCCCTCTCCATATGTAGCCTTAGTCTCTGCAGATGTTATATCCATATCATCAAGTTCAATCGTGACATTAATGTAATCATCCGGCTTTTGTTTTAGTTGGGACAAAAGAACAACCGTCTCCACATGGCACGATACCTTCTGATTGATGTCAGGTATTGTGCCCGTTCGCGGAAACATATCCTGACAAAACGGAAATATGTCCACACCTTCTGAAACCGCACATTCACAGATGCAAGCAGATGCAATCTGTGGCAAATTTGACATCCATATCACGGTCTTAACCATTGAAGTCTACGGGAACAAATCGGTATAAGATCTTTTCTACCTATATAATGCAAGGCAAGTTTACACTGTTGCCACCTGCCACTGTCTCGACAGTTGAGACAGTGAAGAACGCTCAACTTCTACACAATCCATCCGCTCTGACCTCTGATTGGCCATACACTCGCAGGGAGTTGAGTTGCCGGATTTCACCGTCTCGCCTCGGTATCCGTTCCTTATTTCTTTGTGTTTTCTTCTAATTCCAGCATGAATTTATCGAAGTCAGACATAAACAATCTGTCCTGGATGACACGGTATTTTTCAAATTCCGTCTCAGCATGAAGCTTTGCAATTTCTGCGGACACCTTGCCTGCGTCCTGTAAAATGCCATAATCAAACATTTCGATGAAGCTGTTGAGTCTCTTTTCCCAGTCCTGCATCGTAAGTGGGATATGTCGTAAGGTCATGTTTTCAGCAAAATCCAAGTATGCTGTCACCATACGATTCAGCTGCTTCATTTCATCCTGACTCAAATAATTCTTCGCAACCGTAACATCACTCTTCTTGATCTTTCCTTCCGGCGCATCTTCCCAGGTAGTTAATCCCATATGCTCCTTTGTATGATCAGCTCTTTCCACAATCAGCTCAGCTGCTGTATGTCCATGCACTGCGTAATGCATTTTATTCTGGACAGTCGAATAAAATCTTCTCGTCATTGCGGCATTTTTATCATAATCAATGGCTGTCGCATACAGGTCGGTGATCTTCTGATAGAACTTTCTTTCGCTGGCACGGATCTCACGGATGCGTTCTAACTGCTCATCGAAATACTTCTCTGTCAGATACGTCCCTCGCTTCAGCCGTTCATCATCCATCACCCAGCCTTTGATGGTGTAGTCCTTGGCGATCTGGTTTACCCATTTACGGAACTGCACCGCACGCTCGGAATTGACCTTGAAGCCTACGGCAATGATCATTTGAAGGTTATAGTGCTTGGTATCGCGTGTGACCTGACGAGAACCTTCGGTTTGAACTATCCGGAAATTCCGGATAGTTGAATCTTCCTCAAGCTCTGAATCAGAATAAATCTTCTTGATATGCTCATTGATTGTACGAACGTCCACATCATACAAGGTGGCCATCATTTTCTGTGTCAGCCATATATTTTCATCCTCATAGCGCATCTCTATGCTGTCCTGCTGATCACCTACAGAGGCAACATAGGTCAGGTATTCCGCTGCGCTGGAACGGATGGTTATCTCATCTTTTTTCTTTGCCAAATGAAGTGCCTCCTTACTTTGTCATAAGGTCCATTATGAAATGCCAATGTATCTTCAAAATTTTGACCTGGTTATTCTGCTTGTTGAATATACGGCACAATTACATCATAAAACTTCTTAGTCCAATCAGCGTGGAAGTTCGCCATCTGGAGCCAGTCGGTCTCATTTTCAATGCTTACGTTATTCAGCTGAATGAAAACCTTGGACGATTTAATATCGTCACCACGGTTCCACTGGAGCGTTGCGCCCAACGCTGATTCTATTTCCGCTTTATGTGTGTACAGGCTATCGAAGGCATCCTTGTTTTCTTGCTTATTGCCTCTGCCAAACACGACCTCTGCCCGCGCTGCATCAAAGTTTGCTACGCAGCAAAGATAGAATCCGCCTATACCAAAGAAGCCATTAATCCAATTATCCCTTGACGGATTAACATTGGAGAAAGAACCGTCCTCACCGTGCACTTTCTGGATAATCGGAAGCGCATATGTCCAATATTTTCTCCGGAGCTCGTAACAGCTGCCCGGCTCATCCTCATTAGCCGCATTTTCATCACGTAAATAAAAAATCAAATCAGAAGGATCTTCATTGTACAGTTTGAAGAGGCGACTAAGGACAGACAGTTTGCTCTGAGTGCTTGTATTTGTCCACACATAGATGCCGTCACCAATTTCCACTGACTTCGTGAATGCATCCGGATTAGTGTTGAAGTGAAGAGCAATATTCTCCTCCTCCGACATGGCCAGCTTTGTGATATTAGCCTTGTCCTCGGCATACAGAATCTGAATAACCTTTTGGAACATCTCAACCCAGCTCGTTACCGGCTGTTCAGTGTTCTTAAAGGCGAACTTTGCAATCAGTCGTCCGGTCAGCTCGTCCTCATCCTCAAGCGTATAAGTATCAAGCTGCTTTTCTTCCGGTTTGTATTCTGTGACAGGTGCTGCCCAGATTGAAAGAGCCCGACCCATGAGATGTTCGCTGCGTTCCTCTAGTTCTGCCAGTGTCCATTTCTCCTTTTTGGCAATCCAAGTATTCATGCGAATACCACTATCATCAAAACCATTCTGCATGGTTTTCTTTTCGGTGAATGAGCTATTACTGTATTTCGAGTTATAGGCCGTCAGTGTAAGATTTGCCATACGATGCAGCCACACTTCATGTATCTGCTCATAGTCATCTCCCAGTTCCTTCTGCCAAATCGGCGTAAGGTGCTGAGGCATGATGTGCTCAATGGAATAGGTGCCGTCATCACAGTGACGATATACATCCTTATCCTCCGATGTGCCGAAATTCTCGAAACGCTCAAGGATGTAAATCTTATTCTTGCTGTTCATCAGATAAACTGGACGCCCCTCAAATGCCACCTTAAACTCAACATCGTCTGGGAAGCGGGCACGCTCCTTCTTTGAGAGAAGCGCATACTTGAACTTCTCGACATAGTCATCCTCGGTGCTATCGTACCGGACAATTTCCCTGTGTAGCATGAGGAAAATCTTATTCAGAGCATTTGTCGGCAGATCACACATCGTCCTGCGGAACAGATAGTTCTCTGTCGTCAGGAAAATCTCTGTAACCTGCGTTAAAGTCAGTTTGTTTTCATTATATAGGCGCAGCACTTCGAGAAAGTACGGCCTTGTTACCGTAGTCTCCAAACGGTTCAGTCGATCAATGCAAGCGTCAAGTGTAGCACTGCCAGAATTACCCTCAAGGAGAATCTGGTACCGCTTTGCATAGGCCAGCATCTCGGCAAGGAGTGGTTCCGTTTCGATTTTTCCAAGCTCCACAAAGTCCTTAAAATTGATGTAGATTTTCTTCTGCTGCGGGATTGCCTGCTGCTTTACACTCAGGTAATCTCGGATGAAGGCACTTACATCATACTTCGTGCAAACCTCGATCTTATTCCAGTATTTCTCGTAGTAGGCCTCTTGCTCCTTGGACGGTAAGCCCATCAAAATGAAGTTCCTGATCTTGTCGCCTTCGCTGAGGTCAAGGCCGGTCGAGTTCAGGCTCTCGAAAATGAGCTGTGGATTGTCATCCATATCCAGACGGATATTTATAATCTCCAAACAGCAAATCGCATCATAAAGCTGGTCGATGGTGATTTCCTGCTTCTGAATCCGGTCATAGAAATAATCGTAGTTCACGGTCAGATTTGACTCGCGGATATGCTCAGTCGGATCTGAGAACAGCTTTCCAAAGGCGGTCTGGTCATTCTTTACCGGTTTGAGTTTGATACGAGTATCCTCCGGCTTCCACTTATCCACAAGGTATTCCTCAAAAATCCGCTGCTTCAGATTAGCGGTCTCCGGCACAATGACACCATTATCAATCAGGTTATACATGGCAAGAAATAACAGCGATACAGTCGTAAGACGCTGCTGGCCGTCGATAATCAGGAACTCCTCATTGTGGCCATCCGGATTGTAAACGGAAACGAGGCTCCCAAAGAAGTGACTCTTCCGGTGCCCCTTGATGATTTTTACAAGGTCATCGTACAGCTGCTTGCAGTTTTCTGTCTTCCAGTCATAATTTCTCTGATACACCGGGATGACAAAGCGCTTGTCAGAGCCTTCCATGTATTTTACGAATTTACATTCTGAACCTTTCATTCCGTATCATCCCTCCTCGTATTACTGAAGACCGGGATCGCTCCCCAGAGGAGTAATTCCGTTTTCTTTAAGCATTTCATTTATTTCATAAATTGAATTCTCTGCACAGGCTCCCATTACGCATTGATAAACGTATCCTTCGCCCTTCAATGAATTTAATTTAAAGTCAGTTTTACCAAGAAACATTTCAGCCTCCGGCAGTGGCAGCTTTAGTCCTACGCATAACGCCAGAACTGTCTGTACAGATGTTGGATACGCTTCATCATTTCTCAAACGCTGGATGGTCTTTTCTCCTACGAGCGAACGGTCTGCTAACTGTTTATTCGAGAGCTTTCTTTCTTTTTGTAAAGCTACCAGCGTTTCGGCAAAGGAACCGGGATATTTTCGCAGGGCTTCTGACCGACGCTTGGCGTTCTGAATCTGGTCGAGTAGCGTTCGGTTATGCGTGTTTAGTTCAAAGGAATACTCAACCTGATTTTCAACAGGAGCGGCGTTCCGCATGAACTGCGTGTAATACTTCGCCCCTTGATATTTCGATTGATAGCTATACCCCTTCGAGAAAACAACGCAACACTCATCCATGTGTGTGAGTGCATATTCTGACAGTGTCACATTTCCGGCTTGATTCCTCACTATATATTTCTCATTGTTGAGAACGAGGTGACGATCTGTAAAAACAAACTGACCGCTGTCAATTAGTTTCTTAAACTCGCGGTCGAAACAGTAAGCCTTAAACAAATCGGCATAAGGAATAGTGAATGTCTGATTCTTACCCAAGGCACCTGCTTCAAATGAATATCCACGAACATACTGACCATCCACAAACGGATATGCACCTTCGGCTTTGGAATACCCCAGATCCATCAAACGAACCTTTACGGCCTGTCTTGACACATCGAACAGCTCCGCCATTTCATCAATGACATTCTCATAGGCTGCAATGCTCGCATCATCAATCCCGCCATAAGCTGCAAGAAGCTGATTTGCCTTCAAGCACGTCGTTTTCGCAGGCATCAAGATTCTCGGAGCAACGCCTTTGGCTTGCCACTCCATCCAGTCTACAGCCTTCCATTTATCTGAATCAGTTGTGTTTGCAGCTATTTGGCACTGGATAGCTCTTCCAAGATTATCGTTAGCACCTATCATTTTCATCAACACATGATATGGCTGATGACGATACCAGTGAAAACACTCATGTGCCAGCGTAGTGCGCTTTGTTCCTACAGATCTCTCATAGGAAACACGCTGATCAAGGTATACGGTTCCGCGTTTAGCATTGCGAATTGTAATCTTCCTGTGCTTATCGAGAACATTCCCGTTATCAAATATGATTGTCCCAAAATAAGTAAGATCATCCGATAGAGGTACATCCTCGATAACATGTAGCTTCATATCGCTGGCTATCGTCTCGATTGGAACCCTCATCGGTTTATCCAACGCATCCGGACAATACCTTGTCAGGAACTTCTCCGCCTCGTCTTCAAACTGGTCGCTAGAGATAATAGGTACCAGCTCTCCGGACAGGCGGTCATTATCAGATTCCTCTTGCATCTCACAGTTACCAACAGACATGATTCGGAACCCGCTCATATCAATACCAAGAGTGACCTGACAATGAATCTTAAGCCAGCGCTCATTAAAATATCCCTTGTGAGAAGCGGACGGCATTTCGACATCGCATGATGCAATTACATCGAATGCAATCACGCCATCTTCTGGCTGTTCAATATGGATAACATTCTCGATTTCCATATCAACGATCGACAGCCTTTTCGTGTCACCAGAACGTTCCTCTTGAATATAAGCTATGGCTGCGTCCCGTATATCGTCATAACGAGATTGGTCGATCAGTTTCTGCAGTGGACTTTCATCCTGTGCTTCATAGTAGTCCAACCTGCTGTCATTGAGTTCTTTACGAATTTCGCGCCAATTAGGCATGCACTTATCCATGTGTGCGATAAATGTAGCGTCATGCTTTCTTGTGATTAAATGTGTAAGCTCATGTAAAATAATATAGTCAAGGCAGGCATACGGTTTCTGGGCGAGCTGTAGGTTGAACCACAGCTTCTTTTTGCCTGTACTGCAGGCACCCCATTTTGTAACCATATATTTTGTTTGCCAAGAATCACATTTAAGTCCTGTCTGCGCTTCCCACTTAGGCAGACGCTTTTCTATTTCTTCCTTCAGAATCTTTCGATATTCTTCTTTCACATAAGCATCTCGCTGTTTCACGGTACTCTTGGCACTCATGGATAGAATAATATTTTGATTCTGAATCTCGAAGCGGTTCTTTTGATTGTCAGGCTTAAAGACAAGAAAGTACTGCTTTCCCCATATATACATCGTCTCACCTGAAACATATTGCCGCTTTGATGCTCTTGGCTGATCCTGAAATTGCGCGATAGCCCTCTTGATAAAGCCCAGCTGAGTTCTGACATAAGCCTCTATAGCTTTATCGTCCACGGATAAGGGCGCAGAAATTACCACATGTCCATCCGGCGGCTTCACCTGAAGGTGCATATTTTTTATATTCTTTTTTTGCACATCAATTGGGATACCGGAAATGACAATGCGCATTAAAACTCCTCCTGCTTCTCAATGATCTTATAGATGCGCTCCACTTCAGAGTCATCACCCAAAATCTCATAGAGTGCTTTCTTTATTCTTCGTATTACTACCTGATTATCTCTGAACCCAAACAGTGCCTGCTTTTTCACAGCTTTGTGGATTCTGATAGCAAGTTTCTCATCTTCTCCAGTGTTATCATAAATAGCCATGAGGGCCTTACTCTTGCGGATACTTTCCGGATATTTGTCGTTATCCTCTGGGCAATCAACATCCTTGGCCAGCTTTATATATTTCTCAAGCATCTCAGCGTAGTCAAGAACTCCTTGCTTACGCTCTTCAATGAGCTTATCAAGGATTTCTGACATCTTTGCGTAATAGCGTGGATTGACTGTAACCTTTTCGATAACCTTCTTACGGATGTTATTCTCGATTGCCTCTGCTGCACCTTCCTTGTGGCCGCTATCGCCTTCACCGGTAAGTGTCTCACCCTGCTTTGCTACGAAATCCAATAGGGTAAGATCATCAAAATCACCAATCTTCTCTGCATCCGCTGCCGTGATATAGTTATCGATCATCTTTCTCATATCAGGTTCATATGCCTTCAAATCGAGAAAGTCACCACTGACCGTACCGATGGTTTTCTTCAACTCGATGTAGAAAGTGACCTTCTTATCATATTCATTCAATTTGCCAGATGAGATGTCATCAATCAGATATGGTTTTGCTTCTGCGAAGGCTCTGACAAGACTGCTCACAAGACGATAGAGTTTTTCTCTCAGGCGTGCATAAATCTCGTCGCTCTCCTCAGACTGTCCAGATACGCCACAGAAATAATGGATGTACTGGATCTCTCCACGTGGTTCCTCGACGCCTTCACAGAGTTCCTCGACAGCATCATACACTTCCTCAAAATAGGATACCGTAGCATCATGGCGATCTTTGACAAGTCCTTTTACATCCTCCGGATCATATCCTTCAAAAGCGCCGGAAGTATAGTCCTTCATTGCGGTCTGGAGCTGTCCAAACAACTGCTTGTAATCCACGATATAGCCAAAATCCTTCGTATCATCATCAAGACGATTGACTCGGCAGATTGCCTGAAAAAGGCCGTGGTCTTGCATTCTCTTGTCAATGTATAGATACGTGCAAGGAGGTGCGTCAAACCCGGTGAGAAGCTTGTCCACGACGATGAGGAGCTTCATATTCGCAGGCTCCTCTACGAATTTGCGCTTTGCTTCCTTTTCAAATTCCTCCACCTTGACTTGAACCGATCCCGCATTCGGAAGATCAGATGGATCAAGTCCCAGCATCTTCAGATATGTCTCGTATTTAAGGAAAGTTTCTGTATCATCCTCGTCGCTGACGGTGTCAGTTCGCAATTCTCCCTTATTCGGTGTATAGGAAGATACGATGGCGCACTTCTTAAAGCCCATCTGCTGGAAAATTTCGTAATACTTACAGGCCGTAGGAATACCATCGGCTACAAGAATCGCATTGCCGTTTCCATCCATCAGACGCGGCTTCATATTAAAGTCCTGAATGATATCCCATGCCACCTTTTCAAGACGCGAGCGGGAGCTATACACCTTCTGCATCGTGCCCCACTTCTCCTTGAGCTTTGCCTTTGCACGAGAGGAAAGCCCTCTGGTCTTTACGTCGAACCACTGGTCAACACGATCCTGTGAAGACAAATCCTGTGGAACATCGCGGTATTCATAACGAAGATCCAGAACGACACCGTCGGCCACGCCTTCGTTATACTTGTAAGCGTGGATATATGTACCGAAAACCTCAATACTGATCTTCTTATCCCTTTTCAGCAGTGGAGTGCCCGTAAAGCCTATAAATACAGCATTCGGCATGATGGTCTTCATCGCCGTATGAAGCTTACCAGACTGTGTTCTGTGACATTCGTCAACAAACACCACAAGATTTCCTTTTGCCTCGAAATTGGCAGGGAGGGACGCTTTCAGCTCTTCTATGTACTTGTCATAGTCATTCTCTGTCGCTTCACCTCCACGACGTCCAAACTTATGTACCAGCGAGCAAATCAGCGAATCATCATATACATTCAGGCGATTCAGCAAATCTTTACCGCTCTTGGTACGAGCAATATTCTCATCCACACCAGTGAATGTTTTTTCTATTTGCTCATCAAGCTCATCTCGGTCTGTCACGATAAGGACACGAGCATTAAGCTCCGCCCAATGTGTCAGAATCCATTTTGCAAGCCATACCATTGTCAGCGTTTTGCCAGAACCCTGTGTATGCCAAAGAATACCACCCATCGGTTTATCCGGATCTCTGTTTGGATTGTGAAGCTCCGTTCTCAGATTAGTAAGCCTCTGCTGGGTACGCTTGATGCCAAAATACTGATTGTACCGGCATACTTTTTTGATGCCTTTATCAAATACAACAAAATTCATGATAAGGTCGATAAAACGTTCCTTATCGAACATGGCATATATCTGCTTCAGGAGTTTGTTCTCTATGCCTTCGCAGGTTTTACTGATACGAACATCTACCGGATCACGTTCTTCCTCATGTTCTTTGAAACCGTCATCCTTCCATTCCATGTAGAACTTCTCCCCAGTCAGGAGTGTTCCATAGCGCAGTCCTTCAGATTCGTTTCCTGCCATGCAGAACTGTATCGTGGTAAAAAAGCTCTGTATGAATGAATTCTTTTGGTTTGTCAGATTCTGGCGAATACCCTCGGATACAGAGACGCCGCTTCGTTTCAGCTCTATAACTGCCACTGCTATACCATTCAAATAAACAACAAGATCCGGCCTCTTTTCCGATTGCTCAACGACCGTCACTTCCTCAGCGATGGCAAAGTCATTATTCAATGGATTAGCCTCATCAATAAGCTCTACTGTCACCGGAGATTTTTCTGGACTCTCGCTGACAGGAATGCCGTACTTCAAGCGTGAGTACACAGTCTTATTAGCATCATAAACTCCACGCGAAAGATTCCCGGCTTCCTGCTGAAGCTGCATAATAGCAGCATCAATCAGCTTGTCTGCATAGCCCTTCAGTCGAAGGTACTGGCGCAGACGATCTTCCTTGATGTTCTTATTCGGATAATCTGACAGGTTACCAATATACTGGTAGCCCAAGATCTCCGGTTCTTTAAAGAAACGGATCACTCTTTCCTGTGTTTTAATTTCGGCATCACCAATACTCATCTGACAGGCACCTCCTTACACTAACCTGACCTTGCCGGTCAGCAATTCGTCCATCATACCTTGTTTGATTTTTTGATACTTATCTAATTTTTCTTCAAGGACTTCGATTTCATCATTCATATCCGTTAAAACTTTGATAATAGCTTCTCTCTCTGACTTTGCAGGCATCTTGATTTCGAGTTTTCGGACATCAGCTACCGTCAAATTATGCTGTGCTCCAACTTTTTCATTGGAGAAAATCTGCTCTTGTCCGTCCTTGCTAGACAAATACAGCATGCACCAACTTGCCAATTCAGGCTCATACAGTTTTGCAATACCAACCGCTCCTCCAGCGAACGAAGTCTGCTCATTATCAAAGATTGCAACGTTTCCTATGCGCCCTGAAATTGATATCAGTAGACACACCTCATTCAGAAGGATCCTGGGATACTTTTCTGCTACATCATAGGGAATGAAAAAGTCTGTATTGTAATTGATATCAAACGCCTCAAAATCCTTATTTTGAATGAATGGGATGGTTCCAATTTGTGGTGTAGTCACAAGCGACGGCTTAATCTCTGCGCTATAATCAAATCCTGTTTGCTTTGTCACTATATAGCAGAGCCGATCTAGAGTCGTCACTCTCCAGTTTCCATCAAATCCACTTAATCGTTTCTTTCCAGTTACAAGCATTTGCATTGTTCCTTGGCGAATATCTTTTTTCTTACGAATAATTTTTTTCAAATCTATAATTAGTGTATCTATATCCGATAAAACTTCTGCTATTGATTTTTGTTCAGATATCCTTGGACAAGGTAGAACTACTTTTGAAACTTTCTCCTTATTTAGGTTCTGAACACTGCTCCCAGCTGCCATTGCAACATACTGTTTCATTGTCAAACCCGAACTAAGCGCATAATACAAATAGTCTCTATCAAAGACTCTGTCATATTTTTGAATGACGAGCCAACCATCATGAATGCAACCCTCGATATTCATGATATATGGACGTCCATAGCTCATCGAATTAGAGAGAATAAGATCACCTCTGAATACCATTCTAGAACATGAAACTCCCTCTGGTACGATTTTTTCTTCAGTTGATTTTATGAATTTATCTTCCTCACCTACGTCGCCAATTTTTATCCAATTAACACCTTGATCACTTGTCGTCAAAAATGCTTGAATAGGTCTTGGTGAGCCGCCTCTAAAAATCTGTGCATAATTTCCTAACGTGATTACACTCCAATCATCAGGAATATATGTTCTTAAAATTGCATTTACCATTTGAATCCCATCCTTTCAAGATGAGACTTTACCTTTGCCTCATATTCAGTAGTGACTTTGTCAAGCTCCGGCAGTGTATCCTCGTATCTCTCAGAAAGTTCAATAATCCTACTCGTCAAACGATGGGAAATCGCAGTATACAAATCACTGATTCCAAAGAAAATGCTATCAAACCACTTTTTGTTCACAAGCAGATCTAGAATTTCGTTATCTGTAAATTTTTCATATCTTGCCCGGCACTTTTCATCCAGAGCCTTGTTCAGCTCTTTGACAACCTTATTGTAATCTGACACCTTGCCACAAAGATCTAAAGCTGCCTTCAACTGGTTTACGTCATCCTGCAAGCTCTCAGGTATGCATTCTTCTGTACGAATAATACGTAACCGATAGTCAATAGAGCTCTTTGTAATTTTTCCATTTTCGTTGACTGCACTCTTGCAAAGCGGATGCCCCACAAGATACGCTTCCAGCCGCTTCTTTGTATTGACAAACTGGAGATCCATGCGGATCACTTCGAGCTCTATGGTTTCTTCTGTTTCAATCGTGCTTGTCAACTCAACTATTTTGGCTTCGATATCCTTCGCTTTAACTTTCCCGTTCTCAACCACATCAGCAAGAGCAGATTCTTCGTCCGCACTTTCAATCAGATCAGAAAGCCGAACTTCCGTCTCGTCAATAATGCTCTCGGCTTCTTCTATGGCATTCTTCTCTTCACGGAAAAAGGCATCTACTACAATAGATTTCGGGAGCAAACGACCTTCCCATCCGATGACCTTCATTTCACCCTTATTCTTTCCCTGCGTAATCTCTTCCTCGATATTGTCTGTCGCTCTGGCGTTGGTGTAGCCATCCGATTCGCTTATGATAAGCGACACATCATCGTTCATGACCTCATTCCAATAGGCCAGCAACACCTGATATACATCATATTTGTCAATCAGTGTCAGGTGTTCAAATTCGGCAATGATATCTTTAGCAAGACTTACAATCAGCTCTCTTGCAACCACTTCTTCATTAAGGGCAGAAAGAACCGGATATTCTTTTGCCTTCCATGCAGCAAATGCCTCATCGAGTTTCTCACCATACTTCGAGAATTCAGTATTTTTATATATCGTTTGTCGAATACTTTCGTGCTCAACATTCAAGCTGTAGTATTTTTCGCTAATAGCTGACAGCAGCTCTGATTTCAGCGAAGGAAATACTTTCCAGTATTTAGATAGACCATCGATGTCAATCGCAGGAATGCCGCCATGAATATGGGCATAAATATCCTGAATATCCTCCGGATCTGTGGAGTCAATATATCGGGTGATGTTCAGGTTATACTCATTCTTCTTTTCAATTTCATCATTGGGTACGAAACGCGCATACTTAGGATCTGTAGTAATCTGCTCATTAAAGGTAGTAATGATTCTGTAGATATCGCGTTCTCTCAAACGATTCTTATTGCCATCCTTAACATACCCACGGCTAGCATCAATCATAAAGATGCCCTGTCGGTTTGCAGCACCTTCTTTATCAATCACGAGTACACATGCAGCTATTCCAGTGCCATAAAACAAGTTTGCCGGAAGGCTAATAATGCCCTTGATCCAATGTTTCTTTATAATAGTTTCTCTGATGGTAGCCTCTGCATTTCCACGGAAGAGGACTCCATGAGGCAAAATAACCGCAGCCTTACCATTTGACTTTAGAGTTTTAAGAATATGCATAAGCCAAGCATAGTCTCCGTTCTTTTCCGGAGGCATATCCCCATAGCCCTCAAACCGACCATATTCTTTACCGGCAATTCCATCGCGCCAGTTTTTCATGGAAAAAGGCGGATTTGCCACTATGTAATCAAAACGCTCAAGTACGGAGTTATCCGATTTATCCATATACTGCGGATTTGAGAATGTATTACCGCTCTTGATGATAATTTCAGCCTTACGGTGCAGAACAGCATTCATCTTAGCAAGACCAGCTGTTGTGCTTTCTTTTTCCTGACCATAACCCATAATTGGAAATGGCGCTGCATCGATAGCTCGAATCAACAAACTACCACTACCACAAGCCGGATCGCATACCGTGGCGCTAGCATCCGTGCAGTGACTAATGCCTACTACATTAGCAAGAATTCTGGAAACCTCTGCAGGCGTATAGAATTGTCCCTTGCTCTTTCCGCTCTCTGTAGCGAATTTACGCATTAGATACTCGTAGGCATCGCCGATGATGTCATCACCTTCTGCCTTGTTTCGAGAGAAGTCAAGTTCCGGACGCTGGAAGATAGAGATAAGATCAGTCAATTTATCGACCATTTCTTTACCGCTTCCCAGCTTCTTCTCATCATTGAAATGAGCAATATCAATAACACCCTTCAGGTCAGTGTTCTCGTCAGCAAGGCGAGCTATGATTTTATCCATGCCCTCGCCGATGTTCTTTTTTCCCTTCAGAGCAATAAAGTCGTCAAAAGAGCAGCCCGTTCGCTTCTCTGGATCTGGATCTTTATCATGTGCCTTATCAAAGACCTTAATGTCTTCATATGCTCCTTTATTCTTAAATTTATCAGTGACATACTTCATGAATAAAAGTGTCAGGATATAGTCCTTATACTCTGAGGAATCCATACCTCCGCGAAGTTTATCACAGCTCGCCCACAGCGATGCATATAATTGCGTTTTCTTGACAGCCATCTTTGTCTGCTCCTTGTCTAATGATTTTCTTTGATTTTCCTCATGAATCAGTCAGCGCTTTTACCGCTCTTAACCCATTCATCAAGTTCGGAAATTTTAAACTTCCACTGTTTCCCGATTTTTTGAGCAGGCAAATCTTCTTTGCCATTTCTGATCCAGCTACGAAGAGTGACTGTTTTGATTCCTAAATATTCCGCAGCTTCATCTATGCCTATCCATTTGTCATTCATGATTTCTTCCATGCTCTCACCTCGTAATTTGAATCTGAATACAACCCATCTATTTTATTATAAATCATAAATATGTTTTTTCAATAGTTTTCTGTTATTTGTTGATATTATTTTTTATTTGTGCGTTCTCAAATTTCCATGCCGGACACAACTATGTCCGGCCTTTTTTTGCCCTTTTTTCAATGTAAAGCTCATCTTGGCCTTCTCGTTTCTGCCCATCAGCACTGCAAAAAACGGACATGCCTGTGTCTGAGGTTCCGATCCCTAAAAATGGCATACTTGCTTTAGCACGTGGGAGCCATCTGCGCAGGGTGTTTCCGGTTCCACGTGACTACCGACGACAATCAAATACTGTACCGATCACCGGAAGTGAGGCGCAGCCGAAATGGAGTAATCCTTCGGTATGCCCTCACGCCTGTGGTCTGGTTTTGCATGTCTGGAGCTCTCCATTTCGGCAAAAGCCGAAGGAGGGCTTTCATTATGCAAAACAATGACAATCAGAAGACTTACTTTATTTACGTTCGCAGCACCGGCGAAAAGGTCCCGGTCACCAAGGAACAGCACAATTCATTTTATAAGGAAACCGACCGCATTCGCCACAAGGAGCAGGATCACGGCAGGTGCATGTGCCCATATCGCTTCATATGGAGATGCGATGGCGACTGCCTTGACTGTGAATATCACGCTGCTGGAGACATCACCTCTCTGGATCAGCCTCTCTCAGATGGCAGCGGCACCCTTGGCAGCTATATTTCCGACCGCAGTAAACCTATGGAGGAAGTCTTCGCCGATCGTATGCTGTTGGGGCAGCTTTTTGCCAGACTGCGTGAGCTCGATCCGGATGCTGATACCATCATTCAGTGCTGGCTTGATGATTACAAGATCTCAGATCGTGCAATCGCTGAAAAGCTCGGTCGCCCGCAGCGTACCTTCGCTGATCAGATGAAGAAGATCCGCACGGAGCTCCGTAAGGTCCGTGGCCATTAATCCTACATATCGTATGTAGCAATTCATCCCTCTTGGCATGCCATCAACCGATGCCCGGAGGGATTTTATATTTTATCAACTTTTCTCCGCTCAAATCCGCCACTCATCCCCAGTGGAAGGTGTAAGGCACGAAACAACAAGCCTTAACCATCACAGAAACGGAGGTAAAGCAAATGAAGAAGCCCTACTTCGATTCAGGCGGTAACGACACAGAGCTGATTGCAGTACTGAATGCAATCTCCCACGTATCCGCAAGAATGGCGAGAAACATGACAATCCTCGCACAGCAAAGACAATCAGAAAAAGGAGAACGTCGCTATGAGCAAAATGAGCGATATGGCTATGACCATCGAAGAGCTGCGCAGTGCAGCCGCTGCTATTAATGAAGCAGCCAACTGGTTAGCAGAACAGTTTGGTGGCACTGCTGACAGCGCACCTGTCGGGAAGCCTGCTGCCAAGGAAGAAAAGAAACCGGAGCTGAAGCTTGAGGATGTACGAGCTGTCTTAGCAGAGAAGTCCCGTGCCGGGCATACCGCTGCTATCCGTACATTACTTCAGAAGTATGGTGCTTCCAAGCTATCTGCTGTTGATCCGAAGCACTATGAAGCCTTGTTAAAGGATGCGGAGGTGCTTGACGATGCCACCTAAAGGACACGCTATCTTATCTGCTTGCTCTTCGGACCGCTGGCTCCACTGCCCGCCTTCCGCAAGGCTCTGCGAAACATACGAGGATAAAGGCAGCAATTATGCTGCGGAAGGCACTGATGCTCACGAGCTTTGTGAGTACAAGCTAAAGACCGACTGCATCATCATTGCAGATGGCACCTTGAGAATATGCGATTACAAGCATGGTCTTGGTGTACTCGTAGATGCGACTGACAATCCTCAGATGAAATGCTACGCGCTCGGTGCTCTGGAGCTCTTTGATGACATCTACGACATTGATAACGTCAGCATGACCATCTACCAGCCAAGGCGTCAGAACATCTCCACCTTTGAGATTTCCAAGGATGAGCTGTACAAGTGGGCGGATGAAGTGCTGAAGCCGACCACAGATCTTGCCTTTGCAGGAGACGGGAACTTACTCTGCGGCGAATAGTGTGGTTTCTGTAAGGCCAAGCACAAATGCCGTGCCAGAGCCGAGGCCAATCTCACACTGGCTCAGTACGATTTCAAGCTCCCAACTCTTTTAGAGGATTCGGAGATTGAATACATCCTCTCCCGTGCAGATGAATTAGTCGCCTGGGCATCTGATATCAAGGAATACGCTCTGCAGCAGGCCATCAGCGGAAAGGAATGGAACGGCTGGAAGTTAGTCGAAGGAAGATCCAACCGCAAGTATTCCAATGAGGAAGCAGTCATCCAGGCAGTTACGGATGCCGGATTTGATCCATATGAAAAGAAGCTCCTTGGCATCACTGCCATGCAGAAGTGTCTTGGAAAATCCAGATTCGATGAGCTGCTTACCGCCTATATCGAAAAGCCCCAAGGTAAACCGACGCTCGTGCCGGAGAGCGATAAACGTCCGGCAATGAACAATGCCAAAACTGATTTTATGGAGGAAAATTAAATGAACAAGAATGTAAAAATCAACAATCCTATGAAGGTAATCACTGGTCCTGACACTCGTTGGTCTTATGCGAACGTCTGGGAGCTGAAATCCATCAATGGAGGTACTCCGAAGTACAGCGTATCTCTGATCATCCCGAAGTCTGATACCAAGACCATCGCCAAGATTGAAGCTGCCATTGAGGCCGCTTACAAGGAGGGCGAGGCCAAGCTCAAGGGCAATGGTAAGTCCGTACCTGCCCTCTCTGTCATCAAGACGCCCCTTCGTGATGGTGACATGGAGCGTCCGGACGATCCGGCCTTCGCCAATGCCTATTTTGTAAATGCCAATGCAACCTCTGCTCCTGGCATCGTGGATGCAGACCGCAATCCAATCCTTACTCGTTCCGAAGTCTACTCTGGTGTATATGGTCGCGCCAGCATCAGCTTCTATGCCTTCAATAGCTCTGGCAATAAGGGTATCGCCTGCGGTCTTAACAATCTGCAGAAGATTCGTGACGGTGAGCCTCTTGGTGGCAAGGCATCTGCTGAGTCTGATTTCGCATCTGATGAAGATGACGATTTCCTGGATTAATGGAGGTGGCGACTATGGAAATGTTACAGACTATTCTCGTTGTTGTTCTTCTTGCAATCTGGCTGTTGTTCAGTGTGGTATTCCTTATCATTGCAATCCAGAATCTCATCAATGATCACAAACGTGAGATTCGCGAACAGGAAAGTGCTAAGCGCGATCTTGAATATCACGAAGCTCGCATGAATTTTTACGAGAAGACAAACTAATCTATCGAAAAAGAATCCAAGGAGGTGGTGGGAGCATTCTCACCATCTTTTTGGTAGAAAGGACAATCACTGACGACCTTTTATATTCTTACCGGAATGCCCTTCATCAGAATATTCTTCTACAATCTCCATATCTTGAAATTCTGCATATTTTCTTAGCTTGGTCCTTCTGTGCATCAAGACTATAGCCATCAACCTGAATAGCCGTAGATACACGAGTATATATGTAACATCTTGTTTTCTTCTTCAATAATCTCACACTCCTATTTCGGTAATACTAATGGCGAATTTTTCAATAATCCTACAATAACAGAGTTGTATTTGGCTATTCCGTAATCCTCAACGATGCTTGTTATTCTAGCCCCGGCATCCTTGGAAGAAGCACCACACA
>OGNC01000603.1_pt1 | contig 22360 bp, 20 predicted proteins | sample 1573311 | NCBI WGS metagenome assembly OGNC01 (sample SAMEA2581889, study PRJEB24529) | metagenome | biome: Human gut stool | place: China | collected 2011
CCGCGGAACAGCAGGCTGGTGATGACGCCGGAGTTGCCGCGCGCACCGCGCAGCAGGGCGCTGGCGGCGCAGTCGGCCACGGCGCCGACGGTATCGGTCTGCTTGCGGCCGAGCTCGATGGCGGCGGAGTTCATCGTCAGGCTCATGTTCGTGCCGGTGTCACCGTCCGGAACAGGAAAGACGTTGAGCTCGTTGATGCGCTGTTTGTTTTCTTCCAGTGCCGCGTTCGCACACAGGAGCATCTCCCGAAGCGCTGCGGCATCAATGATTTCTCTCAAATCTGTACACCTCCGACAGGGGGAATGAAAATGGCCCGGAAGCGCGGCTCCCGGGAGGGGAAGCGATGCGAAATGTCCCTGCTCAATCGAGGAACATGGAATCCACGAACACGTCCACACGCGCAACGGGCACGCCGGTGGCCTGGTTGACCTTATAGCTGACCTCGTTGATGATGCTGTGGGCAAGCGCGGAAATGTTCACGCCGTGATCGACTGCGATGTGCAGCTCGAGCGAGATGCTCCCGTCGTCGGCGAACGTGGCGTTGACGCCCTTGGACATGGATTCTCTGCGCAGAAGCTGGAACGGACCGCTGTCCTTGCTGCGGCCGACCATGCCCTTCACGCCGAAGCAGCTCGTCGCCGCCGCGCCGGTGATGCTCGAGAGCGCGGTGTCGCTCACGAAGACGCTGCCCTTTTCGTTTTTCAGTTCTATCATATTCGCGCATCCTTTCTGCAAAGCTGCGTTTGGAAAATCGTTTCCGTCATTGCGTAATCAATGGTATTATATACGATACCGGGGAGAATAACAAGAGAAATTTACGTTTCTGCGCCCTTCGCGCGAAGGCGGGCGTTTTATGCAGCCGCGGCGAAATGCCCAAAGCGGCCAATCTTAACACAATTGTAACACTTTTCCATGCTATACTACGGTATGATAGGACTATATCCGGAAAGGAGCTTTTGCCTTGTATCGCAGCAAACTCAACGAAAAATTACAGGAATCGCTTGCCGCGGTGCTGCCCATCCTCGCCATCGTGCTGATCCTGAGCTTCACCATCGCCCCGCTCCCGACGAGCGTGCTGATGGCGTTTCTCTTCGGCGCGGTGCTGCTGGTGGTGGGCATGATGTTCTTCTCCCTCGGCGCGGAGCTGGCCATGTCGCCGATGGGCGAGCGTGTGGGCGCGTGCATCACCAAGACGCGCAGGGTCGGCATCATGCTGACGCTCGGCTTTCTGCTGGGCTTTCTCATCACCATTTCCGAGCCGGACCTGCAGGTGCTCGCCAATCAGGTGCAGGCCGTGCCGAATATGGTGCTCATCGTCACCGTGGCGGTCGGCGTGGGATTGTTTCTCTGCTTCGCCATGCTGCGTATGCTGCTCTCCGTCCCGCTCAACACGATGCTGGTGGGCTTCTACATCGTGGTCTTTGTTCTCGCCATGTTCGTGCCCAAGGATTTCCTTGCCGTAGCGTTCGACTCCGGCGGCGTGACGACCGGCCCGATGACCGTGCCGTTCATCATGGCGATGGGCGTCGGCGTTTCCGCCATCCGAAGCGATAAGCACAGCGCGAACGACAGCTTCGGCCTCGTCGCGCTCTGCTCCATCGGTCCCATTCTCGCGGTGCTCATTCTGAGTCTCATCTTCCGGCCGGACGGCGGCAGCTACACCCCCGTCGTCATCCCCGAGATCGGCGACAGCGCCGCGCTCTGGCAGCTCTTCTTCGTCGCCTTCCCGACGTATTTCAAGGAGATCGCCGTCTCGCTTCTCCCCATCGCGGCGTTCTTCGCGGTGTTCGATCTTGTCTCCCTGCATCTCGAGCGCAAGCAGCTCATCCGCATCGGCGTGGGCCTTGCGTATACATACCTCGGGCTCGTCATTTTTCTCACCGGCGTGAACGTCGGCTTCATGCCCGCGGGCAACTACCTCGGCAGCGTCATCGCGGGACTTTCCTGCAACTGGATCATCATTCCCATCGGTATGCTCATCGGCTACTTCATCGTCATGGCCGAGCCGGCGGTCTACGTTCTCATGCGGCAGGTCGAGGAGCTGACCGACGGCGCGATCCCCGGCAGCGCGATGAAGCATTCGCTCTCCATCGGCGTAGCCGTCTCGGTCGGTCTTGCGATGATCCGCGTGCTGACCGGCATTTCCATCTTCTACCTGCTCGTGCCGGGCTACGCCGTCGCCATCGTGCTCTCGTTCTTCGTGCCGAAGCTCTTCACCGCCATCGCGTTCGACTCCGGCGGCGTGGCCTCGGGCCCCATGGCGACGACCTTCCTGCTGCCCTTTGCGATGGGCGCGTGCTCGGCGGTCGGCGGCAATATCGTCACCGACGCCTTCGGCGTGGTCGCCATGGTCGCCATGACGCCGCTCATCACCATTCAGGGCTTGGGTCTCATTTACCGTCTGCGCACAAAGCACGGTGCAGTGGCTCCCGCCCCCGCGGTCTCCGGCGATGCGTTCGCCTTGGACGACCTCGCCATCATCGACCTGTAAGGAGGGCAGTGCATGAGTGAATTATCCATGATGGTCACCATCACCGAGCGCAGCAAGCTCACCGCCTTCCTCTCGTTCTATCGCGAGCGGCAGGTCCCCGTGCAGTTCATCTCGCTGGCTCTCGGCACGGCGAGCAACGAAACGCTCAATTACCTCGGTCTCGAGCGCAGCGACAAATGCGTGTTCGCGAGCTTCGTCACCGACGAGAAATGGGAGGAGCTGCGCCGCGGCCTGCGGCGCGAGCTGCAGATCGACGTGCCCGGCATGGGCATCGCCTTTACGGTCCCGCTCAGCTCCATCGGCGGGCGGCGCGAGCTGCAATTCCTGACCGAGCACCAAAACTACCAAAAGGGGGAGGAATCCACCATGAAGGACACGAAATACGAGCTTCTGGTCGTCATCGCCAACCACGGCTACAGCGATCTGATCATGGACGCGGCCCGCGGCGCGGGCGCGGCGGGCGGCACGGTCATCCACGCCAAGGGCACCGGCATGGAGGGCGCGGAAAAATTCCTCGGCATTTCCCTTGCCGCCGAAAAGGAAATGATCTACATCGTCGTCCACCGCGACAAGCGCAACGACATCATGTCCGCCATCATGCGCGACGCGGGCATGGCGAGCAAGGCGAAGTCCATCTGCTTCACCCTGCCCGTCTCCGCCACGGCGGGCCTGCGGCTCATCGAAGAGGACTGAGCCTCCGCACACGATCAAAAAGAGGTTGGAAAGTCAAGCGGCTTTCCAACCTCTTTATTCTTTCAGCAGCTTCATGCGCTCGCGGTGGTCCTTACCCATAGAGCGGCGCTGTCCCTGCCGCCTTCAAAATATCACCGAGACTCTCGCTGAGCAATCTCGTAGTGAATATTGATCATTCCGCCATTGGTGCCGGGCACTACTTTAAATTCATATTCTTTGTCCGCACCAAACCGGCCTTGAGTCACTTCAACATAAATATGTCCGCTTTCACCCTTCTCGAAGGTTTCCTCACTCCGGCCATTGATGGTTGCCACAACGGGACCGCTTCCCTTGTTTTCTACATACAAACCAACATATTTTCCGTTGTCCTTATTCAGCTTTTTGGACACACTCAGTCCGGTATTATTTTCGATATTGCCACTATCAATAAACAAATCAAGTGGCATAAGCCAGTTATCCTCAAGAGCTATCGGAGTTACCGCGTCAGCAGTAACAATTTTAGGGTTTGCTTCACCGATTGTATTTTCCGCTTCGGATAATTTATCAACGCTGCTCGGTGTGGCATTACAGCCTGCCGACCCAAGCACACAAACCAATGCTAAAAGCACTGCTATCAATTTTTTCATGCACTCACGCTCCTTCAAGCTATATATTCCGTCTCATTTATTGTACCGTACTCACCGCTCAAAGTCAAGACTACCGAATCATCCCCATCCAAAGCCGCACCCAAGCGCATGGGGTAATATGCACAAAAAGCGCTCACCCGCGCAGCAGCTTCATGCGCTCGCGGTGGTCCGGCAGGATGCTGCCGAGCAGGGCGTAGAAGCCCGCGCCGTGGTCGTGATGCGCGATATGGCAGAGCTCATGCACCACCACGAGGTCAATGGCCTCGTCGGGGTACTGCATGAGCCGCCAGGAAAAGCAAAGGCTGTTCCGGCCGTTACAGCTCCCAAAGCGCGTTTTCGCACCGGTGATCTTCACGCCGGTCGGCACAAGACCGGTCACGCGGCTCCAATGCGCCACGCGCTGCGGCAGCTCGGACCTCGCGCGCGCAAGGAGCGCTTCGCGCTCGGCCTCTGTCGGCTCAGGATGCGCGGCAAGGCGTTCCGCCTGACGGGTGCGGGCGCGGGCGAGCCACGCCTCATGCGCGGCGACAAACGCGTCGATCTTCTCCACGCCGAGCCTCAGCGGCGCGTGGACGACCACCGTGCCGTCGCGCTTCAGCTCCATCGAGAGCGTCCGCCGCCGTGAACGGACGAGCGTATAGTCCGTCATTCCCCGAGATAGGTGAATCGGCGGTAGGTCTTGCCGTCGCGCTCGACGGTTTCGTTCCACATGGCGGCGGGGCGCACCCACAAGCCGAACTCCCCGTAGAGCGCGCGATAGACGACCATATCCTCCAAGGTTTCGCTGTGCTTCGCAAGGCCGACGACCTCGTATTCGTTGCCCTTGAAGTGGCGGTAGCGGCCTAATTTGATTGGTTCCATACAGATTTCCTCCTTTATGTTTATGCGTCACATTCCTCAAGATAGCATTTGCGGGCGCTGCGCAGCGCATAGAGCGCACAGACGGCAAGCCACAGCTCGACCGGGAAAAGCTGCTTGACATAGCCGAACTGGTAGAGCGCGGCGGGCATATCAAAAATCGCGTGCAGGCCGATGGCGAAGGCGAGATAGCCGCGCTTTGCGCGGCTCCGCGCCGCGGCAAACACAAAAACGGAGAGCGAGATGTGCAGCAGCATCGCGCTCACGCGCTCGAGACAGGCGAGCAGGCAGTAGCCGACGGTGTATTTGCCGAGGGAAGCGGCGACGGTCTGCACCGTCTCCGCGCTGCCGGCGAGCTTCAAAAGCGCGTCCGTATCGCCCGCGTTCCAACAGAGGGCAAACACAAGGGACAGCGCCAGCGACACGGCGGTAATGGATATCGCCTCGATGCCGCCGTGGCCGATGCCCGCCGTGACGGCGGCAGCACGCCCGTCATAACGGCGCATGACGGTCTTATACATGCAAAAGCGGCCGCACTCCTCGAAAATGCCCGCCGTCAGCGCGCCGTAGAGCATATAGAGCCACGGGCTGCTCAGGATCGCGCGGGAAACGGCGTTGTCGGAGAGGATGCAGAGGTAGTGCAGTCCCATCTCCAGACCCCGTGCGAAGAGAAGAAAGGTCAGCGCGCCCCAGAGCGCGGGCAGCAGGCGGGCACACTCGGTCCTGCGCCACCAAATCAGAATGCCGATGGGCAGCAGAGCGCAGAACGCCGCAGCCGCGCCCATCGCAATGAGCGACGAGGTCGGAACAGTCATTGCGCTCCCCCCTTCTCATCGCGGCGGTAGTAGAGATAGGAATACAGCACCGGAATGCCCACCGCCAGCGCAAGAAGAACTACGGTCACCGTCGGCCCGTGCAGGCGCAGCAGCGCAGACAGCAGCATCAGCAGTCCCGCGGCGACCCAGGTGAAGCCCGCGACGCGGTGCGTGCGGGTCCAGTTCTCCTCGCTCGCAAGCGTCCACGGCAGCTTGATGCCCATGGTGCGGTTCCGCCGTATCTTCGGCAGGTAGTTGCCGAGGATGAGAAACAGCAGTCCCGCGAACACCGGCGCCACGGTGTCGACGTGCATCTCATAGCCCAGTCCCGTGCCGAGTGTGAGCGCTCCGCCGAGCAGCGAGACTGCCGGACAGAACCACAGCATCACCGTCCGCAGCACCGGATTTACATTCTTTCGCTTTGTGTCGCGGCTCTCGGCGTAGGAGCAGACGAGATGCAGCGCCAGAATAAAAAGCGGCAGGCCGAACACCGTGGCGGCACGCGATGACCAGCCGTTTGCCGTTCCGTCAAAGCCCCAATGCGTCGCCATCGTTTCGGGCAGGCGCGGGTAGAGAATGACGCCCGCCAGCAGCGGCAGCAGGCAGACCAGCGAGGTCAGCAGCAGCTCTTTTTTGTTTGCCTTCATGGTTCCTTCTCCCCTTTCAAATCCTGTAACCACAGCAGCACCTCCTCCAAAACGGAGGCGTTGAGGCTGTAGTAGATAAAGTTCTTCTCGCGGCTCTCAAAAATGAGTCCCGCCTTCTTGAGCTGGGCGAGGTGGTATGAGACCGTCGCCGCCGTCATGTCAAAGCGGCTCGCGATGTCGCCCGCGGTCATGCGCCCGCCCTTGAGCAGATTCAGTATCTCGCGCCGCACGGGATCGCCCAGCGCCTTCATGGTTTCACTCAGGCCCACGCCGCTCACCCCTTTCATGGCATTTAGATAAATTTCTAAATAGAGAGTAGCACCATCCCGCCGGAATGTCAAGCGGTATTTAGAAAAATTTCTAAATACCGCTTTGCAGAAAGGGAGCCGTCCCCCGGCGGAGAACGGCTCCTCTGATCTTGCTTTTACTGCTTTGCGCCCGCGAGCAGGTCGATGCCCATGGTGTAGCTCTCAAAGCCGTGGCCGCGGATCTGCGCGATGCAGACCGGCGCGGTGACGGAGAGATGGCGAAACTCCTCGCGCTTTTCAATGTCGGAGATGTGGACCTCCACCACCGGAATGGTGATAGCCTTGATGGCGTCGCGGATGGCGTAGCTGTAGTGCGCGTAAGCGCCGGGGTTGATGACGATGCCGTCGAACATCCCGTCCGCCTCCTGAATGGCGTCGATGATCGCGCCCTCGTGGTTGGACTGGAAGCACTCGACCGCGATGCCGCGGCTCTGGGCGTGGGCGTAGATGCGGGCGCAGAGGGCGGCGTAGTCCTCGCGGCCGTAGATATCCGGCTCACGCTTGCCGAGCAGGTTCATGTTCGCGCCGTTGATGACCAGAATTTTCATGGCGTTTTCTCCTCTCCGTCCGCGCTTATTTGCCCTGCTGAGCAAGGAACGCGCGGTACTCCACGCTCTTGCGGTAGTAAAGCTCGCTGTTTTCCAGGCAGGACGCCTTCTGCTTGTCGTTCAGGGGCTTTGCGACCACGGCGGGAGAGCCGACGAGCAGGCTGCCCGCGGGCGCGTCCATCTTGCCGGTCACGACCGCGCCGGCGGCAATGATGCAGTCGTCGCCGATCTTTGCGCCGTCGAGCACGATGGCGCCCATGCCGACGATCACGCGGTCGCCGACCGTCGCGCCGTGGACGATGGCGCCGTGACCGACAGATACATCGTCGCCGAGGGTGCAGAGGTTGTGGATCACCGCGCAGTCCTGAATGTTGCAGCGCTTGCCGATCTTGATGGGCTGCAGCTCCGCGCGGCAGACGCTGTTGAACCAGAAGGCGGTGCCCTCGCCGACGGTCACATCGCCGCAGACCACCGCGCCGGGCATGACAAGGACGTTCTCGTCCGTTTCAATGGGCTTGAAATTCATCGTGTTCTCCTCCGTTTTTCTCTGTATCTGCGCCCTTACAGGGCAAAATTTCCGCTGCGGAACACCGGCAGCTCGCGGCCGTCGTGCGTCGTGCCGGTGATGGAGAGGTCGGCGGTGCCGACCATGAAATCGACGTGCGTGAGCGAGTGGTTCAGCCCGTGGGCGTCCAGCTCCTCGCGCGTCATCCGCTCGCCGCCGGCGATGCACTCAGGGTACGCCTCGCCGAAGGCGAGGTGGCAGGAGGCATTCTCGTCGTAGAGCGTGTTGTAGAACAGCAGACCGCTGCTGCGGATGGGACTGTCGTAGGGCACCAGCGCGACCTCGCCGAAATAGCGTGCGCCGTCGTCCACCGCGATGGCGGCATTGAGCACGTCCTCACCGCGCGAGGCCTTAGCCTCAACGATGCGGCCCTCCCTCACGGTGAAGCGGAGGTCTTCGATGATGCTGCCGTTGTTCACCAGCGGCAGCGCCGCGCAGACCGTGCCGTTGACGCCCGTTTTAAGGGGTGCGGTGAAGATCTCCTCGGTGGGCAGATTGGCGACGAAGCCGACGCCCGCGGGCGTTTCGGAGTTGCCCGCCGCCCAGAGGTGATCGTCCGGCAGCGCGATGGTGAGGTCGGTGCCGAGGGAATTGGTGTAGTGCAGGCTCTTAAAGCGCAGCGCGTTGAGCTTTTCCTTGCGCGCGGTCAGCAGCGCGATGTGCTCGCGCCAGCGCGCCTCGGCGTTTCCGTCGCCGGTGACGCGCACGGTTTTCAGGATCGCGTCCCAGAGCGCGGCGACCGCGTCGCCCTCGCTCCGGTCGGGGAAGACCTTCCTCGCCCACGCGGCGATGGGCGCGCCCGCGACGCACCACGGAAAGCCGTTCGCCATCTGGAGCCGGTCAAAGGTCTCGCGCTCGGCGGACGAGGTGCGCTGCGCGGCGACGAGCCGCGCAGGCGATACGCCCAGCAGCGTTTCGGGGTCCTCCGCGTCGATGCGCAGATAGGCCGCGCCCTCGTTGGCGTAGTCGGTAAAGAACGCCCTGCGCCACGCGCGCGGCGTTTCAAAGGCGGCGTCCTGCGCACGCAGGAAGCGCTCGCGGGTGATATAGTCGTCCGTCCAGTTCAGCACGACCTCGCCCGCGCCGAGGTCATAGGCCGCCGACGCGCACAGCCGCGCAAACGGCGCGCACTCCACGGGGGACGAAAGAATGAGCGTCTGCCCCTTTTGCAGGTTCAGTCCGACGGAAACGATCAGATGCGCGTATTCGCGCAGCTTTTCTTCCACAAAAATACCTCCTTGAAAATCGGGTATGCTTACCCTACGGTGCTTTTCATAGGAACAGAATACCACGCCCCGCCGCGCTTGGAAAGGGGAAATTCGGCGGCAAGGCCGGAAAACTCAGATGCCCAGCAGGAGCGCGGCGAAGCGGAAGTAGATGGCCAGCGAGATCGCGTCCACCACCGTGGTGATGAACGGCGAGGCCATGACCGCGGGGTCGAAGCCGATCTTCTTGGCCAGCAGCGGCAGCGTGCAGCCGACGAGCTTGGCGGCAAACACCGTGACGATCAGCGTCAGGCAGATGACCGCCGCCACCGTCATCGTGATGGGATTGCCGAAAATCATCTTATCCACCAGCAGCAGCTTGACAAAGTTCGCCGCGCTAAGCACCGCGGCGCAGAGCACCGCCACGCGGATCTCCTTCCAGATGACGCGGAGGAGGTCGGAAAACTCGATCTCATCGAGCGAAATGCCGCGGATGACCGTGACGCTCGCCTGCGAGCCGCAGTTTCCGCCGGTATCCATCAGCATGGGGATATAGGCGGTCAGGATAGCGCAGGCGCCGAGGGCGTCCTCGAATTTCGCGATGATCTGGCCGGTGAAGGTCGCCGAGACCATCAGCAGGAGAAGCCACGGGATACGGGACTTGAAGGTCTCGAACACGCTCGTTTTGAGATAGGGTTTGTCGGTCGGCAGCATGGCCGCCATCTTTTCGATATCCTCGGTGGCCTCCGCCTCCATGACGTCCATGGCGTCGTCAACGGTGATGATGCCGACGAGACGGTCTTCCTTATCGACGACCGGCAGGGCGATGAAGTCGTACTTCGAGAAGGTCTGGGCGACGTCCTCCTTATCCTCGAGGGTGCCGACGGAGATGACATGCGTCTCCATGATATCCTCGATGATATCGTCCTCGTCGGAGAGGAGGATCGTGCGCAGAGAGGCGATACCGAGCAGCTTGCGCGCGGGGTCCACCACATAGCAGACGTTGATGGTCTCCTTGTCCGTGCCGGTGCGGCGGATGCGCTTGAGTGCGTCCTCCACCGTCATGTCTCGCTTGAGGTCGACAAACTCCGTCGTCATCAGCGAGCCGGCGGTATCCTCGGGATATTTGAGAATTTCATTGATGCTCTTGCGGGTGTCGGGGTCGGCGTGCTTCAGAATGCGCTTGACCACGCCCGCGGGCATCTCCTCGACGATATCGACGGCGTCGTCGAGATACAGCTCGTCGAGCACCTCTTTCAGCTCGGTGTTGGAAAAGCCGCGGATGAGCATTTCCTGCACATCCGGCTCCAGCTCGACGAACAGCTCTGCCGCCGGCTCCTTGGGCAGCAGGCGGAACAGCAGCGGCAGCATCTCCTCGGGCAGATCGTCGAACAGGTCTGCGATATCGGCGGGCTCCAGCTCGACTAAAATGTCGCGCAGCGCCTTATACTGCTTTCGGCGGGTCATCTCCTCTATTTTCTCCAGCAGCTCGTCACGGCGTTCTTCAAAATCGATCATGCGCTGTTCCTCCTTTCTCCAAAGCTGACCGGCGCGGGCCAAGGGATAAAAAAAGCCCGCAGGCCTTCCTCCGGTACCAAGGCTGCGGGAGCGACAATGATAAAAATCGCGCTTTGCGATCTTCCCTACCGTTCAAGCTTTAGCATCACCAGGCGGTGAAACTGCATTAGATGGCACCTTGGTTTCGATGCCAACTGTTCAAACCCTCGCATCGTGTCTCCACGACTCTGCGGCAGCAGTCCATATCCTGATGGTAGCCTTACCTACCGGACGAATATTTATTTACCTTATCATAGTATGCGCATTTTCTTTCTTTGTCAAGCATTTTCCCGATTTTTTCGGCCCGTTTTCCCCGCCGCGGCGGCGTGGAAATCTTTCTCTTTCCTTTTCGGTCTTGCTGTGCTATAGTATTGTTGTTTTTATAGGGCTTCGTGAAGAATAAACAGGGCGGAGGTGAGCGGGATTTGCTCGAGCGCGTGATGCACAACCGGTTTTTTCGCAGCACGGCGCTGTTCGTGCGCCGCTACTTCGACCACCGCGTGGCCCGCGACAGCGCGGCGCTGACGTATTACCTGCTCTTTGCGATGTTCCCGCTGCTCATCTTCCTGAGCAACCTCGTCGGCTTCTTCGCCGTGGACATTGAGGGCTTCCTGCGCCAGCTCGGCACCATCATCCCCGCCGAGGTGCTGGACCTGCTGATCCAGTACCTGCGCTACGTTTCGCGCATATCGAGCCGAACGCTGATGACCTTCAGCCTGATCTTTTCCATCTGGTTCCCGATGCGCGCGGCCAACGCGCTGCTGCTGAGTGTGCGCAAGGCCTACGGCATGGGGCGTCCCACGCAGTTCCTCCGCCATCAGGCTAAGGTGTTCCTTTACACCATCTGCCTGATCCTCACGATCCTGCTCTCGCTGGTGCTCGTGACGGTGGGCCGCAGCGTGCTGAACCTCTGCGCGGACTACTTCCATTTCAGCGCCATCCTGACCGACGGCTTCATCGAGCTGTGGTCGACGCTGCGCTTCGTGTTCCTCGGCTGCATCGTCTTTCTCGCGCTCGCCGTGCTCTACGGCCTCGCGCAGGAGACGCGGAGCGTTCACTACGTCTGGCCCGGCGTGCTCTTTTCGCTCACGGCCTGGATGGTCCTCTCGCTGCTTTTCTCGCTTTATGTGGAAAACGCGGCGAACTATTCCGTCATCTACGGCTCCATCGGCGCCATCATCGTGCTGCTGCTGTGGCTGTATCTCTCGGCGACCATGATGATCATGGGCGCGGAATTCAACAGCGTTCTGATGGAAATGAAGACCGCGCACAGCTGAGGCGCGCGGATACCAAGGCTATTACGCGCCGCGCGGTGCGCGGCAGAACGGAGAACAAAGCATGAAGATCATCATTGTCGGTCTGGGCAAGGTCGGCTACGCCATTGCCCAGCAGATGGTCGGCGAGGAGCACGACCTGATTTTGGTGGACGAGAGCGCCGCCGTGATCGAGCACGCCGACGCCACGCTCGACGCCATGTGCGTCGAGGGCAACGGTGCATGCGCGAGCGTGCTGCTGCGCGCCGGTGTGCGCGACGCCGATCTGGTCATCGCCGCCACGGCGGACGACGAGGTGAACCTCGTCTGCTCGCTGATGGCGAAAAAGCTGGGCGCCAAGCACACGGTCGCCCGCGTGCGCAACCCCGAATACTTCCGCGACGCGCCGATCCTGCGCCGCGAGATCGGTCTGGACATGATCATCAACCCCGAATACGCCGCCGCGCAGGAGATCGCGCGCATCCTGCGCGTGCCCGCCGCGTTCAGCGTGGAGAGCTTCGCCCGCGGCACCGTGGAACTCATCGGCTTCCAGATCACCGAGCAGGACGGCATGGCCGGCAAGAGTCTGATCGAATACAACAAGCTTCATCCCAACGCGCTGCTGCTGTGCGCGGCCAAGCGCGGCGGCGAGGTGCTGGTGCCGAACGGCCACTTTGTCCCGCAGGCCGGCGACCGCGTTTACGCCATCGGCACGCCGACCGAGACCGCCCGCGTGCTGCGCAGCATGGGCCGCGACACCTCGCCCATCCGCCAGCTGAGCGTGATCGGCGGCGGGCGCATCGCGCTCTACCTCGCCTGGGCGCTCGACGGCATGGGGATGCACATCACCATCGTTGAGCAGAACGAGGAAAAGTGCATGGCGATCGCCGAGAAGCTGCCGAAGGCGACCATCCTCCACGGCGACGGCACGGACCATGACCTGCTCGAATCCGAGGGCATCTTCGACGCGGACGCCTTCGTCTCCCTCACAGGGCGCGACGAGGAGAATCTGCTCATGGCGCTCACCGCGAAGGACTCCGGCGTTGCCAAGGTCCTGCCGAAGATGTCGCGCCCGAACTACACCGCGCTGGTGCACGACCTCGGCATCGACACCGTCATCTCCCCCAAGGACGTGACGGCCAGCCAGATCTCCAGCTACGTCCGCGGCCTCGCCAACTCGCAGGGCAGCGCCGTGGAGAGCCTGCATAAGATCCTCGGCGGCGCGATGGAGGCGGTGGAATTCACCGCGACCGGCGCGACGCACTTCCTCAATACGCCCCTCAAGGACCTGAACTTCAAGCCGGGGCTGCTGGTCGCCGCCATCGTCCACGGCGGCAAGCTCCTCATTCCCGGCGGTCACTCCATCATCTCGGAGGGCGACCGCGTGATCGTGGTGGCAAAATCTCTGTTCCTCAAGGACCTCAACGACATTCTGGTCCGTTGAGCCGCTGCACGGAGGAAGGCGCGACATGAACAAAAAGCTCATTTTCAAAATTCTCGGCATCATCCTGGGCATCGAGGGCGTGTCCCTGCTCATTCCCTTCGTCATCGCGCTCGTCTGCCGGGAAAATACCGCCGTCTTCGGCGTCACGGCGCTGCTCTGCCTCGCGGTCGGTCTGCCGCTGAGCCGGCTGCATACGGCCAAATCACGCCTGCAGAACCGCGACGGCTATGTCGCCGTGGCGCTCGGCTGGATCGTGCTGTCCGCCTTCGGCGCGCTGCCCTATGCGCTCAGCGGCTGCTGCGGCTATGTGGACGCGCTGTTTGAGACCGTTTCCGGCTTCACGACGACGGGCGCCTCCATCTTCGGCGCGCCGGCCTCGCTGCCGCGCGGCATCCAGCTCTGGCGCGCGCTGACGCAATGGCTCGGCGGCATGGGCGTTCTCGTCCTGCTGCTCGCGCTGATGCCGAAGCTCGGCGAGGGCAGCGTCAACCTGATGAAGGCCGAAAGCCCCGGCCCCATCTCCTCCAAGCTGCTGCCGCGCACGAACGACACGGCCAAAATGCTTTACAGCATCTACATTCTCCTCACGGCGGCGGAAACGCTCGCGCTCCGCGCGGCGCGGATGCCGTGGTTCGACGCGGTGACCACCGCGCTCACGACCATCTCGACCGGCGGCTTCTCCGTCCGCAACGAAAGCATCGCCTACTACCAGTCCTCGGCGGTCAACTGGATCATCGTGGTCTTCATGTTCGTCTCGTCGGTCAATTTCACGCTTCTGTTTCTGGCCGGTACACGGCGCTGGCGGGAGGTCCTGCGCAGCGACGAGCTACGCGTCTACTCCGGCATCGTGTTCGGCTCGTCCGCGCTCATCGCGCTCGATCTTGTTCTCAAAACGGGCCGTTCCGTCGGCTCCGCCATCGAGCACGCGGCCTTTCAGGTCACAACGCTCATTTCCACCACCGGCTACTGCACAGAGGATTTCGACCTCTGGCCGCAGTTCAGCCGCCTTGTGCTGCTCGTTGTGATGTTCGTCGGCGGCTGCGCCGGCTCGACCGCCGGCGGCATCAAGGTCTCGCGCATCGTGCTGCTCTTCAAGGGACTCAAGCGCGACCTGCGCCGCATCCTGCACACGCGCGAGGTGCGCCCCATCACGCTCGACGGGCAGCGCGTGGAGGAGGATACCATCTCCTCCGTTTCCCTCTTTTTCTTTGCCTACATGATCATCCTCTTTTTCTCCGCGCTGATCGTCTCGCTCGACGAGCTGGATTTCACCTCCGCCTTCACGGCATCCCTGACCTGCATCAGCAATGTCGGCCCCGGCCTCGGCCTTGTCGGCCCGACGTGCAACTTCGGCTTTCTCTCACCGCTCTCAAAGCTCGTGCTCTCGTTTACGATGCTCCTCGGGCGACTGGAGATCATGCCCCTGCTCGTGCTGTTCCTGCCGTCCGTGTGGCGGAAAAAATAAATCTGTGTCAAAGCCGCTCCCACGGGTGCGGCTTTTCTCCGCAAATTTTGGTTGACAACCGTATACCTTTCTGCTATGCTGGTCTCAGATAGGTATACAGCTGTGTACCGAAAGGAGGAATGTCCCGTGTCCTGCAATCTGACCGACGCGGAGTGGAAGCTGATGCACCGTCTCTGGGAGCAGTCCCCGCAGACCATCACGCAGCTCACCGCCGCGCTTTCCGCCGAGACCGGCTGGGAGAAGCACACCGTCATCACCATGCTCACACGGCTGGAGGCCAAGGGCGCGGTGCGCCACGAGGCCGGCGGGCGCGCCAAGCAGTTCTATCCCGCCGTCGCGCAGAGCGACGCCGCCCGCACCGAGACCGAGAGCTTTCTCGGTAAGGTCTACGGCGGCAGCCTGGGCCTGATGATGAGCGCCATGGTCGAGGGCCGCGCGCTCACACAGGAAGACATCAACGAGCTGACCGCCATTTTGGAGCAAGCGGGAGGGAACACGAAATGAAAGAGATCCTTTTGACTTCCTCTGTTTTGATCCTTGCGCTGCTGGCGCTGCGGCAGCTGTTCCGCCGCACCGTCTCGCGCCGGATGCAGTACGCGCTCTGGGCGCTGGTGCTCGTGCGGCTGCTCGTGCCGCTGAATGTCGGCACGCTGGCGCACAATGTGCTCTCGGCTGCCGCGCCGGTGCAGACCGTTGTGGAGGAGCGGCTGGATACCCCCGTGTTGTACGTTCAGGACGGCACGGAGCGGCGCCCCGCACAGCTTTTGCCCGGCAAGGAGTCGCAGGGTGAGCCTCTGTCTCCGCCGTCCGACGCCGCGCAGAGCGCCCCCGCCGACGAATACTACACTGTGACGCCGACCTACCGAACCGTCACGCTTTCCGAAGCGCTCACCTATGTCTGGTACGCCGGTATGCTGATCGTGGGCGCGTGGTTCCTTTTCACCAACCTGCGCTTTGCCCGCGCGCTGCGCAAGGCGCGCACACCTTACCGCGTCGAGGGCTGCCGCTATCCGGTCTATCTCGTGTCCGCGCTGCCCTCGCCGTGCCTGTTCGGTGTGCTGCGCCCCGCCGTTTACCTGAACGAAAAGGCGCTGCAAAGCCCCGACGCCCTGCGCTTCGTGCTCGCGCACGAGCAGACCCACGCGCGGCACCTTGACCCGCTGTGGTCGCTGCTGCGCGGCGTGTGCCTGACCGTCTACTGGTTCGACCCGCTCGTGTGGCTCGCGGCGGTACTCTCGCGCGAGGACTGCGAGCTGGCCTGCGACGAGGGGACGCTCCGCGCGCTCGGCGCGGACGAGCGCGCCGCCTACGGCAAAACGCTGCTCACGCTTGTGCCCGTGTGCGACAAGCCGCAGAACCCGCTGCTCGGCGCGACGACCATGACCAGCGGCAAAAGGAACCTCAAGGAGCGCATCACACGCATCGCGGAGAACCGGCAGGCCAAGGCCGCGGCGGTGTTCGCCGTCGTCACGCTCGCGGCGCTCCTGTGCGCGGTGAGCTTCACCGGCGCGCCGGATACGACGCCCGAGGTCACGCAGGAATGGTACGACGCGGGCTTCACGACCGAGGACGCGCAAGCCTGTCTCGAGTTCCTCGACTGGGCGGCGGAGCTTGACGGCAGCAAAATAACAGGCTGCGGCGCATGGGACGCCGAGACCGGCGCAGCCCACTTCCTTCTGGAGGAGCCCTCCGATGATACATCCGCGCAGATCGAAGCACTCGAGGGCATTCTCCGCAGCGTCCGTGCGGAGGAGCTTACTCCATTCGCAGCCCGCGATGGAGAAGTCCGTTATACGCTCTCCTTCAACGATGATTATACCGGCTATTATGGCTTTTCGCTGAGCGAGAATGGGCAAGTTGCGCTGGACGCACCCGCGGAGTACGAAACCGAGGGAGAGCCATTTCCCTACATGAAGGCCGTCGCCGTCGTGGACAACGCGGAACTGACACAAGCTCTGTACCGATTGCTCCGCCCCGCACTTCTTGACGGTCTGACGGCGGCACAGCGTGACGCCGTCGACAGCTTCCTGCACTGGGCGCAAGCTCTGCGCGCAGAGGACATCCTCAACCTGCATTTCCGCGACGGCAGCGGCTCGCGCTTTCTTCTTGACGAGGAGCTGACCTCGTTCACGGCGCAGCTCGTGCCAGCCCTCAACGCCCTCACTGAGGCGGACCTCTACACGCAGCAGGGCTACGGCGACAGCGCGTACTACACGCTCTCCGTCATCACGCAGGACGGCGAACGGTACACCTTCTTCTGCGGCTTCGACCGCGTGCGGCTCCTGCATCCCACCTTTGAGCCGGGGCTCTCCTCAAGCTATCCCAGCGACCGCCCGACGCTCTGGATCGACAGTCCCGCGCTGATGGCGTGCCTCGACAGTCTGGAAGCCTCGCCCGCGCCTTTGCCGGACTTTGAGACTGCCGCGCCGACGCCGCTCGCGGACATCCTGCCCGCGCGGGAGCCGTGGCTGACCATTCCCCTTGCCGGGAAGGCACAGCGCATTGCCGACCGCCGCATCCCCTCCGATGCCCTTGACTGGCTCACGCAGATGGACATGGACGGCGACGGCGTGTGTGAGATCGTCAACAGCTCCGATTTCCCCGCGATCTACTACAAGCGCGGCGGTCAGCTCTACGGCGTCGACCTCAAAAGCGTCATCACCGCCGCGTGGCCGGAGATGAGCTACTGGGGTTACACATTTCCCGCCAGCCGCTCGATCCTCCTCGGCGGCTTGTCTGCGGGCGACGCTCCCGGCGATGGGGTCAACTTCACGCGCTATCTCTACTTCGACGGTGAAAGCCTGCTGCTCTACAAGCCCGACCGCAGCCACACCGACCACATCGCCGACGCGACGCTTGCCGACCCAAGTGTTCCCGCTGAGGTCGCTGCGCGGGCAAAGCAGCTTGTCCGGCAGCGGTACGACACCCTTGCGGGCAGCGCCGCGCAGTACGACGACTGGTACACAGACGTCTCCTTCCTCGGTGCGGAGACCCGCTATGAGGGTCTGACGCTGGAGGTTTACAGCTTCAGCCAGCATTACCACGCGCAAAAGCCGGAAAATATCCTGCTCGCGGGCGGCACTGAGGTGGACGAGGACGGCTGGGCCTTTCTGGACGGCGACACGGTCCTGGACGGTCCCTATATCGTCTGCCTCATGGACGGCGGCACGCGACGCATGTTAGAGGGCAGCATGAGCGGCGATTGCAGCACGGGCAGCCCCGCTTATTATGCCGATCTGACCGCGCTGCTGGCAAAAAACAATGTCCTCCGCCCCGACGCTCTGGACGGCGGCAGGCTGGAAGAGGCGATGAGCAGCGGCATTAGCTTCCTTAACTGGCTGGGTCAATACGACGCTGCCGAGCAGGACCGCGCGCTCGAAAGGCTGAGTGCCTACCGCGTCTCGCTCACCGACAGCTACGACCTCGATATGTTCTCCCGCATCGTCGCCTATCTGCTCGGCGACCGTGACGGCCTGACCGACGCGGGCCGTGCCGCGCAGGAGCGCTTCCGCGCGAAATTCGGATGAACGACCAAATCGGCAATTTTGTGCATTTTTTTCGAGAGCCGCCCTTGCAAAGGGCGGCTCTTTGCGGTAGAATAATCAAACTGCCGCCTTGGCGGCGGTCAAGTTTATCAACAAACGAGGTGTTCAGAAAGCATGAAACGCGAATCCTTCCGCTCCCGTCTGGGCTTCCTGCTGGTGAGCGCGGGCTGCGCCATCGGCATCGGCAACGTGTGGCGCTTCCCTTACATCGCCGGCAAGAACGGCGGCGGCTACTTCGTTCTCTTCTACCTACTCTGCCTGCTCGTGATGGGCGTGCCCGTGCTGACGATGGAACTGGCGGTCGGCCGCGCGAGCCGCAGGAGCGCCGTGCTCTCCTATAAGACGCTGGAAAAGCCCGGTCAGAAATGGCACATCCACGGCTGGTTCTGCCTGCTCGGCTGCTACCTGCTGATGATGTACTACACCACCGTCTCCGGCTGGATGGTCAGCTACTTTGGCAAGTTCCTCACCGGCGCGTTCCATTCCGGCATGAGCACGGATGAGGTCGCGAGCGCCTTCGGCGCGATGCTCTCCTCCCCCGGCGAAATGGCGCTCTGGGCCGAGGTCGTGGTCGTCGCGGGCTTTCTGGTCTGCTCCTTCGGCCTGCAAAAGGGTCTTGAGCGCGTGACGAAGGTCATGATGCTCTGCCTGCTGGTGCTCATTCTCGTGCTCGCCGTTCACAGCCTGACGCTCTCCGGCGCGGCGGAGGGCATGAAGTTCTATCTGGTCCCCTCGATGGATTCCATCCGTGAAAACGGCTTCGGCAGCCTCGTCACCGACGCGATGAATCAGGCGTTCTTCACGCTCTCGCTCGGCATCGCCGCCATGGAGATCTTCGGCAGCTACATGAGCGACGAGCACACCCTGCCCGGCGAAGCCGTGCGCATCTGCGCGCTCGACACCTTCGTGGCGCTGATGGCGGGCACCATCATCTTCCCCGCCTGCTTCACCTTCGGCGTGACGCCGGACAACGGCCCCTCCCTGATTTTCCAGACGCTTCCCCCTGTCTTCATCAACATGGCAGGTGGGCGCTTCTGGGGCGCGCTGTTCTTCCTGTTCATGATCTTCGCGAGCTTCTCCACCGTGCTGGCGGTGTTTGAAAACATCCTCGCCATCTGCATGGACACCTTCGGGATCAGCCGCAGGAAGGCCGTGCTCATCAACGGCATCCTGATCGCCGCTCTCAGTCTGCCCTGCGTGTTCGGCTACAACATCTGGAGCGACTTCCGTCCCATCCTCGGCAAGGACGTGCTCGACAGCGAGGACTTCCTCGTGAGCAACCTCCTGCTGCCCATCGGCTCGCTCGTCTACCTCCTCTTCTGCGTGACGAAGTGGGGCTGGGGCTTCGACAAGTATCTTGCCGAGGCCAACAAGGGCACGGGCCTCAGGTTCGCCCGCTGGCTCAAGCCCTACTTCCAGTGGGTGCTGCCGATCCTGATCGTCATCATCCTGCTGCAGGGTCTCTAAACAGTGCAGAAAACCGGCGTCCGTTTCAAGCGGACGCCGGTTTTTTGTTGTGTCTATTACGCAGCCGGACTCGTCTCCGCGCGGGAGACCGCGGTGAAGTAGCTGTGGCCGAAGCAGTCGTGGCTCACGCCGGTGAGGCCCTCGCGCAGGAGGTATGCCGTGCCGGAGAAGCAAAGCGGCGAAACAGCGCTGTCCTCAAGCAGCATCGCCTCCGCGTCGTGCAGGAAGGCCGCGCGGGCAGTCAGGTCGCCGGTCGATTCCGCCACGCCGACGAGCAGGTCAAAGGTGTCGTTGCGGTAGCCGCAGACGTTGCTCTCCGACGTGCCGCGGAACGGCAGCAGGTACTCCATCGGATCGTCGCAGCGAGCCGTGAGCGTGGTGAGCGCGAGGTCGAAATCACCGGCGGCGAGCGCCGCGTCAAGCTCCTCGGCGCTCACGCCAACCAGCTCGACCGCCACGCCCGTGGCGGTCCTCCACATATTGAACAGGCTCAGCGCCGCCGCGCGCGTCTGCTCCCCCTCCACAAAGAGGAAGCGGAGCGTCGGCAGGCCCGCGCCCTGATAGTGTCCGGCAGAGGTCATCAGCCGCGCCGCCTCGGCGCTGCGCTCGGCATAGCCCTCGGCGTCCGCCGCACAGAGCGCTCCGCCCGCCGTGCGGAAGTCCTCCCCGCTCTCGGGCGCGTCGCTGATGCCGTCGGGCACACAGCCGGTCGCCGCCGTCGCCGTCACGCCGAGCTGTTCGGCGAGCGCCGCGCGGTCGATGGCAAGGTCAAAGGCACGGCGCAGCTGCGCGTCGGAGAAGGTGTCGGTCAGATGGTTGTAGAGCACACAGACCGTCTCCGCCAGCGGAGCGGGCTGCCACGTCTCATCCTCCGCCAGCTGCTCGATGGCCGCGTAGGGCAGCTTCGCGGTGTAGTCCAGCTCGCCGGCAAGCAGCTGATCGTAGTTCGTCTGTGCGTCCGTCTCGAAGCGGAAGCAAATGCTGTCCGGCACGACGAGCTTGCTCTCGTAGTATTCGCCGTTTCTCTTCGTCTGAAGCTGCGCGGCCTTTACCCATGTGCCCACGGTATAGGGGCCGTTCGTCACGATGTCGGCGGTCGCCGCCCAACTCGCATTCCCCTCCACCAGATCACGGCGCAGCGGGGCCGTCGCCGGCGACGTGCAGACGCTGGTGATGAAGTAGGCGCAGGGCCTGCTAAGCGTCACGAGGAAGGTGCTCTCGCCCTTGGCCTTCACGCCGAGCAGCGACACGTCGCCGCTCTCGCGCACCTCGTCATAGCCCGCGACCATGCTCAGAAGCGAGGCGTTGGGCGACGCCGTCGCGGGATCGACCAGGCGCTGCCAGGCGTAAACGAAGTCCTCCGCCGTCACGCGCTCGCCGTCCGACCAGCGGGCCGCGGAGCGCAGCGTGAACGTATAGGTCACGGTGTCGTCGTAATTCTTTTCCTCGATGTATTCCTTGGCGATGCCCGCCACGGCGACCGCCTTGCCGGCGCCGTCGTCGCGCAGGCGCATCAGGCCCTCAAAGAGCGTGGAGAGCAGGCTCTCCGCCCCCACGTCGGTGTTCATGGTCGGGTCAAGCGTCTCCAGCGGGCCGCAGACCGCGGCGCTCACCACAAAGTCCTCCGCGGGCTCCTCCTGCTTGCCGCAGCCGGCGAGCAGGGTCAAAAACAGCGCCGCACAGAGCAGCAGACAGACGGATCTTCGCAGCATTTTCATCGGGAGCGTCTCCTCTTTCTCTATCGTAAAACGCGGCGCGAAGCGCGCCGCACAGGCAAACATCTAAATGATTATATAAAAATTTGCCCCGCTTGTAAAGACGAGCGGGGCAAAAAGTTACAAATTGTTATTATTTGGCGTCCACGACCAGCGTATCACCCTCGAAGTGGGCAGGCTTGACGTCGTTTCCGGTGAACTTGGCGATGGCGTCGAGCCGCATCTTGCTCGGGTAGTCCGCCACGAGCGTGTAAGCGACGCCGTGACGCTTCGCGCGGCCCGTGCGTCCGATGCGGTGGACGTAATATTCGTTCTCCTGCGGCACGTCGTAGTTGAACACCGCATCCACGTCGTCCACGTCGATGCCGCGGGCGGCGACGTCGGTGGCGACGAACACAGGCAGCTCGCCGCGGCGGAAGCGCGCCATGACCTGCTCACGCTTTTTCTGCGGGATGTCGCCGTGGATGCAGGCGGCGTCCAGTCCCTCCATCTCAAGGTACTTCGTCAGGCGCTCGACCATGCCCTTGGTGTTGCAGAACACCATCACGCGCTCCAGCTTCTCCTGCCGGATGATGCGTGCCATCGCCGCGACCTTGTCGGTCTGCTCGACCGTGACGGCGTACTGGAGGATGTCGGGCTTATTCTGCTCGTCCGCGCGGACAGTGATCTCCTCGGGGTCGCGCTGGTAGACCCAGCTGATGTCCATGACCTCGCGCGAGATGGTCGCGGAGAACATACCGAGGTTGCGGCGGGATGGGATCTTGTCCAAAATACGGGTCACGTCGTGGATGAAGCCCATGTCGAGCATTCGGTCGGCCTCGTCGAGCACAACGGTCTGCACCCGGTCGAGCCGCACGGTGCGGCGCTTCATGTGGTCGGACAGGCGGCCCGGGGTCGCCACAACGATCTGCGGCTTTTTCTTCAGCGCGTCGATCTGCTTGCCAATGGGCGCGCCGCCGTAGAGGCACACCACGCGGATGCCGCTCATAAAAACGGCCAGGTCGCGCAGCTCCGCCGTGATCTGCATGGCAAGCTCGCGCGTAGGTGCCATGATGACCGCCTGCACCTCCTCGCTTTCGGGGTCAATGTGCTCGATGATGGGAATGCCGAAGGCAAAGGTCTTGCCCGTGCCGGTGGGGGCCTTGGCGATCACGTCCT
>OGNC01000610.1_pt1 | contig 22110 bp, 10 predicted proteins | sample 1573311 | NCBI WGS metagenome assembly OGNC01 (sample SAMEA2581889, study PRJEB24529) | metagenome | biome: Human gut stool | place: China | collected 2011
AATACGGTAGCAAAGCTATGCCGTGAAACATAGGTTGTTAAGTCGATAGGTATTTCCAATTCTTTCCCTACCTCTTTCAATCGTTCATTCACTTTGGAAATGACTTTATGAACTCGATTGCGTTGTTGTTGCTCGGTCTTATGAAAAGCAGAAAGGATTGGAAACAAAAAGAGCGCACCATCTTGTCGGTAACGCTCTATAATTTTCTGCGCTTTGGGCTGTAAAGGTAGCCTAATCAACTTATGCGTTTTGCGTCGGGTGTAGATTAGTCGTCCATCCACGATATTATCCGTTTTAAGGTAGGCTATGTCCACGAAATTAATCCCGCCCATAAAATAACCGAACGCAAACAAATCGACTGCAAATTGCTTGTAGAAATCATTGCTGCGGTATTCGATAATCCGCATGATGTCCGCCTTACTTATGGCTCGCTTTGCCGTCGCTTGGTGCAGTTTGGAAACCTTGTAGGATTTGAACGGGTAATAATCCGCTTTCACACACTTTTCCTCAATGGCTACATTATAGACAGCCCGTAAAGTACGGAATCGGCGGCCTATTGTATTTTCTGAAAAACCTTGTCCCCGCAACCATGTTTCATAGCGTTTCAGCCAAACGGTATCAATTTCTGAAAAGTAGATATTCAGATGTCCGTTGAATTTCAACAAGGAATTGTAGACTTCTTGGTGCGACAACGCATAGCCCGTTCGCCCCGTTTGTTTCAAGTTCTCGATTTGAGATTGGAACACCTCGCCTACCGTGCGTCTCGCTCGTGTGCTCTCTGTCAGCCGTTCAGTCAGCGTTGTAGCCGTAAATTCTTTCTTCTCTGCTTTCAGTTCGATGATGCGCTCGGCAAACTCGCTACTCTTGTCCGCAATAATCTTTTCGATATATGCCTTGTTGGGACAATTCTTTTTCGGCTGGTTCTTCGTAAAATCCCAAAACTGCGGTAAAACAGACACGCCGAGGCTGACATATTTCTTTTTCCCGTCTTTACAGACACGAATCATCAGCGGATGTGCGCCGTTGGCAAGAGTTTTTGATTTGTAACAGAGAATGTTAACACCTGCATCCATAGTGATTTTTGGTTTAACTCTCGGTTTAACTCAAAGCCTCAAACCACCGTAAAACCGCTACGGAAAAGACAAAAAGGAAACCACCTACATTGCTGCAAGTGGTTGATTTTCTTTGTGGTACCAGCGGGAATCGAACCAGCGACACAAGGATTTTCAGTCCTTTGCTCTACCAACTGAGCTATGGCACCATCCGCGAAAAACGGGGTATTCCCTGTTATCGTGGTGCAAAGATAAGCAAAAAATTTAATACTGCAAATGCCTTATGCAATTTTGTCGGTAAATTTTTCCCGGCCTGGCAAAAAAACTACCGACCCGGAAATCAGAAAAAAGTCCGCTGCCCAAACGGACAGCGGACTTGACAGGCATGATACAGAGACGCTTAATTCGTTTTATTCTGGTTCGCCTCGCCGATTTCCGGGTTGGCAATCACGACGGAACGCGGCAGCTGGAACCGCATACCGGATTCGTTCTGCTCCCACATGGCTTTGTAAATGTGGTTGTTCGCAACGCCTGCCGCCGTCATCGCGGCATCGTCCCGGCGATCAATCGGCATATTCAAACGCCGGCGGTCGAGCCACTCCAGAGCGCCCTCCATCCACATCTCGATACGTTTCTGAAGAATGATCTCCTCGACGACATCGTCGAGCGAAGCGGCCGTGATGTCATAACCCGGATCGCGGTAGGTCGTCACGTAATCCTTGAGCGTCTTCTTGGCCGCGGCGATGTTGCTGTGCGCCTCGGCTTCGGCCTTGATGAAGACGGCCTCTTCGGCGCGCATATAGATCAGATCGGTATTGTTCCAGTCGCCGTTGTAACTGCGGAACTTGACCGAGACGTACTCCGAACGCGCTTTCACGCCCGAAGCAAGCGTATTGGGCAGGTTGGAAGGCAGGAGGCAGGCATAACCGCTCGTCGCAGCGTCCGGGTCCGGATTGTCCGTCTTGTTGAGCCACCAGCCGCGACGCACGTCGGTCGGATTCAGACGCGCATAGAGGTAGGAGTGGATCGGACGCTCGGCCCACATACCCGCATAACCGCTCATGTAGGGGTCCATCTGCGAACACCAGGTAGCCCATGTCTGGCAGTTGTCGGCCGTCATCTTGAAGCCGAAGATCAGACTCGGAACGTTCTCGATACGGTTGAAGCCGCTGTTGTAGTTCTCCTTGGAGACGAGCGTGTATTTGGCCAGAATATCGTCGGCCAGCGAGACGGCTTTCCCCCAGTCCTCCATGACCAATGCGACACGGGCGCGCAGAATGGCGGCCACGCTGGCGTCGAAATCGGTCCGGGAACCGGTGTCGTCGTATCCGATCTCCTCGAAAATACGCAGCGCTTCGTCCAGGTCGTCGGTAATGCGTTTGTAGACCTGCTCCATCGTGGCGCGCGGCAGATTCTGGCCAAGGGTCTCCTCGGTGGCCAGAGGCACGCCCGGAAGGTCCTTGTTCGCCGCCGAGTAGGGATACTGGTACACGTTGATCAGGTGGTAGTAGCCGAACGCGCGGGAGGTCAGCGCACGGGCGCGGTAGGCCTTCATCGTCTCCGACTCGGCGGAAGCGTCGAGGGTAGCCGTCGCGAGAATCTCATTGGCCGTGGCGATCGGAATGTAGAACATGTTCCACACGTTGAAAGTCGGCGTATACTCCTCCTGCCAGTAGTCGTTGATATACATGTAAAGGTTCATGCTGTGTTGCAGCAGCAGGGTCATGTCCTGCCCGGTCATGCCGAACGCAAGTTCGAATCCTTTGAAACCGGTCAGCCACTGAAGATCGTTCTTGTAATAGGTGGCATAGTGGGTGTAAATGGACGCCTCGATACCCTGAAGCACCTTGTCCGGGTCCTCCTTGGCCACCTCGTCACGGGTCTCCGAAGAGACTTTTCCCGAAGGGTCCACGTCGAAGATATCGTCGCTGCAGGATACCGCAACTGCCGCGCTCATTAAAAATATCAGTATTTTTTTCATATCAATGTCGCTGCTTAGAAGTTAATATTGAGACCTACCGAAGTGGTGCGGATCGGCGAATAATACGTACCGTCCACGCTGTTCAAAGCGACCGTCGCGCCCTGACCGCCCATGCTCGTACGGGGATCGTAGCCCTTGCGCTTCGATGCGAAGAAGACGTTGTCGCAGGCGAAGTACACGCGAACGCTCTTGATGCCGATCTTGCTCATCCAGTTCGCCGGGAAGGTGTAGCCCAGCGTGATGTTGCGCAGGTTGAAGTAGGTTTTGCTGATCAGGAAACGATCCGACGAAGCGTTGATGTTCGAGTCGTTCGTGTTCCAGATCGGCGCCGAACCTTTCCCGGTCTCCGGATTCCAGGCGTCGGCATAGTTCTTCAGACGGTTCATCGGGAAATTCGCACTGCTGAACGCCGAGAAGTCGTAATCGTAGCCGTAGCCGCCAAACTGGAAGTTGGTCATAATCGTCAGGTCGAGGCTCTTCCAACGCAGCGTGGTGTTCAGGCCGCCCGTGAAATCGGGAAGCGCGCTCTTCTCCAGCAGGTACTGCGTGGCCTCGGTAGCATCGCCGGTCGTGACTTTCTCCACGCCCACAACGTTGCCCTCACCGTCCGTGAGATCCCGGTCCATATACCAGAGCGAGTTGCCCTTCTCATCCAGACCTGCGAACTGCCGCATCTCCCAGCGGTAGATGTCCTTGCCTTCGTAAATGCGCTGGTTGCCGTTGGGCATGCCCGAGACTTTGTACTCGTCGGGCAGGTTGAGCATCTTGTTGGCATAGGTGTAACCGTTGACCGACATGTCCCAGTACCAGTCCTTCTTCTGGATGAGCTTGACGTTCAGGTCGAATTCGAAGCCCGAGTTGCGCAGTTTGCCGACGTTGTACCAGTCGTAGGCGCGGCCCGTCGAAATATCCTTCGTACGCTTGAAGAGCAGACCGTCCGACACGCGGATGAAGTAGTCCATCGTCAGGTTGATGCGGTCGTTCAGCAGACCCACGTCCAGACCCAGATCGAACGTCTTCTGCTTCTCCCACGTCAGATCGGGATTGCCGTAGTAATAGATCTCCGTACCCAGCTTGCCTTCGGAAATGGTAACCGTATACTGGTCGGTATAGGGATAGTAGTTGGCCAGGTCCTCGTTACCCTGCGTACCGTACGTGGCGCGGAGTTTCAGCTCCGAAAGCCAGCTGTGCGTACTCTCCATGAACTTCTCGGCTCCGATGCGCCACGAAGCGCCGACGGACCAGAACGTGCCCCAGGGATTGTATTTGAAACGCGAGGTTCCGTCGCGGCGGATACCGCCCGAGAAATAATAACGGTTGTCGTAGTTGTACTCCAGTTTGCCGAAGAAACCCTGAATGCGCAGCACGTCCTGATAGCCGTTGATCGACCCCATCTCGCCGGCGTTGTTCAGCTGCGGATTCTTGGGATCGTAAATGTTCGTCTTCTCGACCTCGGCGTAATCGCGCACCCAGCTGTTGTACTCATGTCCGATCAGCGCATTGATATTGTGGCGTCCGACGGATTTTTTGTAATTGAGCATCTGGATCAGGTTCAGATCGTAAACGTCCGTAGACTTTTTGTTGATCTGGCCCTTGGAACCGCGTCCGTTGCCGATCGTGGGGTTATAGAACAGCAGTTCGTCGGAGGCGCGATAGCCCAGCGACATGCTCGAGGTGAAGGTGAAGTCGCGCAGGAAATAGATCTCCCCGTAAGCGCGGCCCTGCAAGTTGTTGCGTTTGATGTCGCGCGTGTCCATCTTCAGCGTGGCGATGATGTTCTGGCCCGAGGTTCCGGGACGGGTCGTCGTGCCGTCGGTCTGCCCCGTACCCAGGTCGTAGACCTTGTCGCCGTTTTCGTCATACTTGATTTTCCCCTCGGCATCGCGGGCGTAGACCGGAAAAACCGGCTCCCACGAACGCGCCGTGGCGAACGCCGACGAAGCGAGGCTGCTGCCCTCCAGAATGTTGTTCTGCACCGTGTGGGCATAGGAGAGGTTGGCGCCCACCTTGATCCACTTGCGGAGCTTGGTGTTGACGTTCACACGGGCGCTGTAACGCTCGAAATCCGATTCGATCACATAGGATTCGTCCTTGAGGTAACCCAGCGAGATGAAATAATCGGACTTCTCGTTCCCGCCGCTGACCGAAACGTTCGTCTCGTTGCGGAATCCGGTCTTGAAGAGTTCGTCCTGCAGGCGCTCGCTGTACATGCGCCGGGCCGACGGGTCGAGTTTGCCGGTCGCAGGGTCGATCAGGTAGGTCGACGAATATTTGTAGGGGTTGTAATTTCCGTGTGCACCCAGCACCTCCTGCGAGGCATAGAGCGCCGCGGCAGCCAGATCACCGCCGCCCTCTTCGGGGCTTGACGCCCACTTCGTGTCGCGCATCGTGCGCCACTGCGCCTCGAGGTATTCGCCCGGATCGGTGATGATGTCATACTCGGGGACAGCGCGGGTGTTGATACCGAATCGCGTGTCGACGCTGATCGTGGGATTGTCCAGGCTGCCGCGCTTGGTCGTGATGAAAACCACACCGTTCGCGGCGCGCGAACCGTAGAGCGAGTTGGCCGTGGCGTCCTTCGACACGGAGATCGACTCGATGTCGGCCGGATTGATGTCGGACAGGCTGCCCTGATAGGGCGAGCCGTCGAGCACGATCAGCGCGCCGGTGCCCGCATTGAGCGAACCGACGCCGCGGACGTAGATCGCAGCGTCCGTACCGGGCTGGTTGGTGGCCGTAGTCAGCTGCACGCCGGGAACCGCTCCTTCGAGCATTTTCGAAACGGTCGAAACCTGACGCTTCGCAAGCTCCTCGCCGCGGATGGTGGCGATTGATCCCGTAAGATCTTTTTTCGTCGTCGTGCCGAAAGCGGTCACCACGACATTCTCGATGGCCTGCGCATCTTCGTGCATCACGACTTCGACATGCGTCTTTCCGGCGACAGCCACTTTCCGGGTCTCGTAACCGATGAACGAAACCGCCAGCGTAGCGTCGGCGGGTGCGGCGATGGTGAATTTACCGTCCGTGCCCGTGGTCGTACCGGTCGACGTGCCGTCGACCATAACGGTTGCGCCCGCGACAGGCTTACCCTCCGCATCGGCAACTTTACCGGAAACCTGCCGGTTTTGGGCGAATCCATATACACAAAGCCCCAAAACGGCAATTAACGATAGTAGAATTTTTCTTACCATAAGCGTTAATTTTAATAAAATTTTAAAATAAAAAAACAATCGCCCCGGATTCCGGATAATAAACTGCTGGATATAGGATAATTACAGCGTTCCGGAACGCATTTTCCGAGAAATGCCTAATAGTTTGGTATTAAGCGTGTAAGATATACGGACGACATCTCCGTGCGTCCGGGTTGTGTTACCAGATAGTTACCGGACAAGAAGGGTTAAACCGTGCCGTATAAGCTATTTGGTCCAATTGATATACCGTTTGGCAGTAACTTTATCATTACCTTTATCGCGGTTTGTTTATTGTTTAAAAAAGGTTAGGAAGGGAATGAGAAACACGTTCAAAGTACTGTTTTACATCAAGAAGAATGCGCCTTTACGCAATGGAAACACGCCGATCATGGGACGCATTACGATCAACGGACAGCGAACGCAGCTGTCCACGCAACTATCCGTGAATCCGAATCTCTGGGATGTGAGTATGGGACGGGCGGCAGGGCGCAGCGCGGTTGCCTCACATGTCAACGAACAACTCTCGCAGATTCGTTTCCGCATCGAAAGATGTTACAACACGCTGTTTTACGAGCATGCCCTGGTCACTCCGAAAATGGTCAAGGAGATGTATTTCGGCAACGACCAGCGCAACGAAACGCTGCTGGCCTTCTTCAGGCATCACAACGAGGAGTTCAGCCGGATGGTGGGCATCAGCCGCAGCAAAACGACCTACTATAAATATAGGTGTGTTTACAAGCATCTCGAAAACTACGTCAACGACAAATTCAACCGCAAGGATTTGCTGTTCAAAGAACTCGACAAAGAGTTCCTGACGGGGTTTCACCACTACATCGCACAGGAGTGCGGACACAAGAAAAACACGACGTGGATCTACATGATCGCGTTCAAGCACATCCTCATGCTGGCCCGCAGCCGGGGCCACATGACCAAGGACCTCTTCGCGAATTACAAACTGCGCAGCGAATTCGTCGCGCGAAACTACCTGTCCATGACCGAAATCCGCAAGCTGATCCGTCTGGACCTCGACGACATGACCTTACAGTTGGTACGCGATGCATTTTTGTTCAGTTGCTTCACGGGACTCTCCTACATCGACCTCTGCACGCTGACCCCGCAGCATATCCAGCAGGACGGCAAACAGCTGTGGATCAGCACCACCCGCCGCAAAACAGGATCTGCGGTCAACGTGCGCATCTTCGCGATACCGTACACCATTCTGCTGAAATACAAACCGATGCAGCGGAATGCGCGGATATTCCGCCTGCCGAGCAACGGCTGGTGCAACATCTGCCTCGAACGCATTATGTCTCTGGCGGGCATTCCCCGGCACATCACGTTCCATTCGGCCCGGCACACCTTCGCCACGACGATCACGCTTTCGCAGGGAATGGCGATCGAAACGATCAGCAAGCTGCTGGGACATAAGAACATACGGACTACGCAGATTTATGCGACCATCACCCACTCGAAACTCGACGGTGACATGGAGCGGCTCTCGAAACGCCTCGATACGCTGTACCGCGATACCGACCTGGAAAAAGTCCGGGAGCGCCTTTGAGGACCGATTCACATATACGCAGAAGTTCACGCAGCTAACACATTCGCTCAAAACACCCGAAAACACCCGAAAAGGGGATTACAATTTGTAATCCCCTTGAGATGATATTTTCAAAATCGTAACCGTTATCGACCAATCTTCTACACATATGTTATACTGGTAAATTATTTTAATAATTTATTTGTAAACGAGTTAGCAATTTCATACCTTTGCTTGTGAACTTTTTATTTTAAAAAAAACTATTAGATTAACGCTTATGGTAAGAAAAATTCTACTATCGTTAATTGCTTTATTGGGGGGGGGAATATTACTCTCGCTGGCCCAGAGTAAGCAAATTTCCGGAACAGTCACCGGTCCCGACGGGAAACCGGTCGCCGGAGCAACGGTTATGGTCGACGGCTCGCATGTCGGCACGACCTCAAACGGAGACGGTAGCTTCACCATCACGGCTCCCGGAAACGGATCGCTGGTCGTATCCTTCATCGGCTATGAAACCCAGAAGGTGGCCATCGGAGGCAAGACCCGAATCAACATCTCGCTCAAAGAAGACGCACAGGCCATCGACGACGTGATCGTAGTGGCCTTCGGTACAGCCAAGAAAGACGCCTTCACCGGAGCGGCGAAGGTGATCAAATCCGACGATCTGATAAAAACGCAGTCTTCGAACGTCGGGGACGCCCTCGTCGGCAAAATCGCCGGCGTGCAGTTCTCCTCCGCCTCGGGCCGTCCGGGTTCCGGTCAGAAGATTTACGTGCGCGGCTACGGTTCGATGAATGCCAAAAACGACCCGCTCTGGGTTGTAGACGGCGTGCCCTACGAAGGTGACATCAACAACATCAACGCTGCCGACATCGAGTCGATCAGCGTCCTCAAGGACGCCGCGTCGAACGCCCTGTACGGCTCCCGCGGCGCGAACGGCGTAATCATGGTCACAACCAAGCGTGCGAAGGCCGGCGAGGCCACCGTGACTTTCGACGGCAAGTGGGGCATCAACACCCGTGCGTTGCAGACCTACGACATCGTGGAGGATGCGGGCGAATACTACGAGATGCACTACAAGTCGCTGTACAACTATTACACGCTCGACCAGAAGTACACTCCCCTGGCTGCCAACATCGCCGCCAACAAGCTGCTGACGTCGAACGATCCCGGCGGTCTGGGTTACAACGTCTTCACCGTGCCCGACGGCCAGAACCTCATCGGCGAAAACGGCCGTCTCAATCCGCGTGCGAAGCAGGGCCGCCTGGTAACCGACGCCAAGGGCCAGCAGTTCTACCTGCAACCCGACAACTGGCTCGACGAAATCTACAAATCGTCGTCGTTCCGTCAGGAGTACAACGTCAGCGTTTCCGGCGCGACGGACCGCGCCAATTTCTTCGCATCGCTCGGCTATCTGGACAACACGGGTATCGTCGACGGTTCGAGCAACGAGCGCTACACCGCCCGTCTGCGCGCGGACTACCAGGCCAAAAAGTGGCTGAAAGTCGGCGGTAACATGTCCTACACCCATTTCGTCTGGAACAACGGCAACCAAACCAACGACGACGGCGACGGTCAGGGCGAAGGGAACGCCGACGGCGGAAACGCATTCGCCACGGCGATCCGCATGGCGCCGATCTATCCGGTCTACATGCGCGACGGCAACGGCAACATTATGATCGACGAGTACGGATTCAAGATGTACGATACCGGCGACGGCCGCAACGGCGGCGCACTGCGCACCAACGGCGGCAAGAGCAACGACCTGCAGGACATTCAGCTCAACAAATACATCAACGAGGGCAATGCCTTCATGGCCAACGGTTTTGCCGATTTCTCCCTGTACAAGGGCCTGAAACTGACCCTCAACGGAAGCGTGTCGCTCGACGAAACCCGCGGTACGCAGGTGTCGAACCCCTACTACGGACAGTTCGCCGAATCGGGCGGCGCCGTTTTCAAGAGCCACAGTCGGGAGATCGCCTACAACATGCAGCAGTTCCTGACCTACACCAACACCTTCGCCGACGTCCACAACCTCGACCTGCTCTTCGGCCATGAAATGTACAACCGCAAATCCTACGGTCTGTACGGCTCGAAGACCATGATGTTCTCGCCGGACAACACCGAACTCAGCGGCGCCGTCGTCGACTCGTCGCGGTCGGGTTCGTCGGTTCTGGAGTACAACAACGAAGGCTACTTCTTCCGCGGACAGTACGACTACGACAACCGCATCTATTTCTCGGGATCGTACCGCCGCGACGCATCGTCGCGCTTCCACCCCGACCACCGCTGGGGCAACTTCTGGTCGCTCGGCGCAGCCTGGATCATCAACCGCGAGAGCTGGTTCAACGCTTCGTGGGTCAACATGCTGAAGGTCAAAGCATCGTACGGTTCGCAGGGTAACGACAACCTCGGATCGAAAGCGGAATCCTACTACCGCTATACCGACTACCGCGAGATCCTGAGCAGCGGCGACGGCGTTACGAGCGTACTCTACCAGAAAGGCAACCCCGACATCACCTGGGAGACCAACGCCAACCTCAATGTCGGCGTAGAGTTCGGCCTCTGGGACAACCGTCTGTCGGGTAGCATCGATGTCTTCAACCGCAAGACCACCGACATGCTGTTCGAGCTGGCCACTCCGATCGAGTCGGGTTACACGACCATTTTCACCAACATCGGCGACATGGTCAACCGCGGTCTCGAAATCGAACTGAACGCAGACCTGATCCGGACCAAAAACCTCGTGTGGGACTTCTCGCTCAACATGACCCACTACAAGAACAAGGTGACCCACCTGCCGGAGCAGTTCAAAAACAACACGACGGCCGACGGCAAACACGTGGGCCGCTGGCAGGACACCAAATTCCTCACCGAAGGGGAATCCGTCTTCTCGTTCTACGTTCCGACCTACGCGGGAGTAGACCCCGAGACCGGAAAATCGCTGTGGTACACCTACAAGACCGATGATGCCGGCAACAAGGAGCGCATCAAGACCTCCGATTACTCGGTGGCCTCGCAGGAGGGCCGCGAAATGCACGGAGACGCCCTGCCGGACGTTTACGGCGGTTTCGGCACGTCGCTGCGCTTCTACGGCGTCGATTTCTCGATCGGCTTCACCTACCAGCTCGGCGGACAGGTTCTCGACCAGGGCTACAGGTTCTACATGAACTCCCCGGCAGGAACGTCGACCGGAAACAACTACCACCACGACCTGCTCAATTCGTGGACTCCCGAGAACTCCGGTTCGAACATTCCGCGTTTTGCTTACAACGACTCGAATCAGGCAGCCGTCTCGGACCGTTTCCTCACCAGCGCATCGTACCTGAACATCCAGAACATCACGCTCGGATATACGCTGCCCAAGCGTATCACGCGCAAGTTCCTCGTCGAGAATCTGCGTATCTACCTCGCCTGCGACAATGTATGGTACTGGTCCAAGCGTCAGGGTCTCGACCCGCGTCAGTCCATCAACGGAATCACGAACCCGTACTACTACGCCCCGATTCGCACCTTCTCGGGCGGTGTAACCGTAACGTTCTAATTTGTTAAACGACGAATATTATGAAAATGAACAACATACTGAAAACAACGGCGCTGCTTCTCGGTTCATCCGTGCTTCTTTCGGGCTGTATCAAGGAGACCTTCCCCGAAAGCGGATACGCCACCAGCGATCAGACTGCCGAATCTCCGTTCGCAAAGGAGGGTCTTATCACTGCGATGCCGACGGTGCTCATCACCAACTATATAGACCTCGGCGAGCACATCGACTTCGGCTACCCGGGCATCTTCGGCGCCACCGACCGCATGGTCGGCGAGGTGTTCCCCGTCAGCGGCAACCTGCCGGGCGGCAACCAGTACTACGACCGCTGGCAGGCATGGCTCTATCCGGGCAACTCGACCGGATTGGCAGCGAACGGCAAGATGTCCCCGTTCTTCTACACCAACTATTACAAGTTCATCTTCACGGCCAATGAGGCCATCGACATCGCAAACCAGAGCGAAGGCGCAGAGGAGATGATGGGCATTGCCAAGACTTTCCGCGCGCTCTGCTACCTCGACCTGGCCCGTCTCTACGACGCGCTGCCGGCCAAGGCTCCCGAACGTCCCGCCTACGAGACCGAGCTGGAAGCCGTCAAGGGGCTGACCGTTCCCATCGTCCGGGAAGATACGAGCATGGAGGAACTGGAAAACAACCCGCGCGTATCGCGTGAGGAGATGTTCAAGTTCATCTTCGAGGACCTCAACACCGCCGAGACCCTGCTGGCCAACTATACGCCGGCGACGAAAAACCTGCCCTCGCTGGCCGTGATCTACGGACTCAAGGCCCGCGCCTACCTCTGGCTGGGCGGATTCACCGAATCGTATGCGGAAGTTCCGACCGGCGACGCCGCTTACCGTCTGGCCGCCGAATACGCCCGCAAGGCCATCGACGCTTCGGGCTGCACGATTATGACCGAAAGCCAGTGGCTCGACCCGAAGACCGGGTTCAACACGGTCAATTCGTCGTGGATGTGGGCCATGATCCAGACCACCGACACCGTGCTCAACAACCTGCTGTCGTGGTCGGCCCACATGGCGACCGAGGCTATCTGGGGTTACGGCTACGGAGCGCAGCCGGGTATCTCGGTATTCAGCTACAACCGCATTTCGTCGGGCGACTTCCGCAAAAAGAGCTTTGTCGGAGCCGACCGCTCGTTCGACGCCATCGCACCCTATACGACCCTGACCGAGGAGGAGTTCGCAACGATAGCCCCCTACGCATCGTTTAAGTTCCACGCGGCCAACGGCGAAAAACGAAACTATTCCACGGGTAACGTGACGAGCATCCCGATGATGCGTGTCGAGGAGATGTACCTGATCGAGGCCGAGGCTACGGCGCACTACGACGCCACCACCGGCAAGTCGCTGTTGCAGTCGTTCATGGCCAACCGCGATCCGGCCTATACGGTTCCGGCGGCCAACGACCTGATCGACGAGATCATTTTCCAGAAGCGGATCGAGTTCTGGGGCGAGGGCGTCATCTTCTACGACCTGAAGCGTCTGAACATCGGCATGCACAACGGCGACACCGGCACGAACGCTCCCCCGATGGCCCAGCTTTCCACGGACGGACGCGCCCCCTGGTGGAACTGCGTGTTCCCGCTGAACGCCGTACAGCAGAATAAGGCGCTTGCGGGCAAGAACAACCCCAACCCGACCCAAACGGTCAAGTCTGTTAAATAAAAAACATCGCTATTTATGAAAAGTATAAAAATATTCTTTCTGGCGACTGTCGCCATCGTCGCGGGGCTGTTCACGGCCTGCAGCGACGATGACTTCAAAGCAGGTCCCGAGGTCGACGGCGCACAGGTCTACTTCCCCGAGAATGTGACCACCCAGCATAGCATCAGCGACGACGTCTCCTCCATCGCCATCCCGGTAAAACGCATCGCCAAGGACGAGGCGCTGACCGTAGCGGTTCTCGCCAGCGACGAGTCGGGTCTGTTCACCATTCCGTCGTCGGTATCGTTCGCAGCCGGCAAGGAGACTTCCGAACTGCTGATCACCTTCGACCGCACCAAACTCGAAGACGGCAAGGAATACCCCCTTTCGTTCCTGATCAACGACGAGGACAACACGACGCCCTACGGCAACCGCAGCCTCGATATTACGGTTATGCCCTGGCCGTGGGTGAAAATGGGAACCGGCAAATTCCGCGAAGGCTGGTTGAGCGATGTATTCACCGGCAATATGTTCGAAATCGATGTCACGGTACACAGCCATAAGTCGAAAGAAGGTATCTACATGGTTGAAGAGATGCTCGGCTGGCCTTATATGACCGAATTCTTCGGAGCTACGCAAGAGGAGCTTTCGGAGCAGTTCAGCTACACTCCGTCCAATATCGTCATCGATTGCAGCAATGCGACTCAAGTGACGATTGAAGAACAATGGTCGGGTATTACCGAAAACAGTAACGGTTACGGAAACTTTATGATCGCCTCGGCGGAACCCGGCACATTGGTCAACGGCGTCATCACCTTCCCGAAGAAGGGATTGACCGCAAAACTCGTCGGATTGGATCGCGAATTTCCCGCTAACAGTCAAGGTACGTTCCGCATCATGCTGCCGGGCGCCGAAATAGTCGACTATACGCTCTCCGCCGTATACGACGGCATGAAGGTCAGCGCCGACGGAGAGACGGCGAGCGCCGTCATCGACTTCACCTACGGCGCCGACGTTACGAACATCCGCTATGTTCTCGTCGAAAATGAATTGACCGAGGCCGAAACCGCTACGCTTGTCGCAGCGATCGCCGACGGATCAGCCGAGAACATCAACGAGTTGCAGGACTTCACCGTAGGCGGCGAGAAAGTCTCCGCCGAAGCCGTACTGCCTGGAGCCGGAACCTATACCGTAGTCGCCCTGCCCCTTGACAAAGCGCAAAAACCGGTTTCCGGCGAAGCTTCCGCAGCATCGTTCTACTTCCCGGGCATAGGAGGGACCTCGGTTCCCAACGACATCGCCGGCTCGCTCTATAAAGTCAGCGCCTATCCCGATGCCGCAGCATATGTATCGAAGTATCCCGATTACTCATCGGCCGTGTACGAGATCACCGGCACGGAGATGAAGAAGATCAAAACCTACTTCAACAAAACTTCCATAATCGACAATATCGAGATTCAAACCGGAGGCCTGACCCTGCAGGATGTAGTCGATAAATACGGTAAAGAACTCAATGCCGATGCGATGGAAGAACTTGCAACGACCGGAAAGTATTGGGACATAATGATCAATCTGACACCGGGCGCATCCTATACGCTGGTTGTCGAAGCAACGAACAACTACGGCAAGAAAAAACTGATCGTGTGCGAACCGTTCGTGACGGACATACCGCCCTATACCGGAGAGTTGATCATCGGGAAATACGGCATGTCCTACGCGGCCAGCGCTGAAGACACGTTCGAAAATGTATTCGAGGTAATACCTACCGTCGGAAGCAACACCGAATTTTTCGTGAAGGATTTCGCCGTAGAGGACGGCACCCAATGGTACGCAACCTATGACTCGGCCAAGTCGACGCTCACGATGAGCGGCGTGCAGCTCGGCCGGGAGGACAAAGGCAACCTGCTCGGCAAATTCACGAAGGCGCTCACTCCGGACCAGTCCCGCGGTTACGGTATCTTCTCGTTCGCAACCGAAGAGAGCGAAGGCAGCGATCCGATCGTATTGACGATCGATCCGGCGTCGAAACAAGTTTCAGCGCTGACGACCGACGTCGAGGTTCCCGTTGCTGATTTCACCGTCAACAAGATCGTCGGAGCCTTGGCAGCATACTATGCCGACGGAACGACCATCACGAAGCAGAGCGGAACGACATCCGCAGCATCCGCAGCCAAAGTTCAGGGCGTCCGCACGAAGATCCCGTTCAGCAGCGTCCGTGTTCCGGCCCATATCGGGAAGTCGCTCGACAGCCGTGGTCTCCAGATGAACGCCACATTCGTCAGGAACAGCGACAACACGAACCACGGCGTCCGCACGTTGAGCGTGAAGACGGCGAAATGCGAGCCGCTGCCGAAACAGATCGGCCGCCGCGCCGATTTCAAAATCCGCGAAAACCTTCCGGTTTTGAAATAACCGACGCATATTGTTCCACACGACCCGACACAGTCCGAGCGACCGTGTCGGGTTCTGTGGTCCAATGAAACGAAACATCGGTCACGACATGCACTAATATTAGGATTATAAGATTATGACAAGGACAACAACTTTATGGAGCCTGCTGCTCCTGTTTGCGGCGCTCGCCCTGGGGTCGTGCACCAAGGATGCGACGGAGCAGGCGACGGGTCCCGAACCGGAAGCGAAAGCGGCCTCCAAACTCGTATTCTCGTCGGAGAACGCCGTCAGGGGCGAACTGCTGGTCTGCTTCGGCGAAGAGGCCGTAGCGGGCATCGAATCGTCGGTCATGCAGGTTACGCGTTCGGGCGGCGTCGCCACCCGTTCGGGCATCGCTGATTTCGACGCCGTGCTCGGCAGCATCGGGGTAAAGGCGTTACAGCGTCTGTTCCCGGTAGACGAACGGAACGAGGAGCGCACGCGCGCCGCCGGCCTGCACCGCTGGTACGTCGTGGAGTTCGATGACGCCGCCGATCTCGACAAGGCGGCCCTCGACATGGCCCGGATCGCCGAAGTGAGCAAGGTGGAATTCAACCAGCAGCTGATGCACGTGCACGAAGGCCGGGTCATCCCGCTGGCCGAAACCGGCGCTGCGCCGCAGACCCGTGCGGCCGTCGGGTTCAACGATCCCCACCTGGGCAGACAATGGCACTACATCAACACCGGCGACAAGTCGATCTATTCGAAGATCAAGGCGGGAGCCGATGTCAACTGCGACGAGGCTTGGCAGCTCTGCACGGGCGACCCGCGCGTTATCGTCGCGGTCGTGGACAACTGCGTGCAGTGGGGCCATCCCGACCTGGCCGCCAACATGTGGACCAACACCGCCGAGCTGAACGGCTCGGAAGGCCGTGACGACGACTCGAACGGCTATGCCGACGACATACACGGGTTCAACTTCGTCGACAATACGACGCTGACCATCAGCACCAAAGGCGATGCACCGGACCACGGCACGCACGTGGCAGGAACGGTCGCAGCCGTGAACAACAACGGCACGGGCGTCGCAGGCATCGCAGGCGGCTCGGGCAAAAACGACGGCGTGAAGATCATGTCCTGTCAGATTTTCCACGACAAAGACGGCGGCGACGTGGCCATGGCGGCCAAGGCCATCAAATACGCCGCCGACAACGGCGCGGCGATCATCCAGTGCAGCTACGGCTACCCTGCCGGCTCGGTAACCTCCGACGCGGCCTATTCCAGCGGCGCCAGCGCCGAGAAGCAGGCCATCGACTACTTCATCGCCAAACAGAACTGTGCGGCCGTCAGCGGCGGACTGGCCATATTCGCCGCCGGCAACGACATGACCGGCATGTCGAGCTACCCCGGCGCTTACCGCGACTACATCTCCGTAACGGCCATGTCGTGCGACTACACCCCGGCCTACTACACCAACTACGGTCCCGCCTGCAACATTGCGGCTCCCGGCGGCGACGCCTACCAGTCGTATCTGGAAAACATAAATACCGGAGCGTCCGAGGTGTTATCGACCGTCAACGGCGGAAAGTACGGCTACATGCAGGGCACGTCGATGGCCTGCCCCCACGTTTCGGGCGTGGCGGCGCTCGGGCTACTGCACCGGAACGAAACAGTATTTCACAGACAAGGGCAGTCTGGCGACGCTCGACCTGTCGCAGTACAAAAAAGGAATGGGCACGGGTTACATCGACGCCTACCAGGTGCTGATGAACGTCCGCGGCATCACCTGCATCCCGATTCCCGTCGGCAGCCAGTACACGCTGAACCTGCAACCGTACCTCGGCGGCGGAAATCTGGACCTGAAGATTACGGAAATCTCCATTTCGGCCGAAGACATGAACCGGCTGGGCATTTCGGCGAACCCGACCATATTCGCCAACCAGATCATCCTCAAGTGCACCAAACCCGGTTCGGCGGTGGTCCGGATCAAGCTGCTCGCCGGAAACGGCAACAACAGCGGAATGAACGGCATGCCGATCACGAAGGAATTCGCCTTCATCGCACGTGAGGTTCATTCCCAGAACGGAGGTTGGTTATAAAACAAGGACACATTATGAAAAGCATCAAACTGTTATTGATCGGCCTCGCCGCGGCGTTCGCGCTGACCGGGTGCGGCGATTCGTCCAAGGATACGCCCGAACCCGAGGGCGACGGCAACGTCGTCGGCAGCTGGCATCTGGTTTCGTGGAGTTCGCTCCAGTCCGCCGACGTCTACCTCTCGTTCAGCGAGTCCGGTTCGTTCGACATCTACCAGCGGCTCTACAAGCCCGAATACGTCCATCTGGACGGCACGTATTCCTACGACAAACCCACGCTCAGCGGCCGGTACAGCGACAACACCCCGTGGGGAAGCGCCTCGTACCGGGTTTCGTTCAACGCAGACGGAACACGGATGACGCTGACCAGCACTTCGAGCACGAGCGACGTCTCGGTCTTCGTCAAGGCCGAAATCCCGTCGGAGATCATCTCCGGCGCGCTGGAGTCCACACCCCAAAGCAGGGCCGAAGATATGCCGCGGTTCCTCTGAACCGCCGTCCTGCCGGCATGCGCCGCAACCCTTCATCGGGTTGCGGCGTTTTGTTTCCGGGCGAAGGCCGCGCCGCGCACGGGACTCTTCCGCACCCCGGCATGCAACTTGCCGGAGCAATAAAAAAGCCGGCAGTAGCGCCGGAAAAATATTTTTTGTAAATTTGTGCCAAAACAAAACAAAAAAGGTTTATGGCAATTACCGAAATACTTCCCGGCATCCACTACGTCGGGGTCAATGACCGCACCACCACGCGCTTCGAAGCCCTCTGGTCGCTTCCGATGGGCGTGTCGTACAACGCCTATCTGGTCGCAGGCGAAAAGATCGCCCTGATCGACACCGTCGAAGAGTCCTTCGGCAGCCGCCTCGAAGCCAACATCAGCGAGGCCATCGGCGAAAGGAAGATCGATTATCTGGTCGTCAACCACATGGAACCCGACCACTCGTCGTCGATCGCAGCGCTGCGCCGCATCTATCCCGACATCGAGATCGTCGGCAATGCCAAGACGCTCCAGATGATCGAAGGGTTTTACGGCATCGCCGGGGGCACGGTCGAGGTCAAGGAGGGCGACACGCTCGATCTGGGCGGCAAGACGCTGTCGTTCCACATGATCCCGATGGTGCACTGGCCCGAGACGATGGTCACGTGGTGCGCCGGCGACCGGACGCTCTTCTCCGGCGACGCCTTCGGCACGTTCGGGGCGCTCGACGGCGGCATCACCGATTCGCAGGTCGAGACCGACCGCTACTGGGACGAGATGCGCCGCTACTACGCCTGCATCGTGGGCAAGTACGGCGGTCCCGTGCAGAAGGCGCTCCAGAAGGTCCGCACGCTGCCCGTCGGGACGATCTGTTCGACGCACGGACCCGTATGGCAGCGGCAGATCGCAAAGGTTCTGGATATTTACGACCGTCTGAGCCGCTACGAAGGCGAACCGGGCGTGGTCGTGGCCTACGCCTCGATGTACGGCAACACGGAGCAGATGGCCGAGCGCATCGCGCGCGAACTGGCCTCGCGGGAGGTCGGCCCGATCCGGGTCTACAACCTCTCCTACGCCGACCCGTCGGTGGTCCTGCGCGACGTTTTCCGTTTCGACACGCTGATCGTCGGCGGCCCGACCTACAACGGCAACCTGTTCCCGCCCGTGGCCGAACTGCTCGACCGCATCGCCGCGCGCGGCATTCCCCGGCGCAGATTCGGCTGGTTCGGTTCGTTCTGCTGGGCCGGAGCCTCGGTGCGCCTGCTCGCGGAGTTCGCCCAGAAGATGAAGTGGGAACCCCTGTGCGATCCCGTGGAGATGAAACAGGGCTACTCGCACGAGATGTGCGATCCCTGCGCAACGCTGGCGGAGGCTGTCGCCGGATGCAGGTGCGGAAAATAGAACGACGCAGGGGCGGTCTTCGGACCGCCCTTTTTCGTGCTGCGGCGGGGATATTTCGAAAAAAAGACTATATTTACATTCCGAAAGAAAAAAAACTCCAGGAATTATGATGAAAATTGCAATCGTGGGAACGGGTTACGTAGGACTCGTATCGGGGGCCTGCTTCGCCGAAATGGGACTCGACATCACCTGCGTGGACATAGACGCCGAAAAGATAGAGGGTCTGAACGCAGGCGTTATCCCGATCTACGAGCCGGGACTTGAGGAGCTTGTGCGGCGCAACGTGGAGGCGGGACGCCTGCACTTCACCACCGACCTCACGGAGTGCCTGCCCCATGTCGAGGTGGTCTTCTCGGCCGTCGGAACCCCGCCCGACGAGGACGGTTCGGCCGACCTGAAATACGTTCTCGACGTGGCCCGCACCTTCGGTCGCCACATCCGGAAATACACCGTGCTGGTCACCAAGAGCACCGTCCCCGTGGGCACGGCGCAGAAGGTGCGCGCCGTGATCGAGGAGGAACTCGAGAAGCGCGGCTGCAAGGTCCCGTTCGACGTCGCCTCGAACCCCGAATTCCTGAAGGAAGGTGCGGCGATCAAGGACTTCATGTCGCCCGACCGCGTGGTCGTGGGCGTCGACAGCGAACGGGCGCGCAAGCTGATGGCCAAGCTCTACCGGCCGTTCCTGATCACCAATTTCCGCGTGCTGTTCATGGACATTCCCTCGGCCGAGATGACCAAATACGCAGCCAACGCCATGCTCGCGACGCGCATTTCGTTTATGAACGAGATCGCCAACCTGTGCGACCGCGTGGGCGCCGACGTGGAGATGGTCCGCAAGGGCATCGGCTCCGACGCCCGCATCGGCAACAAGTTCCTCTACCCCGGCTGCGGCTACGGCGGTTCATGCTTCCCGAAGGACGTGAAGGCGCTAGCCCACACGGCCCGGGAACACGGCTACACGATGCAGGTCATCGAGGCCGTCGAGCGGGTCAACGAGCAGCAGAAAGGGATTGTTTTCGAGAAATTGCAGACCGCGTTGGGCGACCTGCGGGGCAAGGTCGTCGCAATCTGGGGGCTGGCCTTCAAGCCCGAGACCGACGACATGCGCGAAGCTCCGGCAGCGGTGGTGATCGACCACCTGCTGAATGCCGGCGCCAAGGTCTGTGTTTACGACCCGGTCGCCATGCCCGAATCGCAGCGGCGGATGGCCGGCCGGCCGATCCGCTATGCCCGGACGATGTACGAGGCCGCGGAGGGAGCCGACGCCGTGGCACTCATCACCGAATGGAAAGAGTTCCGCATGCCCGACTGGGCCCAGTTGTACACGGCGATGCGCGGCGAGACGATCGTCGATGGCCGCAATATCTTCGACAAACCGGAAGTCATAGCCGCCGGATTCCGCTACTTCGGAATCGGCAAATAAAGCCTCTCCCAAGTGGGTTGATACATGGATTTTTTCGGTCCGGACAGTTCCGAAATTGAACTACACCCCGTCCCAAAAGGCGATTCGCAGGGCGAAAATTCAGAGTAATTTTGCTACGATAAAACAGCGTATTATGAACAAAGACAACAGCAAAATTTACCTGCTCGTCCTGCTGGGCCTGCTGACAGCATTCGGTCCGTTCGTAACGGATATGTACCTGCCGACGCTGCCCGCCATGACGGATTTCTTCCATACCTCCTCGTCGATGGTGCAGATGGGACTCACCACCAGCATGATCGGCCTGGCTGCCGGACAGCTGCTCTTCGGTCCCCTGAGCGACAAATACGGACGCCGAACGCCGCTGCTGACGGCCATGTGGCTCTTCATCGGCTCCACCCTGCTCTGCATCTTCGCCTCGGACATCCGCCAATTCGTCACTGCGCGTTTCCTGCAGGGCATCGCCGGTTCGGGCGGCATTGTCATTTCGCGGTCGGTCGCCACCGACCGGTTCGGAGGCCGCGACCTGGCCCGGATGCTGGCGCTGATCGGCGCCGTCAACGGCGTGGCTCCGGTCGTCGCCCCCATCATCGGCGGCACCCTCACCGACTCTATCGGCTGGCAGGGCATCTTCTGCATCCTGCTGATGCTGGGATGCGTCCTGCTCGCAGGTTGTTTCCGCCTCCGCGAGTCGCTCCCGGCCGAACGCCGCAGCGCCGTAGCCTGGGGCGACATTTTCCGCAGTTTCGGCACCGTGCTCCGCAACCGCCGCTACGTGGCCTACGTCCTGCAGATGGGTTTCGCCCAGGGCGTGAATCTCTATTTCCTCCATTCATGGGCCCATAATCCTTGGCCCGACAGCTACCAGCCCGGTTGGAACTTCGCCCATTACGGCACCCATTTCAGTCGTAATCAGACATGGTTCCGGCCGGGCAAAGCGTTTTTTACCTATCTGGCGCGCTGCCAGATGCTGCTCCAGCAAGGAAGCTTCGTGTCGTGCGGCGAGGAGTATCTGCATCGACGGACGCCCGAGGCCAATCTCTTTTTCGTGCGCAACGCTGGGGAGCCGGCCGAGAAAACCATAACCTTCCCCGCTGAAGGGGACCCCGAAATTTGGGATGCCTATGCAGGGGTTATCCGGCAGCCGGACGGGTGGCGGCGGTGCGAAGGGGGAACGTCGCTCACACTCTCTCTGGGCAGGGACGAATCCGTTTTCGTCGTTTTCCCGCTGCATGAGACAACCTATCGGAAAGTTCCCGTGACGGAGGTTGCTGACGAGAACTCCCGGATATTGGGTGGCGGATGGAACGTTGTGTTCATCCCGAAAACCGGCGGTGAACCCTTCCGGCGCTCTTTCGATGCCTTGTCCGATTTCAGCCGGC